>Ga0208971_1000417_pt1 | contig 30859 bp, 23 predicted proteins | sample AOAMet1_18_M0_10_2_FD_188229 | JGI IMG/M metagenome (GOLD analysis project Ga0208971, IMG submission 188229) | Ammonia-oxidizing marine microbial communities from Monterey Bay, California, USA - CAN11_18_M0_10 (SPAdes) | ecosystem: Environmental > Aquatic > Marine > Intertidal zone | place...
AGACAAGTGCTCTCTTTTCCTGAAAATAATGCCACCCATAAGCAGGCCCTGATTGATCGCAAGACTATCCTCAGAGTCTATCTGGACTATCGTAGTGCTAACATTGTTTTGATATGGGTCTGGCGAGATTTTTATGATTGTGCCTGATGTCTGCGGTCTCAGGACTTTCAACTTCCCCGCCAAAAAAACACACGACTACTGTCATCCCGACAGAGCGAAGCGACGAGGGATCTCATTGCTGTTTGTGACATCTAAGTTGGGTGCCCATTGACCTGCTTGGGGCTTTTGACCTGCTTGGGGCTTTTTATCGGCTCAGGGCTTTTTATCGGCTCAGGGCTGTTGATTCCACTTCACACATTCATCAAGTGTGACCCCAGTGCCGCCAAAGATATCGAGGGCGCTGCCAATGGTGAGGTCGACTTTGCCCTTGGAGAGTGTCTGCACTAGCTCGAGATCGGCGAGGGAGCGGGCACCGCCGGCATAGGTGGTGGGTAGGGTGCAGCAGTCCCCCAGCAGGCTTACAAGGTCGCTGTCGATTCCTCCCTGAAGTCCTTCTACATCTGCGGCGTGAATTAAAAACTCGGCGCAGTGGCTTTCCAGTTCGGCAATGGTTTGTTGGTTAACTTGCATAGTGGTGATGGTTTGCCAGCGGTCCGTGGCGATCATCCAGCCATCTTGAGTTTTGCGACAGCTTAGGTCGAGAACTAATTTGTCGGCACCCACTTCGGCTTTTATTTTTTCTAGGCGCGACCAAGAAAAATCACTGTTTTCAAATAAATAGGAGGTGACAATGATGTGCGAGGCGCCAGCCTGAAGATAACTTGTCGCATTTTCAAGATTGACGCCACCGCCAAACTGCATGCCGTTGGGGTAGGCGGCGAGGGCCTCTAGAGCCTGCTGCTGATTGTTGGGACCCAGTGCTATGACATGGCCGCCGGTGAGACCCTGCTGTCTATAGAGACTGGCATAGTAGGCTCCATTGTGGGTGCTAACAAAGTTGGTTTTGGCGCCAGCGTCACTGAGACTGCCGCCGACAATTTGTTTTACCTGCCCTTGGTGAAGGTCAATACATGGACGAAATGCGGTCAAGGAGCCTACTCCGAAGGGGTTGAAAGGGCGCTAGTATAGCTTACTGGCCTGCAGTGCCAAGGGTTTGGCGAGGCTGCAGGGTAAGTTTTAGTCTCCGGGTCTGTTCCTTATTTGTTTTAGGTGTTTGCTAACTCAAGAGCCTTCCATCTCGAAAGCTAACAGCTCAGCACCACCATCCACTAACTCCCCAGGCTGATAAAAGAATTCTCTTACCCTGCCATTATTGGGAGCGGTGATGCTGTGTTCCATTTTCATTGCTTCCATAACCAGCAGAGTTTCGCCCTTTATCACTGCTGCGCCTACTTCGACTAGCAATGTAACCACTGTGCCATTCATCGGTGCATTTAGGTTGCCGCTGCCGTCTTGGTTCTGGTCGAGACCGAGATCCGGTTGACTTTTGCTGCAGTGAAAAACCCCTTGGGGAGTAAACAGATTAAAGCCGGCCTTATCCCTGACAACTTTTATATTGGCGGGCAGTTGTCGGGTTTCTGCAGTCACTTTAACCTGCTGCTCGCCAATATTGATTCTTAGCTGCTGTGGGCTGCTATTACTATTGCGCCAATGATTCATCAGATGCCAGGGGGAGTTGGGTTCGCTGGATTGCTCGGCGACTTTTTGAGCGGACTGATTTTGCGCCGCTAAAATTGCCTGAGCTGCCAGTGGTGCGGCGTAGTCGAGATCTTCTTTGCGGCGGTGGAATATTTCGGCTTGATGTTCATCGATAAAGCCCGTGTCCACATCGCCGCGGCGGAATGGGCCGCTGCTGGCTAGGTTGTAAAGAAATGGGATATTGGTGGTGACGCCGGCTATACGATATTCGCTGAGGGCGTCAGTTAAACGCTCTAGGGCACGATCCCGGTCGCTGTCCCAAACCACTAACTTGGCGATCATGGGGTCGTAAAAAACCGACACTTCATCGCCTTCAATAACGCCACTGTCGATGCGCACATGGGAGGTTTCTCGAGGCGCTCGCAGCTGCGTTAGCTGGCCTGTGGAGGGCAGGAAGTCATGCTCGGGATCTTCCGCATAAATTCGAGCTTCAAAGGCGTGGCCACGAATATTTAACTGTGCTTGGGTACAGGGCAGGGGTTCGCCATTGGCGACTCTGAGCTGCCATTCTACAAGGTCTTGACCACTGATCATTTCGGTAACTGGGTGCTCGACCTGAAGACGGGTATTCATTTCCATAAAGAAAAACTCGCCACTGCTGTCGAGCAAAAATTCCACGGTGCCAGCGCCCTGATAGTTGATTGCGCTGGCGGCGCGAATAGCGGCTTCACCCATGCGCTGGCGTAGCTCTGGGGTCATTCCGGGGGCCGGTGCCTCTTCGATCACTTTTTGGTGGCGGCGCTGCAGGGAGCAGTCGCGTTCGAAGAGATGCACGGCATTGTTGTGTTGATCACAAAATACTTGAATTTCCACATGGCGGGGCTGCTGCAGATATCTTTCCACCAGCATGATGTCATCGTTAAAGCTGTTTGTGGCCTCACGTTTGGCGGCGGCTAAAGCCTGATCAAATTCATCGCCATGATACACCGCGCGCATGCCTTTTCCGCCACCACCGGCGGCAGCTTTAAGCAACACGGGGTAGCCCATTTCGTCTGCAGACTGTTTGAGGATAGCGGGATTTTGGTTATCACCATGATAGCCGGGAACCAGTGGCACATTGGCTTTTGCCATAATATTTTTCGCGGCGGATTTAGATCCCATAGCCAAGATAGCGGCCACCGGCGGGCCGATAAAAACTAACTTATTGGCATCGCACTGACGACTGAAGTCGGCATTTTCAGAGAGGAAACCATAACCGGGGTGTATTGCCTGAGCGCCGGTGCTGAGTGCCGCTTGGATAATATTGTCGATCACCAAATAGGATTCGGTGGAGGGGGATGGACCTATATAAATGGCTTCATCGGCGAGGTTTACATGCAGGGCGTTGCGGTCGGCAGCGCTGTAGACGGCGACGGTTGCGATGCCCATTTTTTTCGCTGTGCGAATAATACGACAGGCGATTTCACCGCGGTTGGCAATTAATATTTTGCTAAACATTTTTTCAGTCCATTGGTTGCGGGTTGGAGTCTATCTGTCTTGGTTATTTTAGGTTTCGGGCTTCTGGATTCTAGCTGTGATCCCGCAGGGGCGTCACATTCTAAAGACCCCGAACTTAGTCTCTTCTATAACCCGATTATGACTCGCCGAAATGGATAGTCCCAAAACCATGCGGGTATCCGCGGGATCAATCACGCCATCGTCCCATAGTCTTGCCGAGGCGTAATAGGGGTGCCCCTGATGATCATAGTTGTCGATTATGGGTTGCTTGAATTGCGCTTCTTGATCGGCGCTCCAGTCAACACCGTCGCGCTCGTATTTATCGCGAGTCACCTGAGCCAATACTCCAGCCGCCTGCTCGCCACCCATTACGGAGATGCGCGCATTGGGCCACATAAACATAAACCTTGGGTCATAGGCACGGCCACACATGCCGTAATTGCCGGCGCCAAAGGAGCCGCCAATCAATACTGTGAACTTGGGTACATTGGCGGTGGCCACAGCGGTGACCATCTTGGCTCCATGCTTGGCGATGCCATTATTTTCATACTGTTTTCCCACCATAAAACCGGTGATATTTTGCAGGAATACTAGGGGGATTTTGCGCTGGGCGCAGAGTTCTATAAAGTGCGCGCCTTTCTGGGCTGACTCGCCGAAAAGGATGCCGTTGTTGGCCACGATGCCAACTGGATAGCCAAATATTCGAGCGAAACCACAGACTAGCGTGGTGCCATAGAGAGCTTTAAATTCATCAAGGTCAGAGCCGTCGACTATGCGGGCAATGATCTCGCGAACATCGTAAGACTTGCGCGAATCACTGGGTATTACACCACCGATTTCATCACTGTTATACAGTGGCTCGAGGGCGGCTTTTAGGTCGCCATTAACGGGCTTGTTTCGGTTGAGTCTTGCCACGGCATTGCGCGCTAACTCAAGGGCATGATGGTCATTGTTGGCCAGATGGTCGGCGACGCCGGAGGTGCGGCAGTGAACTTCTGCTCCGCCGAGTTCTTCTGCGCTGACCACTTCGCCGGTGGCGGCTTTAACCAGCGGCGGTCCGGCGAGAAAAATGGTGCCCTGATCTCTGACGATAATCGATTCGTCGGCCATGGCGGGAACATAGGCACCGCCCGCGGTGCAGGAACCCATAACCGCGGCAATTTGGGGGATGTTCTGTGCCGACATGTTGGCTTGATTAAAAAAGATACGGCCAAAGTGATCGCGATCCGGGAACACCTCATCTTGACGGGGCAGGTTGGCACCACCGGAGTCCACTAGATAGATGCAGGGTAGGTTGTTTTCGGCGGCGATGGCCTGAGCGCGAAGGTGTTTTTTTACTGTGAGGGGGTAATAGCTGCCCCCTTTGACTGTGGCGTCGTTGGCAACAATCATGCACTCCTGACCGCTGACCCGTCCTATGCCGGTGATAATGCCGGCGGCTGGAACCGATTCACCATAAACATCATGGGCGGCGAGGGCGGAGAGTTCCAAAAATGCCGAGCCTGGATCTAAAAGTGCTTCAACGCGCTCTCGGGGGAGTAATTTGCCCCGGCTTATATGCCGTGCACAGGCTTTTTCACCGCCGCCTTGGCGTATCACTGTCAAAGTGCTATTTAAATCATTGACCTTGGCCTGCATGGCATCGGCATTGACGGCAAAGTCAGCGCTTTTACTGTTTATTTTGGTTTTGATAATCGGCATAGGTTTCTCGATCCTCGATTTGTTACAAGCTCTTTGCTAAAAGTCATTTGCTAAAAGTCGTTGGTTAAAAGCCACCTCTTAAAAGCGATAAATCATCAGCTCTGGGCAAATAGTTCCCGGCCAATCAGCATGCGCCGCACTTCTGATGTGCCGGCGCCAATTTCATAGAGCTTGGCGTCTCGCAGTAAGCGCCCTGCGGCATATTCATTGGTGTAGCCATTGCCTCCCAGTGCCTGAATTGTCTGTAGGGCCATCTGAGTGGCTTTTTCAGCGGTAAATAGAATGACTGCGGCGGCGTCTTTGCGTGAGTCCTGGGCTAAGTCACAGGCTCGGGCGACGGCGTAGAGGTAGGCGCGGGAGGCGTTTAGATCGGCGTACATATCGGCGATCTTGCCCTGCATTAGCTGGAATTCTCCAATCGCCTGACCAAACTGGCTGCGCTCATGAATATAGGGCAGCACTACATCCAGACAGGCTTGCATAATCCCCACTGGGCCACCGGACAGTACTGTGCGTTCATAGTCGAGTCCGGACATCAGCACGGCGACTCCGCGGCCTTCACCGCCGAGTATATTCTCCGCTGGCACTTCACAGTCTTGGAAGACTAGTTCACAGGTGTTGGAACCGCGCATGCCGAGTTTGTCGAGTTTTTGATGGCGGGAAAATCCGGGGAAATCCCGCTCCACAATAAAGGCGGTGATGCCTTTGGAGCCGGCGCTGGTGTCAGTTTTGGCGTAGATAATATAGGTCTGAGCATCGGGACCATTGGTGATCCACATCTTGTTGCCATTGAGCAGGTAGCTGTCACCTTTTTTGGTGGCGCTGAGTTTCATGCTCACCACATCGGATCCGGCATTGGGTTCGCTCATGGCGAGGGCACCTATATGTTCCCCGGAACAGAGTTTGGGCAGGTACTTTTGTTTCTGCTCCTCGGTGCCATTTTTGGCGAGCTGATTAACACAGAGGTTGGAGTGGGCGCCGTAGGATAGACCCACCGAGGCGGAGGCTCTGGAGATTTCTTCCATGGCTACGGAGTGGGCCAGATAACCCATTCCAGAACCGCCGTACTCTTCGTCCACAGTAATGCCCAATAGGCCCATATCGCCAAATTTGCGCCAAAGATCCATAGGGAATTCATTGTTTTGATCGATCTCGGCGGCTCGGGGGGCTATCTCGGCCTGACAGAATTGGAAAACGCTGTCCCGAAGCATGTCGATGTCGTCGCCGAGATTAAAATTTAAGCTGGGGTAGATGGTGTTCATGGCTTATTGCCTTCCGTTGGTTTTTAGGGCGTCGATGCAGTCCGCTTCGGCCTGATTGAGGTCTTTGAGTAGTTTGCTGATGTCGTTGAGCTGTTGATTGAGCTTGCCACGCTGAACTTGTATGGCGTCGATAAGTTTTTTCAGCTGGTCGATATTGGTTTTACCCGGCTCATACATATCGATGATTTCCCGGGAGTCTTCAAGAGAGAGTCCGAGTCGCTTGCCGCGTAATATAAGCCGCAGTCGGGTTCGGTCTGCCTGGCTATAGATGCGAGTTTGGCCGCGGCGGGCGGGGGATAGCAGGCCTATATCTTCATAGTGACGAATACTGCGGGTGGTGATATCGAACTCTTTTGAGAGTTGCGAGATGCTGTATTCGGTGCCGATGTCTGAATGAGCTTTTTCCATTGAGAGGTCGATCGAGGTAAAGGATAGATCGGCAGTATAGTTAATATCTAACGTTTACGTCAACGTAAGCTGCATTGCTGGTTTGATTCTGATTCTGCTTTGGCTATCGGGTTAAGAGTAGGGGACGTTGAGGTGGCTGTTAGTCCAGCTTAAGATCCATCTGATACTGAAATAACTCGGTGTTATAGAGGGCGACTAGGTAGTCCACCAACACTTCTCTGTCGTCATCCTGATAAAAGGAGCGACGCACTAGGCTGAGTAGGGGAAAGCCCACTGGGATTTGCAGGTGGGCGGCAATAACTTCGGTGGCCGGCACTGCGCTGATTGTCTGGTTGATATGGCTCACTGCCATGCCACTTTCACGAAAGTACTGGTGGCGCGACTGGTTGATAAAGATATCGGTATTCTTGGGCATATCGATACCCGCACTCCAGCTATCAAAATAGCCGAAGAAAGCACCGGCACGCTCCCGCTTGCGCACTAAATGAAATAGCGAGTCATTGTTGCCGAGGGAAAATTCGGTACGAATATTTTGTGGCGGCACTACCACGCGACAGTCGAGCATTTTGGCTACGGAGTCTCGGGCGATACTGTCTATCTCTTCAAGAACACCTAGCAGCGGCGCCTGCACAGGTTTGGGGGTGTATTTGTAGGTGACATGAGTACCTTTTCCCCGCGCCCGTTCAACCAATTCTTCGGCGGCCAGTTCATTGACGGCTCTTTTAACCGTAATGCGCGAAACCTCAAAGGCATCAGCCAGTTGTTTTTCGCTGGGGAGTTTTTCACCGAGATGAAATGTGCCATCGATAATGTAGCCTTTGATTAGGCTGTAGAGTTGGTAATAGAGAGGCGAGGGCAAGTCTTCCGAAACTTTATTGCGCTGACTTTTGCTAAACAGTACTGCGCCTGTGTGGGCCTTCATAGAACTCTCTTTAATTATCGATTAGTGTTGCGAATTAATGATACTTTGATATAACATTATACCATTATTGAGGGAGTGTCGAATGACCCTTTGGTTAACCTTAGTCTACAGGGCAAAATAAAGTCTTGATAGTGCTTTTCTCTAAAGACCCGCATCACTACTCTTTCATGGATTTAAATGAAATTATATACGTTAAATCACTCACCCTATTCCACAAGAGTCCGGGCGCAGATTCGCCACAAGGGTCTTCCTATCAAATTTGTCAGTCCGCCAGAGCTGCGGGGAGAGGCGTTAAAAAATACCTTTCCCCTAGGGCAGCTTCCTGTACTGGAGATTGCAGGGGGTGAATTGCTCGGGGAGTCCACAGTGATTCTCAATTATTTGGAGGAGGTTTATCCCCAGCGTCCTCTCCGGGGGGAGTCAGCACTGGATAAGGCTAGAGCCAATATGATGCTGCGCTGGTCCGACACTCATTTGGCGTCCACGGTGACAGAGATTATGCGCAGGGCGAAGATATCGGGTTCCAGTTCCCCGAGGGATTCCGCGAGGTCTGTGCGCGAGCAGTTAACAAAATTCAACCAGTTAATTATCAGTCAACCTGATTACCGAGAACGAGAAGTCCATATTGGTGATTTCTGTGCGGTGATTTCACTGTCTTATGTTCAGGCGCTCTATGAGCTTTGCGGCCATACATCTCGTTTCGAGGACTTTCCGCTGTTGGTGGATTGGTGGCACCACAATCTTCAGAGCAATCCGTCGCTGCTGCACTCTGTGAATGAAATGCTGCTAGCCACTGTGGAATGGCTGCCAGTGACTGGCAAACTAGATGCCTACCCTGATCAGGGTTTGCTGCACTGTCTGGCTCTAGAGGAGAACGTTGCATGAATCAGGCTCACTCTAACCAAGCTCTTCCTGAACAAGATCTTCCTAACCAAGCTCTTGCTGGAATACGTGTTCTCGATCTAACTCATATGCTCTCCGGCCCCTATGGCAGTATGATTCTTGCTGATTTGGGTGCCGAGACGATTAAAGTTGAGCCCTGTTATGGCGAGGGCACGCGAAAACTCTTGGCCACTGACCCGAAAAATTCTCTCGATGGCATGGGTGCCTATTACATTACCCTCAACCGTAATAAGAAAAGTGTTGCCATGGATCTCAAGACCCCTGAGGGGTTGGCGCTGTTTAAAAGTCTGGTGGCAACGGTTGATGTTGTAATCAGTAATTTTGGTGCCGGTGTGCCTGAACGTTTGGGTATCGACTACGCTTCGCTTGTTGAGGTTAATTCGCGCATTATCACCTGCACGGTGTCGGGTTTTGGCTCAGAGGGTCCTGGCAGCAAACGGCCAGCTTTTGATCAAGTGGCCCAGGCCATGGGCGGTGGTATGTCGATTACCGGGCCGGGTCCCGAGTCAATGGTGCGCGCGGGCATTCCTATAGGGGACCTCGGCGGAGGCATGTTTGGGGTGATGGGTATTTTGGCGGCACTCTATGAGCGTGAGCGCAGCGGGATGGGGCAACATGTGGATATAGCCATGCTGGACTGTCAGATCTCGATGCTGAATTATATGGCGACTATGCATTTTCTCTCCGGAGAGGATCCCTATCCCATAGGCAATAGTCACTTTGTACATGTACCCTACGACACCTTTAACTGTTCCGATGGGTCAATAGTGATTGCGGTGATTACCGACAATTTCTGGTACAACCTAAAGCAGCTATTAAACTGTGCTGAATTTGATAATCCGAAATACGATACCCAGCCGGGTCGCTGGGAAGATCGTCAAATGATCAATACCAAACTCAATGAGTTATTGGTGTTGAATACCTGCGCCCATTGGCTGGCGTTATTTGAGGAGCAGCGTATTCCCTGTGCACCGGTCAATAGCCTCAGTCAGGCACTCTCTGATACTCAGGTGTTACACCGCAATATGGTGATTGATTTAAAACATCCCAATGGCAGTTCCACCAAGGGGCCGGGCAATCCAATTAAGCTGTCTCGTAGCAGTGATGAAGTGTTTACCGCGGCTCCTACTCTGGGGCAGCATACCGATGAGGTAATGACCCAATTACTTAATTTGAGCGTAGATCAAATAGATAAAATGAAAGAGCAGGGAATCATCAAATGACACCTGAGCAGATAATTATTACCGATGTGGGGCCGCGCGATGGCCTGCAGAATCAACCGAAAATCCTTAGGTTAGAGCAGCGTATCGCATTGATAGAGGCTCTCTCTGCTGCTGGCCTGCCACAGATAGAGGCGGGTAGTTTTGTCTCTCCCAAAGCCGTTCCGGCGATGGCGGGCACCGATCAGGTTTTTGGCTCCCTGCAGTCAACTGGCTTTAAGACCTCCACTATTGCCTTGATTCCCAATATGAAAGGTTATCAGCTGGCGCGGGGCGCTGGCGTTAAAACCGTGACTATGGTGCTCTATGCCAGCGACGGTATGGCGCAAAAGAATGTCGCCATGAGCATGGCTGAAGCTGAGGAGGTCACTTTAGAGATTCTCCGGTTAGCCAAGCAGGATGGGATAGAGGTTATAGCAACGATTGCTGTGGCTTTTGAATGTCCCTTTGATGGGCCCACGGATCCTGCCGTTGTAGAAACGATAGCGGCTAAGTTTCTTGCTGCCGGTGCCGACCAACTAGTGCTAGCCGACACCATCGGTGCAGCTCATCCCCAGCAGGTGCGTGAATTAACCGCGGCGCTGGTAGCTAACCATGGTGCCGAGCGGCTCGGCTGCCATTTTCACGATACCCGCGCTATGGGGTTGGCCAATGTCTATGCCGCAGTGGAGTCGGGTATCCGGCGCTTTGATAGTTCCATTGCCGGTCTTGGTGGCTGTCCATTCGCACCCGGTGCATCCGGTAATGTGGCGACTGATGATATAGTCATGATGTTGCAACAGATGGGCTTTGAAACCGGCGTCGATTTGGATAAATTAATGCAGGCCTCCGATTTGGCGCAGGTCTTGACGGGCACGGCTCCGGGAGGTCGTTCAAAGGCTTGGCTGCAGGGCTATTTGGCCAAGCAGGCGAGTTAAAGAGTACAACTGCGACGCAACGTAGAATAATAATTAGAATACTAAAAAATATAAGGTCTTAATCATTAAAAGACCAAAGCTCGGAGATAAAGATGAGTTACAGACTAGGGGTAGACGTAGGGGGAACATTCACGGACCTTCTGTTAATCAATGAGGGGACCGGGGAAACCCACACCGCCAAAGTGCCTTCCACGCCAGAGGATTCCTCTATCGGCGTACTCAATGGTATTGCCCGCATCTGTGACGAGTCGGGTATTAACCCGGCGGACGTCAGTAGGGTGATGCACGGCACTACAGTCGCGACCAACGCCGTGCTCACTGGTCGGGGTGCCAAGGTAGGTCTGGTAACCACTGCGGGCTATGAAGATACTTTGCAGGTGGCGCGATCCTTCTGCCCCGGCGGGCTGGGCGGCTGGGTGAGCTTTGTGAAGAAGCCTCTTTTGGCGCCTCTCGAATTAACCATTGGTGCCCATGAGCGCATGAGTGCCGATGGTAAGGTGGTTAGAGAGTTGAATGAGGATCAGCTGCGGGCAGATCTGACAGCGCTGCATGCCACAGGTGAGGTGGAAGCCTTAACCATCTGCTTTATCAATGCCTACATTAATGGCGCCAATGAGCAGCGCGCCAGTGAAATTGCCGCTGAGATTTTTACCGATACACCGATTTCGATCTCCAGCGATGTGGTGCCGGAGATGCAGGAGTATGAGCGTACAGAAACGACGGTAGTGAACTCCTATGTGCGTCCTGAAGTAGCCAGCTATGTGAGTAATTTGCAGGCCGCATTAGACGATAAAATGGGTGCTGATACTCAGCTATCGATCCTGCGTTCCGATGGTGGTCTGGCCTCGGCTCGCGCCTCGGCGGAGTCGCCAGTGAATATGTTGATGTCTGGTCCGGCTGGGGGTGTCTCTGGGGCCATCTATTTCTGTAGTCGCGCGGGTTACGACAATATCTTGACCTGCGATATGGGTGGAACCTCTACCGATGTGGCATTAATCCAAAATTCCCGTGCTCGGGTGCGTCGCGAGACCATTGTTGCGGATGTGCGTGTGCGTGCTCCCTCAGTTGATGTGCGTACCGTGGGTGCCGGCGGTGGTTCCATTGCATTTGTGCCAGAGCTAACCAAAGCATTGCGTGTTGGTCCCGAGTCAGCCGGTGCGGTTCCCGGTCCTGCCTGTTATATGAAAGGTGGCGTCCAGCCCACTGTCTGCGATGCCAATGTGGTACTGGGTTATCTGCCCTCGGATGTGCAGCTCGGTGGCAAGATGGAGATCAATCGCGAGGCTTCAGTGGCGGCAGTGCAGTCGGTTGCCGATGCGATGGGTATTGATCTGATGGCCGCGGCGGAAGGCATTATTAAGATTGCTAACGAATCGATGTTTGGCGCTCTGCGTCTAGTGTCAGTGGAGCAGGGCTATGATCCCCGAGACTTCGCTCTGGTGGGCTTTGGCGGTGCAGGCCCCTTGCATGCCAACGCGCTGGGTGTTCTTACCGATGCCTGGCCAGTGATTATTCCCCCGGGCCCCGGTGTGCTCTGTGCCTATGGAGACGCCACTACTCAGGTGCAGGATGAGGCAGCACGAACCTATTTGACGATGGCTGGCGATCTCACTGATGCGCAGTTGACGGCGGATCTGATGGAGTTGCAGGTGCGGGCTGGGGATGCACTGTTAAAAGACAGTATTCCCACTTCAGAGCATGAAATTTCCTATCAGGCTGATCTGCGCTACGCGGGTCAGGCCTTCCAAATCACCATCGACTTCACCGAAGCAGAGCTTAAAGAGAAGGGCGTTGCACTATTGACCGGCCAGTTTGATGCCGAGCACGAGCAGCTGTTTACCTTTAAGTTGGATGATGGTCACGAGATTCTAATGATTCGTGCGTTAGCTAAGGCTAAAGCCAAAGCCATTGCCGAGCGCCAAATTGGTGAGACCGGCATGAGTCTTGAAGAGTGCAAGATTGCCACCAACCGTTTCTACTACGAGGGGGACTGGTACGACTCCACTATCTACGATCGCAATAAACTCAGTACAGGGTTAGAGGTGGTTGGCCCAGCTATTGTCGGAGAGATGGATTCCACTACCGTGGTACTACCTGGCTATGTAGCCACTGTAGATAAGGTTGGCAACTTGCTGATTAATCCAGGCACCTCAGCTACTCAGTCTTCAAGCCAACAGGGGGGTAAATAATCATGACGGCAAGACTATTAGAAACCAACAATGATCCCTTAAAGCGTATTGATGTGGATGGCGTTACGGTCGATATTATTGAGAATGCACTGCGTAATGCTCGGGAAGAAATGGATGCGGTGCTGTTTAGAACGGCAATGTCTCCAGGTATCAGAGAGCAGGGTGACTGCTTCCCTATGATTGCCAATAAAGAAGGCAAGATGGTCGTGGGCCAATTTGGTTCATTTATCGGACCCTTTTTAGAAGCCTACGATGAAGAGATTGAAGAGGGGGATATTATCCTTACCAACGACCCCTATATGTGTAATGCGGCGGTCTCTCACCTGCCGGATTGGGTAGTATTGGTGCCAATCTTTAAAGATGGCCGCCATATAGCTTGGTCGGCTATGTTCGGTCATATGTCAGATAACGGCGGTATGGTGCCGGGATCGATTCCTATTCAGGCAACGACTATCTTCCAAGAAGGAATTCGTATTCCTCCCACCAAGCTATATAAGAAAGGTGTGCTGCAGGCGGATCTGCTAGAGCTGATTCTGCACAATGTTCGCACGCCTCAGTGGAACCGCTTTGATCTCAATGCACTGGTGGCAGCCTGTAATACGGCAGCCAAGCGTTGTGTCGAGTTGGCGGTGCGCTTTGGTGATGATGTGCTGTTCTCGACCATGGATATTATGTTGCAGCGTAACTACGAGGCGATGAAACATATTATTGGTATGTTTATTCCCGAAGAGCCACGCGAGTTTGAAGACTATATCTGCGATGACGGTATGGGCATGGGACCCTATAAAATCAAGTGCACCATGTGGCGGGAAGGGGAGAAGGCGATCTTTGATTTTGCCGGAACTGATCCTCAAGCACAGAGTTCGGTGAACTTCTTCCTTAACGAAGATATGTTCAAAATGTTCTTTGGCTCTTTCACTATCAATGTTGTGGATCCGCAGATTGTGTTTAACGATGGATTTTATGATCTGGTGGATGTGCGCATTCCTCAAGGCACGCTGTTAAAGCCTAATTACCCTGCGGCACTGTCTGGCCGAACCCATGCTCTGGGTCGTATTTTTGATGTACTGGGTGCGCTACTGGGTATGGGCGCGCCAGAGATGATGCTCAATGCAGCGGGCTTCTCCGATTCGCCGCACCTGTTTTTCTCGGGCTATGATAGCCGCGAAGGCAAGGGCAATGAATGGTTCCAGCTATTCCAGATTGGTTTTGGTGGTGTTCCCGGTCGCCCTGTGGGCGATGGTCCCGATGGCCACAGCCTATGGCCCGGCTTTACCAATGTGCCCAATGAGTTTATCGAGTCCTATTTCCCGTTGCGTATTGAGCGCTACGAAACCATTCCGGATTCCGGGGGTGCGGGGCTGCACCGTGGCGGCAATGGTTTAAGTGTCGCCTATCGCTTTCTCTGTGATGGCGATATTGGTATTCACGATGATCGCTGGCTGACTCATCCATGGGGTGTGCTCGGGGGAGAAACTGGACTGCGTTCAACCAAAAAGTTAGTCCGTGCCGATGGTTCTGAGGAATGGTTGGCGGCCAAGGTTGAAGGTATCAAGGTAAAAACCGGTGATGTGCTCTATTTCAATACCTGGGGTGGCGGTGGTTGGGGTGATCCCTTTGCCCGCGATCCTCAGTTGGTGCGTCAGGACGTGGCGCGTCGATTGGTCTCCGTTGAAGGTGCCAAGCGCTACGGTGTAGTGATAGCGGCGGATGAAACGGTTGATCAAGCGGCGACTGACGTGCTTCGCGCGGAGTTGATTGCGGCGCGTGGCGATAACAGTGCGCTGTTTAACTTTGGTGGTGAACTAGAAGATATTCGCAGTCGCTGTGAAGCGGAAACCCATTTGCCAGCGCCGGTGAAGCCGACGTTTGTGGGGGCAAAGTAATTAACTAAACCTATTAAAAAATCAGAAAGATAAATATTAAAAATAAATACTAAAAATAAAGAAGTAAAACCATAAATAGTGGAAGAGGGGAAATAGTATGAAAGCAATTAACAGTAGAAATGTTATGGCAATGGCCGTAATGGCCAGTTTAGCCACCACCTCGGTGGCAGAGATAACTATCGAAGAGGTTGTGGTTTCAGCGCGGAAACGTGCGGAAAACCTTCAGGAAGTGCCTATTGCGGTAACCGCCTTTACCGAAGCTCAAATTGAGAGTGCCGGTATTCAGCGTCCAGCTGACTTTATTAGCCTGATGCCCAATGTGACTATGGTTGACTCCGCTAACGTGGGTGATACTCAGGTCAGTATTCGCGGTATTGTTTCAACCCGTGATGCGGAATCCACCTTTGCCTATGTGGTGGATGGTGTGCTGGTCACTAACCCCAATGGCTTTAATGAAGAGCTGATGGATGTGAGTCAGATTGAAGTTCTAAAAGGTCCTCAGGGGGCACTCTATGGCCGCAACGCGGTGGCTGGTGCGATTATTGTCACCACAAATCGCCCTGATGAAGAGTTTGAAGGCAAGATTAAAGTCGGCGCCGGTAACAATGGTTCGACCAATTCTAGCCTAACCCTAAGCGGTGGTTTGGCCGAGGGTCTGTTGGGTCGTGTCAGCGTTAGTCAACGTGAAACTGATGGTCATTATCGTAACGCTCTGACCGGTGCGAGTTCGGTAGACTTTCTTGAGGACACCACTGTTCGCGGGCGTCTTATTTGGGATGTCAATGAAGAGTTGTCGTTAGATTTTCGCGGTGGTATGAGTGAAGTGAGTGGTGGTGCGATTAACTTTAATGCGGTATTTGCGATTCCAGCATTTGCTGCCGGTTTTGGCCCCACATTCTTTAAAGATGTCAACGAGCATGAGTTTATCTTCTCGAATAATGTGCCAGGTGAAAATGAGCAGGAAACCACTGAGTTTTCGATCAAAGCAGACTGGGATCGAGAGGGTGTCGATGTTACTGCAATCTTGAGCTACAGCGATCTGGACGAGTATTTACTGTCGGACGGTACCAGTGCGACTTTTTATGGATATGAATTAACTGACGCCTGTCAGGCAGATCGCGCGACCTTAAATAATGCGCCTACCGCTTTTGGTGGTGCAGATCGCAGTGATTTGTTCGGTGACTTTTTTGGCCCATTTGGCGTATTTCCTGGAAATGGCGGAGCTGATCCCGACTTTACCGGTATCTATGGTCCCTATACCCCTACAGCCTGTGATGGTTATCAATATCAGGAACGCAATCAGTCAGATACCAGTCTGGAAATCCGCCTGACCTCGGATGATGATGCAGATATCAGCTGGATCGCCGGTGTCTACGCTGCTGAGATTGAGCGTGAAGTGGTAGTAGCCTATGGTGCGGATACAGGTAATGGCTTCTTACGCCAAGGTTATGTGGGTCCAACGGGTCCCAATCCCACTGACTTAATGTTCAGTGACCAGTTTGATACCTCCGTTATGGCGATATTTGGTCAGCTTGAGTTTGATATCAGTGACGATATGGAGATTGCTGTTGCTGGGCGCTTTGATCGTGAAGAGCGCGACGTCAGAAATCAGGTACCAAATGAGGCTGGCTCAGGGCTAAATATCAACTCCTCTGGTTCAATCAATCCCGCGTTTGCCAGCAACCCAAATGGTATACCGAAGCGGAGTGCAACCTTTAGCCAGTTCCAGCCAAAGGTGACTTGGAGCTGGAATGCTGCTGAAGATCTCAATCTCTATGCTAGTTGGGGTGTGGGTTTCCGCAGTGGAGGCTTTAACTCTATCGGCAGTGAAGCACTGTTGGATCTTTGGTATGGCGATACCTGCCCGTCATTTGTTCCTACTTGCGGCGATCCAGGTGTAGCTGTGGATGCCAATTTGAGTGTTCAAGATGAGTACAAAAAAGAAGTCTCTACAAGCTTTGAGTTTGGCAGCAAAATGGAGTTTTTCGACAACCGTCTACGCGTGAATGCGGCGGTGTTCCAAACCGAAGTTGAAGACAATCAGTTCTTTGAATTCTTTGCTGGTCCATTTGGTTTGATGCGTGTTGTTACAACCATTGACGAGTTAGAGATTCAGGGTTTTGAAATGGACTTTAACGCAGTGGTTACAGAAAACCTCTCGGTATTTGGTGGTGCAGGATTCTTGGATAGCGAAATTATCCAGAATGATCACCGTCCGCTCTCTGAGGGCAATGAAGCGCCACAGTCACCAGATCGTACCTACAATTTGGGCGCCCAGTTTGAGATGGCAGTTAGCAGTGGCGTCGAGATGACTGCACGCTTAGATTGGCAGTATGTTGGTGAGATGGCGTTCCACACCCTGCAGGGTGAGGCAACTCCAACAATCTGGCAGGTATTTAACGGTCCAGGTTTGACTCAGGATATGAGCAAAGCCAAACGTGATGCCTACGATACACTCAATGCGCGTATCTCTTTTGATGCGGAGAACTGGGGTGTGACTATCTGGGGACGCAATGTGACCGATGAAAAATATCTGGAAGAGATTATTCCAGCGCCTGAATTTGGTGGGTCGTTTATTCACCCAGGTGCCAAAGACTCTTATGGGATTGACTTTAACTACCGTTTCTAAAATAGCGTAGTATCAATAGCGGGCTGCGCTCCTTGTTATGGGAAGCAAAGCCCGCTTTTTTACGACAGAAAAATACTCATGGGAATGGCTATGACCTGGAATGATCTGCAGCAAAATGCTCTCGGCCTCACCACCAGTCCGGCTCTGCTATTGGTGGATATGATCAATGGTTTTACCGATCCGGCCTGTGCTCTGGGAACTGACTGCCCCGAGGTGGTCGCGGCTAATTTGCAGCTGCTCAAGACGTTTAGAGCTTTGGGTCTACCAGTATTTTTCACCACAGTGGTTTACCGTAATGATCAACAGGCGCAGGTGTTTCGTCAGAAAGTGCCGGCGTTAAATGTGCTACAGCCGGATAGTCATTGGGTAAAAGTTGATTCGGCATTGGAGCCGTTGGACGGCGAGCCGGTGATAGAGAAACAGTGGGCCAGTGCTTTTTTTGATACCGATCTAGACCAGCAGCTGTCTGCTTTGGGTGTGGATTCGTTAGTTGTGACAGGGTTGACTACCAGTGGCTGTGTACGTGCCTCGGTGGTGGATGGCTTACAGAACGATTATCAGGTAGTGGTTGCGGAAGAGGCTGTGGGAGATAGAAATCCCGAGGCGCACCGCGCTAATCTATTTGATCTAAATGCTAAATATGCAGACGTGATACCGGTTGCGCAGGTGCTGAGTCAATTGAGAGCACTCTGCGGTGTCGAGTCTTAAGCTAGTGCCGCGTAATTGCCGCGATTAAAGATCAGTGGCTCTAGACCATTGTCTCTAAACTCAATAACTCGGCCGACTAAAATAATATGGTCGCCGCCTTCAAATTGATTTTCAATCTGACATTCGAAGCAGGCGCTGTAGTGGGGCAAGATTGGCACGCCCGCTAGGCCCTCAGTGCAGTCCAGGTCGGCAAATTTATCTGCTCCACTTTTCGCAAAGCGATTAGACATAGCCTCTTGATCTGCTGCAAGCACATGAATAGCATAGGACTCAGCACCAATAAAGTCATCAAAGCAGTTGGCGTCGCGAGCGACACTCCACAGCACCAAAGCCGGGTCCAGGGAAACCGAGTTAAAACTATTGGCGGTCATGCCGACCTTTTGCCCATCTTTACCCAATGCGGTAATAACGGTGATACCTGTGGCGAAACTGCCCAGTGCATTGCGGAAGTCGAGGGTTTGCTGTTTTTTATCAGACATAGTTTTTTATTAAGTTCTTTTGGCAAGTTACTTTTGATAGCTTCTTCTGTTCGGCTCTTCGTTGAAAGCTGCTGGTGATAACATTAAAAGTCAGCAACGGTGCGCCGTTTAAACAAGCGCGCATGATCCGTTGCTTGACTCTTTGTTGCAAGGACTATCTATTGCAAGAGCTGTCTATTTCAGGAACTCTCTATCACAAGCGCTATTCCCCGCTAGTTACATTGCGGCAGCTAGGCGCGTGCCTTGGTTGATTGCGCGCTTGGCATCGAGTTCAGACGCTAGATCGGCGCCGCCGATCAGATGGTGCGGAATATTCAGCCCCTCGACTAATTCGCGCAATGGATCCTGACCCGCACAGATAATAATGGTATCTACATCTAGCACTTTTGGCTCATCGCCGATAGTGAGATGCAGCCCCTGATCATCAATTTTCTGATAGTCACAGCTAGGCATCAATCGCACACCTTTCATCTGCAGGCCGGCACGGTGGATCCAACCGGTGGTTTTACCCAGACCTGAGCCGACTCTGGAGCTCTTGCGCTGGAGCAGGTAAACCTCGCGAGGGGAGGGCTCTGGCGCTGCAGTGACACCCTCAATTCCCGAACGCGAGCCAAAGCTCATATCAATCCCCCATTCCTTCATAAAGGCAGGGATATTTTGACTGGTGGCTTCACCGCTGTGAGTGATGTACTCGGCAGTATCAAAGCCAATGCCGCCGGCACCAATTATCGCAACCTTATTGCCAACGTGTTTCTTGGCGCCAATCACGTCTAGATAATTGAGCACCTTGGGGTGATCTATGCCTTCAATGTCGGGCATTCTTGGTGAGATGCCGGTGGCGATAACCACTTCGTCAAATCCGCCGTTGTTAAGTTGCTCTGCTGTTACCCGAGAATTCAGTTTCAGCTCGACCCCAGTCAGCTCGATTTGCTTGCCGTAATAGCGCAGTGTTTCATAAAACTCTTCTTTGCCAGGAATCTGCTTAGCAATATTAAACTGGCCGCCAATTTCGCTGGCAGCGTCAAATAATGTCACGCTGTGACCTCGAGATGCGGCGATGGTAGCTGCCGAGAGTCCAGCTGGACCAGCACCGACCACAGCAATTTTCTTCGTTGCCGCAGTAGGATTGATATGCAGTTCAGTCTCGTGACAGGCGCGGGGGTTCACTAGACAGCTGGTCATTTGACCGCCAAAGACATGGTCAAGACAGGCTTGGTTACAGCCGATACAGGTATTGATCTCATCGGCGCGGTTTTCAGCGGCCTTGATTACAAAGTCGGGATCAGCCAAAAACGGACGTGCCATGGAGATCATATCGGCATCGCCGCGCTCTAATACTTCTTCCGCCATTTCCGGGGTGTTAATGCGGTTGGAGGTGATCACCGGTACTGAGAGCTCTTTTTTAAAGTGCGCGGTAACCCAAGTAAAGGCCGCCCGGGGGACTTTGGTCGCGATAGTGGGGATCTTGGCTTCGTGCCAGCCGATGCCGGTATTAATAATGGTGGCGCCGGCTTGTTCGACAGCTTTACCCAACTGAATGACTTCGTCAGAGGTGCTGCCACCCTCAACTAGATCGAGCATCGAGAGGCGGAAGATTATAATAAAATGCTCCCCCACGGCCTCACGGACACGGCGCACCACTTCGATTGGCAGTCGGATGCGGTTCTCATAGCTGCCACCCCAGTCATCGTCGCGCTGGTTGGTACGTGCGGCGATAAACTGATTTAAAAAGTAGCCTTCCGAGCCCATAATCTCAACGCCGTCATAACCGGCTTTCTGAGCCTGTACCGAGGTGAAAACAAAGTCATCAATCTGCTTGTGAATGCCTGCTTCATCTAAAGCGCGGGGAGTGAAGGGGTTGATCGCGGATTTGATTGCCGAGGGCGCAACCTGATCTGGAGAGTAGGCATAGCGTCCGGTATGCAGAATTTGCATGCAGATTTTGCCATCGTGCTCATGCACGGCGTCGGTGATCTGTTTATGGCCAGCAACATCCTCGTCAGTTTCAAGCTTCTTGGTGTTAGGGTGCGTGCCGCCCTCAGAATTGGGGCCGATACCGCCGGTGATAATCAGGCCTACACCGCCTTTAGCTCGCTCACCAAAATAAGCCGCCATGCGCTCATAGCCATCGGATGCCTCTTCCAGTCCAGTGTGCATGGAGCCCATTAGGACGCGGTTCTTTAATTGAGTAAAGCCGAGATCCAGTGGTTCAAGAAGCTTGGGGTAGGTGCTGTGGGGCATGGTTGACTCCGATTTGTGATTATTATTTTTAATTTTTATGGATCGCTGCCGTTGCTCTAAGTGAGATTGCAAGACAGTCGGATTTTTTCTAATAGCCTGTATACGAAAGTTTTTTCACTTTGGTTGAGCTGTGCAAAGAGATTAAAGATGCATTTTGACACTGTCAAGATGTATTGCTACATTGGCTTTATGAATCTAACCACATCACAGAAAAGCCTCCGTCCAAGCTATCACCACGGTGACCTGCGACAGGAGCTGTTGCGCTCGGCCAAACAGCTGATCGCTGAAGCTGGGATAGACAATCTCTCACTACGCCGATTGGCGGAGAGGGCAGGCGTCTCGCGAACTGCTCCCTATCATCACTTCTCGGATAAAAATGATTTGCTCTGTGCCATTGCCGCGGAAGGCTTTCGTCGCCGGCACCAGACTGCTGCCGCGGAGTTTGATGATCCGTCCAAGACAATGCTGCAAAAGTTTCATGACTACGTGAACGGCTATATTCAGTTTGCAGTGGACGGCCCTGAGGAATATGAACTGATGTTTGGGCGCAGTATCTGGAAACAGCAGAACAGTACGGAGGAACTGCGTGATCTAGCCTATCCCTGCTTTCAGCATCAGGTGGATATGGTGCGCTGCTGGCAGTATTGCGGGGTGATTTCTGGGGATAATGCTTTGCGCACGGCTCAGGTTATCTGGGGGGCGCTGCACGGTATTGCCAAACTGTTTATTGATGGTATCTACACGGATACTGCTCAGATTGAAGAGGTTACCCGCTGCGCTATTGGTATGTTTGTTATCAATCAGGACTGATGCTTTCTCTTATGGTTTAACTATAAGCTATTGATTTATATATTTAAAAATTCATTTTTTACGACTCTTTCAGCTTTAGCTGGCCTTTCCATTAGACCTATCTAACTCTCTTTAGCTCTCTCTTTAGATCCCACTTGCCCTCATTTTGTGGGGCCTTCTTCCATGTTTCTATGCGACAGTGAATTCCCTAGACAAGAAGCTAAATAAAAGAAAGGTTTATTTTTTGACTTTCCAAAAAATGAGAACTACGTTTACTTAGCCTGTTAAGCAGTTTTAAATTAAGTTTCAAAATGTGGATTTGGTCGCATTCACCCCTGAATAGTTTTTATCTGGATGTGGGGTATTTTTGCGAGGTTTTACTTAGGAGTTATTAGGAGTTTTAGCTATGAACAAGAGTTTTATTAAATTACTGCAGTCATGCGCAGGCGTCTTACTACTATCTACCGCTGGCGCATCAATGGCAGCGACTTACGATTATGATTTTGATGCAGATGAAAACGAGCGTGGTGGACAGCCATTAAACTTTGGTGATCTCAATGTAAGTGGCCATTACAATGGCCAGTCGGCGTTTGCCTACCTTGATGCAGGCACCCTAGCTGGTTTAGGTGTATGTAAAGGGCCGGTAGCGCCTGGCAATACAGGAACCAATAATAAGTGTAATACACCTGTTACTGGATCTTCGGATGACAATCTGCAGGTGGGAGAAATGCTGAAGTTTGTATTCGACACCGCGAAGCAGATCGAAGTGGGTATCAATGGACCACACGTACAGGCTAATGGCCATAATGTGTTGATCTGGACTGATGCAGGCAGCTGGGATCTGTTAACTGTAGTCGCTGGAAAAATCACTTTGGGTGTACAGCACATCGGTTTGATGACTCTCAAGATCTTTGGGCAGGGTGACTTTGGCCAGAACATCAAAGGAAGAACGACAACTGATCTGTATGTGGCTGGCATCAATGAAGTACCTCTTCCAGCAGCAGTCTGGTTGTTTGGTTCGGCTCTCTTGGGTCTTGCTGGATTGCGTCGCCGCAAGATCGCAGCCTAAGCCAGTACGTTAACACCTGGCTTCAAGCATGCAGTAGCGCCGCAGTTCTTGTCTGTTAGGATTGCGGTTCAAATAAAAACCCCGGCTTGCACCGGGGTTTTTAGTTTTCTGGTTTTTGCTTTTTACATTTTAGCTTCTGCTTACCTATCTACTGACTTTCCCTTTTTTACCTTCAATGGGCTACTACTTGTCCAGTTTTCTCATTGCGTCAGAGATCTCATCCTCGGCATCACTGCTCATATCGTCCATTATTTGGTCAACGCTGTCGGATGCTTCATCGACTGTTTCCTCAATAATATTGATTGCGTCATCGGCTGCGCCCTCAATACTGTCCGACATTGTTGACTCTGAAGCCGCTGGAGCTTTGGTCTCCTCTGGCGAGCCACCCTTGTCACAGGCACTCAGTCCCAAAGTAGTCAGTGCGGCGATTAGCAAAACATGGTAATTCTTCATATCTCTACTCCTTAGTGGGGTATTTCATAATGTTTAGTGGGTTATTTCATACTCTGTTTTTCTCCTCAAGCATAGTTCAAGGGTGCTCAGGAGGAGGCAGATAGGGCGAAAATATTTTTAGCCGGGTCAATCCCTTGGTTATTTAGGCCTTCTGAGAAAATAACACTGTTATTTCACCTCTTATAACCGCTAATTGGTTGCCGATTGCGAAACGCTGTGGCAAACTTCACGCCGCTTTTAGAGGGGCTTTGAGAAACGAAAAAGTTCCGAATACTACCTACTACTAAGAGTGTGTTTTTATGCGAGAGTGGCGGAATTGGTAGACGCGCTGGATTTAGGTTCCAGTGGGGCAACCCGTGCGAGTTCGAGTCTCGCCTTTCGTACCAAATTTACTGAGTATCATCGTGAGGAAAATCCATGCAGGTTTCCATCGAGTCTAGCACCGGTCTTGAGCGTCAACTTAAGATTGGTGTCCCTGCCGACCGTATTGAGAGTGAAGTTGCTCAGCGCCTTCAGAAAGCCACCAAAACTGTAAGCATCAAAGGTTTTCGTAAAGGCAAAGTGCCTCTTAAAGTGGTTAAGCAGCAGTTTGGCAAAGGCGTGCGTCAGGAAGTTGTTGGCGAAATCGTCAACTCAAGCTTTTACGAAGCCATTGCTCAAGAAAAACTGCAGCCAGTTGGACAGCCGCGCATCGATGATCTCAAGGATTCTGAGGGTCAGGATCTAGAGTTCTTAGCCGTTTTTGAAGTGTATCCAGAAATCGAACTTGCTGACCTAGGTAAAGTGTCTATTACCCGTCCAGTAACCGATCTCAATGATAGCGATTTAGACAAGATGATCGAAGTGTTGCGCGATCAGCAAGCGACCTTCGAAGCATCTGACAAGCCTGCTGTTGACGGCGATCAGCTCAATATTGACTATGTGGGCACCAAAGGCGGAGAAGAGTTTGCTGGTGGCAAAGCTGAAGGTCAAGATCTGGTGCTGGGTTCAAGCAGCATGATCCCCGGTTTCGAAGATGGCCTTGTGGGTGCCAACCCCGGTGATGAAAAAGTTTTAAAACTCAAGTTCCCCAAAGATTATCATGCTGAAGAACTCAAGGGCGCTAAAGTTGAATTTGCCGTTGTGGTTAATTCTGTTTCATCAAAGCAGATGCCAGAGATGAACGATGAGTTCTTTAAACTCTACGGCGTCGATGAAGGCGGTGTAGAGAAGTTCCGCGAAGATGTAATGCAGAACATGGAGCGTGAACTGCGCAATGCAATGCGTTCAAAAATTAAAAATCGCGTTATGAATCAGTTATTTGATCTGAACAAGGTCGAGTTACCAGCCTTGCTGGTTGACAATGAGATCACTCAGCTTAAGCAGCAGATGGTGCAGCAGTTTGGTGGAGGTCAGCAGATCGATCTGAGCATGCTTCCCGATGATATGTTCCGCGAAAAAGCGGAACGCCGTGCTTCTTTAGGTGTAATTGTTTCTGAGATTGTTAAAGTTGAAGAGCTTACTCCCGATGAAGATAGTGTACGTGAAAGAATAAACGAAATTGCTTCAACTTATGAGCAGCCTAAAGAGGTTGTCGACTACTATTACAGCCAACAGCAGCTGTTGAGTTCGGTTGAAGCCGTAGTGTTAGAAGATCAGGTTACTGAGTTGGTGCTGAGCAAAGCTAAGGTTGCCGATGAAGCCTGTTCTTATGAAGACGCTGTAAAGCCTGATCCTGAGCCTGGCGCATAAAGAGCCAGGTGCCCACATAATCGGGCACTCAAGGAGTCAGTGTTTTAAAACGCCTGCAGCTTCAAAGCGCAGGCGCCCCTGCTGCACGGAAACATACTATAGTTATAATAATCTCGGGCGCTAGGATCTGAGTTCCCAATTTGATGCGTATAGAGAAGCCTAAGCATTAAAGAATGTTAACGATAATAGCGAGGAAGCGATGATTTTTCAGCAGTCCAATGCCGGCGACATGCACGATGTTCAATCTAGTGGCTTAGTGCCAATGGTAGTAGAGCAAACCTCACGCGGTGAGAGAGCCTACGATATTTACTCTAGGCTTTTAAAAGAGCGTGTGATTTTTATGGTGGGTCAGGTCGAAGACCATATGGCCAACCTGATTGTCGCTCAGATGCTGTTTTTGGAATCTGAAAATCCCGATAAAGATATTCATCTCTATATCAACTCCCCCGGCGGATCTGTCACCGCGGGTCTGTCTATTTACGACACCATGCAATTTATAAAGCCAGATGTCAGCACTATGTGTATTGGTCAAGCTGCAAGCATGGGCGCCTTTTTGTTGGCTGCCGGAGCCGAGGGCAAGCGTTACTGCCTGCCAAACTCTCGCACCATGATTCACCAGCCAAGTGGTGGTGCCCAGGGGCAGGCAACTGATATTCATATCCAGTCTCAGGAAATCCTCAAGATTAAGTCGCGTCTCAATGATTTGATGGCTAAGCACACTGGTCAGTCTGTCAAAAAAGTTACTGCCGACACTGAGCGTGATAATTTTATGAGTGCAGAAGAGTCCAAGGCCTATGGTCTGGTTGACGATGTGCTGGACAGCCGAGTTCAGGATAGCTAGGATTTCACTTAGCATCGTTGGTTTTAACGTTGTTCAGCCTTTCTAGTTTAGCTTGGCTTTTTTAGTGCGAGTTAATAGCCTGAGTTGTTGGTTTGGATTGCTAGTTTAACTTGTTAGTCTGAATTGTTAGTTTGATGATTATATTGGAGGTGTACCATGAGCGATGATGACACTTTAGGAGAAGGCGGAAAGCTGCTCTTCTGCTCATTCTGTGGCAAGAATCAGAATGAAGTGAGACGTCTGATTGCAGGACCTTCAGTCTATGTTTGTGACGAGTGCGTCGATCTGTGCAACGATATTATCTCTGAAGAGGCAATTGTCGCCGAGTCCAATGAAGCCAGTCATGAGCTACCCATACCCGCAGAGATCAAAGGCAATCTTGATGCCTATGTTATTGGCCAAGAACGCGCTAAACGAATTCTCTCAGTGGCCGTGTACAATCATTACAAGCGTTTGCAAGTCAGTGAGTCCGGTGCCGCTGTCTCCGATGTGGAGCTGGGCAAGAGTAATATCCTGCTAATCGGTCCTACAGGCAGTGGTAAAACGCTGCTTGCTGAAACGCTGGCACGCATGCTTGACGTTCCCTTTACCATCGCCGATGCGACTACGCTAACCGAAGCTGGTTATGTGGGTGAAGACGTCGAAAATATTATCCAGAAGCTACTTCAGAAGTGCGATTATGATGTCGACAAGGCTCAGCGTGGCATTGTCTACATTGATGAGATCGACAAAATCTCTCGCAAGTCTGACAACCCCTCAATCACCCGTGATGTTTCAGGTGAAGGTGTTCAGCAAGCACTGCTCAAACTTATTGAAGGCACTGTTGCCTCGGTTCCGCCTCAGGGCGGCCGCAAACACCCACAGCAGGAGTTTCTGCAGGTTGATACCTCCAATATTCTGTTTGTCTGTGGCGGCGCGTTCGCCGGTCTTGAGAAGGTCATCAGAGATCGTTCTGAGAAAGGCGGCATAGGCTTTAGCGCAGAGGTTAGCAGCAAAGACAGTCAGAAATCGATCGGTGAAACACTGCTCGATGTGCAGCCTAGTGACCTTATTGGTTACGGTTTGATCCCCGAGTTTATTGGTCGTCTGCCGGTCGTAGCGACACTCCAAGAACTGGATCGCGATGCTCTGGTCAATATTTTGGTGGAGCCCAAGAATGCGCTGTTCAAGCAATATCAGGCGTTATTTTCCATGGAAGGTGTTGAACTCGACCTGCGTCGCGATGCACTGGATGCGATTGCCGATAAGGCGATTGAGCGAAAGACTGGCGCCCGTGGTCTGCGTTCAATTCTAGAGACGGTACTGCTCGATACGATGTACCGGGTACCTTCAGAACCCAGTGTGATTAAAGTTGTGGTAGATGCTGCAGTGATCAATGGCGAAAATGAACCACTGCTAGTGCATGAGCAAAATGACCAACAGCCGGCAGCAGATGAAGCCTAGTCGCTGCATTGTCAAAAGGTGAAATAGCACAGATCAAAAAAGGCGACGCGAGTCGCCTTTTTTATGCCTCGAAAGATCACCCGTATCGACAGCCTTAAAACCTTAAGCCATTGAAAAACTCTCTTTTCGACAATTAAGCATTAAAGAGAGGTTGTTTTTCTGCCGCGCGTCCCAATATAAATTAGTAACTTGATAATAAAGCCGTTTTATCTGATTGCCATTTAATGCCGTTGCCCAGAGATCTCTCGCAGTGACAGAGCAGGATAAATCGATAGAATAGAAAATAGGGCACAAAGCCCCTCCAAGACAACCTGAGGTACCCATGGCCGCTGAACCAACTGAATCGAATGACAATATCTATCCGCTCCTGCCACTGCGTGATGTCGTCGTCTACCCGCATATGGTCGTTCCATTGTTTGTCGGTCGTGAGAAGTCGATCACTGCCCTCGAAGATGCGATGGAAAACGACAAACAGGTGGTTTTGCTTGCCCAACGAAATCCTGCAGATGATAACCCCGAACTCAAAGATCTCTATTCAGTGGGCACCCTTGCAACTATTCTGCAAATGCTTAAATTACCGGATGGCACTCTCAAGGTGCTGGTTGAGGGCGCCTCGCGAGTCAATTTAGTCGATCCTATAGATGGCGAAGCCTTTATGCAGACCCGAATTGAAAAGCTAGCGGACGGCGATCTCGATGAGCGTGAGGCAGAGGTGTTGACCCGCTCGGCCATGTCTCTGTTTGAGCAATATGTCAATCTTAGCAAGAAAATTCCCGCCGAGGTGATTGCCACCGTCAGCGGTATAGAAGATGCCAATCGTTTAGCGGATACCATTGCGTCCCATATGACTCTGAGCATTGAGCAAAAGCAGGATGTATTGGAAGTGGCGGATCTTACCGAGCGCTTCGAACACTTAATGGGACTTATGGAATCTGAAATTGATCTGTTTCAGATGGAACAGCGCATCCGCGGCCGCGTTAAAAAGCAAATGGAAAAAAGCCAGCGCGAGTACTATCTCAATGAGCAGATGAAAGCCATTCAGAAAGAACTCGGCGATATGGATGACGGCGGATCAGAGATCGATCAACTAGAGACAAAGATTGATGAAGTGGGCATGCCAAAAGGAGCCCTTGAAAAAGCCAAGTCAGAACTGGGCAAACTTAAAATGATGTCCCCCATGTCTGCGGAAGCCTCTGTGCTGCGTAACTATATTGACTGGATGATTGGAGTGCCTTGGAAAAAGCGCTCCCGTGTTAAACACAACCTAGTGGACGCCCAGCAGACTCTAGATCAAGATCACCACGGTCTAGAGGAGGTCAAAGAGCGTATCCTCGAATTTCTCGCGGTACAGCAACGGGTTAAAAAGCTTAAAGGGCCAGTGCTCTGCCTGGTAGGGCCTCCAGGTGTCGGTAAAACCTCCCTAGGTGAGTCAATCGCCCGCGCCACTGGCCGACAGTTTGTGCGCATGAGCCTCGGCGGCGTGCGCGATGAAGCCGAAATTCGCGGCCATCGGCGAACCTATATCGGTTCACTGCCGGGCAAGGTGATTCAAAAGCTCTCTAAGGTGAAAGTTAAGAATCCACTGTTTCTGCTGGATGAAATTGACAAGATGGGTATGGACCAGCGCGGTGATCCAGCATCGGCCTTATTAGAAGTGCTAGATCCAGAGCAGAACCATACCTTTAATGATCACTATCTCGAGGTGGACTACGATCTCTCTGAGGTGATGTTTATCTGTACTGCCAACTCCATGAATATTCCGGGGCCATTGCTCGACCGTATGGAAGTAATTCGTATTCCCGGTTACACCGAAGGCGAAAAAGTCGCCATTGCCGAGAAATACCTGGTGCCCAAGCAGCGCAAAGCCAATGGCTTGAAAGAGTCTGAGCTGGAGATTACCGAAGGTGCGCTGCAGGACGCGATTAGATACTACACCCGTGAAGCCGGTGTCCGTGGTCTGGATCGTGATATCGCCAAAATTTGCCGTAAAATTGTCACCGAGCATGTTCGCGATGGTGCCGCTTCAACCGAGAGTGTTGGCTCTGAGCAGCTTGAGTCTCTGCTGGGGGTTCGCCGCTTTGACTATGGCCGTGCCGAAGCGGAAAACCAGATCGGGCAGGTTACAGGTCTGGCGTGGACTTCTGTTGGCGGTGAGCTATTGACCATTGAGTCTGCGGCAATTCCCGGTAAGGGACGGGTGATTAAAACCGGATCTCTGGGCGATGTGATGCAGGAATCTATCCAAGCAGCCCTCACAGTGGTTAGAAGTCGTGCAAAGGCCCTCGGCATCCGCAAGGACTTCTATCAGGAGAACGACCTTCATATCCATGTTCCCGAGGGTGCCACGCCAAAGGACGGACCTTCGGCAGGTGTTGGCATGTGTACGGCTCTGGTATCGGTTTTAACCGGTATTCCGGTAAAAGCTAATGTTGCCATGACCGGTGAAATAACCTTGCGCGGTCAGGTGTTGAAGATTGGAGGCTTGAAGGAAAAGCTTCTTGCAGCCCACCGAGGCGGTATCACCACGGTGATCATTCCAGACGATAATGGTAGTGATTTGAAGGAGATACCGGATAACATTAAAGCAGATCTTACTATCTGTCAGGTAAAATGGATCGATGAAGTATTGGCCATTGCCCTAGAGCATAATCCCGAATCTTTAAGCGATGAAGAATTTAATCGTAGCAGTGGAGTGAAGGAAGAGGGGCAACAGTCCTCTAGGCCAAGTACTCACTAGGGATAAAGAAATTAGCCATTTCGTCAAACGGGGCTTGACCCGCGAAATGGCTATTGGTATAAAGTATCCACGATTGAGCGTGAGGCCAGATGTGTAGTGAGTTTGGACTCGAAAAGCCTTTCTATTTGACTACGCAAAACTAATTCCAAAAAAGGGGAATACCGTGAATAAATCTGAACTTATCGACGCAATTGCTGCTGGCGCAGACATTTCTAAAGCTTCAGCAGGACGTGCTCTTGACTCAGCACTTGAAGCAGTAACCGGATCACTGAAGAATGGCGATCAAGTTTCACTGGTTGGCTTTGGTACTTTTGCTGTTAAGCATCGCGCAGCGCGTGCAGGCCGTAACCCACAGACTGGTCAAGAAATCCAGATTAAAGCAGCCAACGTGCCTAGCTTTAAAGCTGGTAAAGCGTTGAAGGACGCTGTTAACTAAGATACAGCCAAAGGTTTGTTTATTTGGTAAAAAGGCGCATCGGTGATGCGCCTTTTTTAATAAAGCGCTAAGTAAAAGTGTTGTAAAAAATGACTATTGTATTAATCGCATTAAGGGACAGATAAATGTTAGACAGTTTTAGAAGCAACATGAAGGGCATCGCCTTCGGTATCGTTATTTTGATCGCCATCGTCTTTGCTTTTTCTGGTATTGGATCACTGTCTGTTTCCGGTAGTGCGTCTGATACTGCGGTCACCGTCAATGGCGAAAAAGTCACTGAGTTGAGCGTGGCGCGAGCCATCACCGGCGAGAAGCGACGCATCCTCAGGGAAAATGAAGGCCTCGATCCCGCAGTGCTGACAGACGAGTTAATCCGCCCGCAGGTGGTGGATCAAATAATTGGCCGCAAACTGCTTACGCAGGCGGCAAAGTCCTCAGGTATGGGCGTCTCTTCACGCTCTACAAGCAAAATACTTCTGGGTACTCCGGCTTTTCAGGGGGAAGATGGTCGCTTTGATCAAGACCTCTATCTCTATACGATTCGCAATCAGGGCTACACCAGCGGTACATTCCTTGAAATGTTAAAAGGCGATATGTTGGTTGAGCAGTATGTTCGTGGTTTTATCGCATCTGGGTTTAGCACCGAGAGTGAGATCGACCTTTTGGCTAGCATTACCGAACAAAAGCGTGACTATTACTACCTGACCCTGCCATTGCAGGCGTCCCTTGATGCTATCGATCTCAAGGAACAACAGATCGA
>Ga0208971_1000421_pt1 | contig 30582 bp, 28 predicted proteins | sample AOAMet1_18_M0_10_2_FD_188229 | JGI IMG/M metagenome (GOLD analysis project Ga0208971, IMG submission 188229) | Ammonia-oxidizing marine microbial communities from Monterey Bay, California, USA - CAN11_18_M0_10 (SPAdes) | ecosystem: Environmental > Aquatic > Marine > Intertidal zone | place...
TTACTTCTGTTAGTTTACTTAATTCATTTTGAAGTTCTTTTAGGCGCTCTGCTCTTCTACCACATAGAATTAACCTAATATTATTTTTGGCAAAAATTTCTGCAGTTGCCTTTCCAATTCCTGATGTTGCTCCTGTAATAAATGCTGTTTTATTCATAATTTATTTTAAATACTCATTAAAAAAAAGATATTTATCAATTGACTTTCCTAAAGCATGTGCGCTACCTTCAAACAAAAAACATCTTATTTTCAGCGATACCAAACCTAATATAAAAGTATAAAAACAAATTGTTTCGTTTGTTCTTTAAAATTTGAATTTTTCATCAATTATTAACAAAGAAAAAACCGCTCTTTTCAGAGCGGTTTTCCTTTCGATTGATTATTGAGAAATAACCAACCAAAAATCAACTAACCAAACTTATTTTAAATTTCTTCTAATCTTTGTCTTTCTAATTATTTTAGTACGTTTTCTGTTGTTGTTTCTTACAATTTGTTTACTATTTTTTCCAGTTTTTTCACTTTTCAAATACTGTAAAAATCCTCTTCCAGAAAAATCGTATATAGTGTCTGAATTTACATGATACAAACGAATAATATTGTCATCTATAACGTTCAATTCAAATTCTTCCGTATCTCCCTCATCATAATTAAGTGTTAAAATCTTTAGATCTTCATAATCTACTACATCATACACTTCATATCCTCCAACAAAATTCCAATTAATTAGGTCAATATTTGTGCCAAGAGTGTCCTGAGAACTATAAAATGTTGTTATATCTTCAGGAGTAAAGGAGAGATAATTTTCTTGATCAAAAACATTTTGAGTTCCGCCAACGGCATCTACTTTTTCCCAAGCGATATATTCTTGTAAAAAATATTCTATATTTTCATAAAATAATTTATTGTAATCAAAATTTCGAGTAGTGTACCCTATTAAGTAATAGCTTACATTTTCTCTATAATTATATAGCCTTATTTCATTATTCGAAATAATAGTTACTTCAAAATCGTTTGCGCCATCTAGTACATGATTGGTTTCTAGCAATCCATTATATGTATTGTAGTTTCCTACATCAATTCCTAAACCATTGCCTGTTTTACCAATATCTACAATGTTGTTATTTGCATATACTACACCGTTTATAAATGATAATGTAAATGCTCTGGAAACATAAGGTATATCGCCACTTCCAATAGTTCTGTGATAATCTACATACCATAAATCATATTCCGAAACTACTTCTTCTAAAGTTGGCTCATACTCATAATAAGAATCCTCGAAAATGGTAGAACAAGAAGTTAGTAGCGCGCCTGCTATAATAATTGTAAAAAGTAGTTTTAGAGTCTTCATAAGCCTTGTATTTATAAGATATACTTACAAAGATTCAAAATGTGTGCCAAAAAAAATACCTATTCTAATTAGAATAGGTAAAGTGCTGATTTTAGTTCACTTACTGATTTTTATTTGCTCTTGGAAAAAACGCAGGTTTTGATTCCTGTATATCTTTAATTTTAAAATATTTGATTTTATCTCCTACCTTATAACTAAGAATCGCTTCGTTCTCTTCTAATTCAAAAGGAAGCTTTTTAAGCTCTGGTAACGTATTTTCTATTTCCTTGGTAGCATCTATATCTAAAATAAGATCTCTATTTTGTTTACTTGATGTACTGAAATGACCTATTAAAAGGGTTTTGCCAGCAGCAATATTAATTTCCACTTTAGTTGATTTATTTTGAAAAAATAATGAATCAAAAACAATCGTTGAATTTTCTTTCAACGCTATTTCTATTTTAGTCCCTGAAACTCCAGGCTGTCCACCAACCCATTTATTGTAAGATGCTTTTTCTATTTTAAAAGGAGGATTATTTTCAAGTTTTAAGCTCCCACATTGTGTAAAACTAACTATAATTGCAATTATTGATAAAAGTTTCATTCTCTTCAATTTTTTATATTTAATAAATATATTTCAAACGTTGTGCCAAGATATAAAAAATCAGCAAACTAGTTTGTCTTTGTATTAATCGAGTCTATAAAAATAAAAAAGCGAACCACATTGGTTCGCTTTCAATATATATAACTTATAATTTCTTAATTTTTCAATGCTTCTGCACCACCAACAATTTCAAGAATTTCATTCGTAATTGCTGCTTGACGTGCTTTATTGTAAGTTAATAATAAGTCGTCTCTTAAGTCCGTTGCATTATCTGTTGCTTTATGCATTGCAGTCATACGCGCACCATGTTCCGAAGCAAAACTGTCTCTAATAGACTTGTATAGTTGTGTCTTTAAAGATTTTGGTATTAATGCTAAAACAATCTCTTCTTTAGATGGTTCAAAAATATAATCAGAATTTACTTCTGTTGAATCTGACCCTTCAACAGGTTTGATTGGTAAAAACTGTTCTACTTGAGGTATTTGAGTTGCTGCATTTTTAAACTGATTATAAAGAACTTCTATTTTATCATAGGTTCCTTCGGCATACATACTCATTAAATTTTCTGCTATTGCCGCAACATTATCAAAAGTTAAATCATCAAAAATATCGTTTCTTGTTGCTACAATATTGAACTGTTTCGATAAAACATCACCACCTTTTTTACCGATAGTAAATAAATCTACTTCAACATTATTGTATTTATCTTTAACTGTTTTAATAACTTCTTTAGTAATTGATGAATTAAAACCACCACACAAACCTCTATTGGAAGTTATTACTACTAATAAAACTTTAGAAACTTCTCTTTGAGTTGAATATACTCCACCAGCATCACTATCTAAAGTTGCACTTAAATTCTGCAACAATTCAGTTAGTTTGGATGAATAAGGGCGCATTGCCGTTATTGCATCTTGGGCTTTTTTCAACTTTGCAGCAGAAACCATTTTCATGGCAGATGTAATCTGCATTGTTGATTTAATAGAAGTAATTCTATTCCGTATTTCTTTTAAGTTTGCCATTCTTTTGTAATTTTGAAATTCCCGATTTCGCGGGAATGACAACTATTTATTATGCAAAATGAGTAGAAATTTCTTTAGCTGCTGCTTCTAATACAGCAATTGCTTCTGGTGTTAATTTTCCAGACTTCAATACATCTAAAGTATCTCTATGCTTTGCGTTTAAGTAATCGATATAATCTTTCTCGAATTTCTTTACTTCATTTACAGGAACATCTTTTAACAAGTTCTTAGAACCTGCGTAAATGATTGCAATTTGATCTTCTACTGAAAAAGGATCGTTTTGTGCTTGCTTTAAAATTTCAACATTACGTTGTCCTTTCGAAATTACGCTCATTGTAGCTGCATCTAAATCAGAGCCAAACTTTGCAAACGCTTCTAATTCACGGTATTGAGCTTGATCTAATTTTAATGTACCCGATACTTTTTTCATCGCTTTAATCTGAGCGTTACCACCAACACGAGAAACCGAAATACCCACGTTAATTGCTGGACGAACACCAGAGTTAAATAAATCTCCATCTAAGAAAATTTGTCCATCTGTAATCGAAATTACATTTGTTGGAATGTATGCTGATACATCTCCTGCTTGTGTTTCAATAATAGGTAATGCAGTTAAAGAACCTCCACCCTTTACAATTCCTTTTAAAGAATCTGGTAAATCGTTCATTTCACTAGCAATTTTGTCATCATTAATAACTTTTGCAGAACGTTCTAATAATCTTGAGTGTAAATAAAATACATCACCAGGATATGCCTCACGCCCTGGAGGTCTTCTTAATAATAAAGAAATTTCACGGTAAGCGACAGCTTGTTTCGATAAATCATCATAAATAATTAAAGCTGGTCTTCCAGAATCTCTAAAATATTCTCCAATAGCAGCTCCAGCAAATGGTGCATAAACCTGCATTGCTGCAGGATCCGATGCATTTGCTGCAACAATAGTAGTATATGCCATTGCGCCTTTTTCTTCTAACATGTTTGCAATTGCAGCCACAGTAGAAGCCTTTTGACCAATAGCAACGTATATACAAAATACTGGCTCACCAGCATCGTAAAATTCTTTTTGATTTAAGATGGTATCAAGCGCAACTGTAGACTTACCAGTTTGACGGTCTCCAATAATTAATTCACGTTGACCTCTACCAACAGGAATCATTGCATCAATAGATTTAATACCCGTTTGTAATGGCTCAGTTACTGGTTCTCTATAAATAACTCCAGGAGCTCTTCGCTCTAAAGGCATTTCATACGTTTCTCCAGCGATAGGTCCTTTACCATCTATCGGGCTACCTAAAGTATCTACTACTCTTCCTACAATTCCTTCTCCTGCTCTTAAAGATGCAATTCTTTCAGTACGCTTTACCGTAGAACCTTCTCTAATTGAAGTGGAAGCTCCTAATAATACAACACCTGCATTATCTTCTTCTAGGTTTAATACAATACCTTCTAATCCATTATCGAATTCTACTAATTCACCATATTGAACATTTGAAAGACCGTAAACACGAGCAATTCCATCTCCTACTTGTAGAACAGTTCCTACTTCGTTTAAAGTAGCTTTTGCTTCAAAATTTGTTAACTGTTGCTTTAAAATTGCTGATACTTCAGCTGGTTTGATACTTGCCATCTTTTATAATTTGATGTATAATTAAATTTTTGGAATGTAATGACTGTTGTCAAATTCCTTTTTCAATTCGTTTAAATAATTAGAGATACTTGCGTCATATTGCACATCTCCAACACGTAAAATAAACCCTCCTAAGATTGATTCATTTATTACGTTCTCTAAATTTGCTTTCTTTCCAGTTAAAGAAACTATTTTTTCTAAAATTTTTACTTCTATTTCTTTAGTTAAAGGAACTGCTGTTGTTACTTTAGCAACCTGCATATGCTTGTCAAAAGAATAAATAATTACATATTGTTTTGCAATTGAATGCAACATCGCAATTCTTTTGTTATCTTGTAATAAGTGAAATAAGCCAAGCGTGATATTGTTTACCTTACCATCAAACAAAGCATTTAAAACTTTAATTTTATCAGAAGATTTAACAATAGGACTTCTTAACATTACTTCAAATTCATCATTGTCAGCAATAGTAGTTGATATCAATGACATATCGTCATTTACCGCCTTTTCTTCTTTAGAATCTTTAGCAAGATTTAAGATTGCTTTTGCATAACGTATTGCTGCTCTTGCGTCTTTCATGCTTAACTTAGTTTAAAGTAACATCTTTTAAGATTCCTTCAACTAACTCTAGCTGATCTTTCTTAGAAGATAATTCTCTTTTAATTACTGATTCTGCAATTGAAATAGATAGCTCTGCAACATTCTTTTTCAATTCTGCAATGGCTGCTTGCTTTTCTTGAATAATCGCTGCCTGTGCATTTTCTATTAATTTTGCAGTAACTTCTTTAGCATCTTCTTTTGCTTCTGCAATTATATTATTACTAATATCTCTTGCGTCTTTCATCATTGCTTCTCGCTCTGCTCTCGCTTCTTTTACTAATCTTTCATTATCAGATTGTAAGTTTTGCATTTCTTTACGCGCATTTTCTGCTGCTGCTAAAGCATTTTCGATTCCAGACTCTCTTTCTTCCAAAGAATTTAAAATTGGTTTCCAAGCAAATTTTACCATTAATGCAATTAATGCGAGCAATAAGATTGTTGACACTGCAAATAATCCTGGTGAAAAATCGTTTAATAAAGTTTCCATTCTATAAACTAATTATTTTTTTATTTCTTTTGTTTAATTTTAAAATAGGTTCTGCAACCAACCGTTGCAGAACGCTATCTTTGTTTTTATTTGGATTATTTCCCTAAGAATAATGCTCCAAATGCTAAACCTTCTAATAATGCAGCGATAATAATCATTGCTGTTTGAATTTTTCCAGTTGCTTCTGGTTGACGAGCAATTCCTTCCATTGCTTTACCACCAATTTGACCTAGACCAATTCCTGCTCCGATTACGATTAATCCTGCTCCAATTAAATTGTACATAATAAATGTATTTATATTAAATTAAACAAATTTGTATTAATGAGCTTCCGAGTGATCTGCTACAGCCATACCGATAAACAATGCAGAAAGCATTGTAAAGATATATGCTTGTAAAAAAGCCACTAAAACCTCAATTAATGTTATAAAAAATGATAATACTAAAGACAATCCTGTTGCACCTACAACCCCTAAAGATTCTTTTAAAGTGAACATAATTGCAATTAAGCTCATTACCACAATATGACCTGCTGAAATGTTTGCGAACAAACGTACTAATAATGAAAACGGTTTAATGATTAATGCTCCAGCTAATTCTATAATTGCTAAAACTGGACGAATTAAAACAGGAACTCCTGGCATCCAAATCATGTGCATCCAGTAATCTTTGTTTCCACTAACTGTATAAATTACTAATGTAAAAATTGCTAAACATCCTGTTACTGCTAATTGTCCTGTTACATTAAAACCTAAAGGGGTTAAACCTGCTAAATTTAAAACCCATATGAAGAAAAATACCGTTAATAAATACCCAGTAAATCTTCTATAATGTTTATCACCAATATTTGGTCTTGCTATTTCGTCACGCACATATAATACTAAAGGCTCTAAAACTCTTGCAAAACCTGTTGGTATTTGTTTCGTCTTGTATTGTTTTGCCAATCTAGAAAACCAAAACAACAGTAAGAAACCTATGAACAAAATTCCTACAACACTTTTAGTAATAGAAAAATCTAATAACTTGTGTGCATTTGTTGCATGGTGCGTTTCGTCAAAAGAAATCGTTACAGCATTGTTGTCTAATTCAAAAATTTTAGAGTGAATCTTCGCAAATTTTAATCCATCTTTTTCTACGATTACATGTCCATCATCGTTGTGATGAAATTCTGAAGACATAAAAGTTACTAGCCCTTTACTTGTCCAAAGAATTACAGGTAGAGGAAAACCAACGTGCTTTCTTTCGCCTTCATCCGAAGTATAAGACCATAAAGAAAAATCATGAGAATCTTTGATGTGATGTAAAATATAAGCCTCTACTTCTTCCTTCGTATTTACACGCCCACCATCATTTTGAATGTCTTGTTTTTTATCTGTAACAGCAGCAAATCCTGCAGCTGTAAAAAGAGCTATTATTGCTATTGTAAGAAACCTGACTGTTTTTTCTGCAATCTTCATTGTTCAAATACGCTTTCTAAATTCGGCGCAAAAATACGTAATAATTCAAAACTACAAACCCTTTTTTTAAATATTTTTTTTATTCAAAACTTTTGCTACAAAAATGGTCTCTGTTAATAAAAAAATAATTGCTGGAATAAAGAATGATAATCTTGAAATTTGAGTTAAGTTTTCTTCTGTGAAGATAGACTTGTAAAAGATTGCACAGAAAAGCACAATTTTTAAAAGAAGTGTTCCTAAATAGATAAAACCTAGTTGTTCAAAAACTTTATCAACAGTCGAAAACAATTTAAAATTGACACAAATTAACAATGAAAACCCCAAGTGAAAAAGGTATACTTTTTTTAATGAAAAAGGTAAAATAACCCCTTGTTTTTCTATCACATTTTCGTGAAAAAAAAGCCCTATAAAAAATAAAGAAAAAAATACTAAAGAGTACCCGAAAATTGCTTTAATCATTAATTTTATTGGCTTGTTTTATCAATGAATACATTGCTAAAAAAATAGCAATCAAGGTTACTGTTTCTTTTAAAAAGTTAGTTTCTAAACTTCTGTCTAACCATTTACCTAGAAGAAAACCTAGATAAATAGTAAGTCCCATTTGTAAACCTGCCCCTGAAAGTTGAAGTGCTTTATTTAAAGGTTTTTTGGGGTTGTTTTTTTGATTGTGATTGTTTTTCATCAGGTTTATTTTCTTCTTTCGCGAAACCTTTCATAACACAACTGGCATTAAAAGTAGCGCCAGGTTCAATAGAAAGTTTACCAACTACTACATCGCCAGAAATTTTAGCCATTGCTTTAACGGTAAGGGTTTTTATTACTTTTAATTGGCCGGAAGTTTCACCTTCTATATCTGCAGTTGAAGCCGATATATTTCCTTTCACTATGCCTGCTGCACCAATAATAACCTTTCCTTTAATTGTTAAATTTCCCTCTAAAGTTCCGTCGATTCTAAAATCTCCGTCAGATTTTATTTCTCCAACAATAATGGTGTTTTTACCAATAACATTTCTTTCCATATTTTTTGGCTCAGTTTTTAAACGCTATTTTTTATTTTTCTAATTGCTTTAAAATTGCCTTGGCTTTTTTACCTTCTTCTGTGCTTCCATAACTTACTGCTACAAAATCTAATGCAATCTTATAAGCCTGAGGATCTTGATATTTACCAATTGCAAATGCTTTCAAAAGCTCGAATTTCGGAACTAAGGTTGAACCTGGTACTTTGGCGACATACTTACTAATTTTAGAGACTACCTCTTCAAATTTGTTTGCTTTATATAAATAATACACTTCTTTATAAACTTTTTCTACCTCGTCAACAGCAACTTCTTCAGCTATTTTTTCCTCTGGATTTAATATTACTTGTGCAAATTTTGTACCCGCAAATTGGGTGAGAATTACATTCTTATATTTTTCAGTCATTTCGGCATCCTCTAAGCTGTTATAAATCTGATACAAATGCCAATTTATTGGTAGAATTAATGCTTCTTTTGGTTGTAACCTAGCCAATCTCTCTAATCTTAGTTTTGCTAAATTTTGATTTTTAAATTGCTCTTTATAAATCAAACCTAATTCATATAATGCCTGATTTCTTTCTGTTTGTAAACTGTCTATTTTTTCTTTTTTAACGGGAATACTACTTAAATAAGCATCTAAATCATATTTTAAATTTACCTTATTTACTGGAGTAGAATCTTTTTCTGAAGCACCTCCAATTGTTGCTTTTTCAGACCATCTCCAATCATCTTCTAGTTTTCTACTTCCCCAAATCTTTTGAAATTCCGTTTTACCAAAACTTAAAGATTGACTGTTGTAGAAATACCATTTTCCTTTGTTAGAAGATTGCAAACCATCGCCTGAATCCCCGAATGCAAGCTGATTCAATCTTAATTGAGCAGCTTCCTCATCTGCTTTCTTTAACTTTTCTATATAACTTTCAAAAAATAATTTTTGTTCGTCTTTCGATAAAGCAGCAATTCTTACAATACTATCATTTGTAGCTACAACTTCTTCAAACTTAATTAAGGATGCTAAATTCCTATACTTTCTTTTAACACGTCTAATTCTAATATCTAAACTATCTGTAGAGACTTGCAAAACACTATCATAATAAGCGCTTGCAAATTGATATTCAGCATCCTTAAAATAAAGATTTCCTAATTTTTCAAACGTAAAAGTTTTCTGCTGATCACTTCCATTTTTAGCTCTTAATGAATTATTGTAATTGCTTAAGGCCAATTGAATGCTGTCCTTATTTTGATGCAAAACCGCTACTTGATAATACAACTCATCTAAATAAGGTCTATTATCTCTATTTTTAATCAGTTTTTGTATTCTTTCTAATATGGTTGTTGATATTGAATCTTTAGAGAAATTTTTCGCAAGTTCTATGTTTGCATGAATCTTGTATTTGTAGGGTGCTTTTTTAAAATTGGATAACTTTTCAAAAACATAAAAAGCAGAATCTTTTTTATTTTCATTACTATATATTTGCCCCAAAACAAATAGGTTTCTTGCTCCTTGATCTCTATTTTTTAAAGTTCTAGTTGCCAATTGCAAATGCTTTTTAGCCTTTTGCATACTATCACTTTTTACATAGGCCATCGCCAAAGCTGTGTGCGCTTGCTCTTTAATTTTATCGGGCAAGCTAGTTTCTAAACTGTCTCTAACAACCAATAATAATTTCATTGCTTCTATAGCAATTTCTTCATTATCATTTCTAGTATTTGCCTTAGCCCTCCAAATTTTTGTTTCTGCAATTAAATCTGCTTGTGGGTAATTTGCAATCACATAATTAAACGCTTCAATTGCAGGAATAAAACGTTGTGTATAATAACGAGACTTGCCTAACAACAAATAGGCATCATCTATTTGTCTGTTGCGTTCAATTCCGTCGATATTCATACCATGCCTTTGAATCGCTTTTACTGCTTTTTCTTCTGCTTTCTCAAAGGTCGTTAGCTCTTTTTTCTCTTCATCTTCATTGCTCCCAAAACCTGCTCCTGGACCATTGTTATTAAAGGAAGATAAAACTATTTTATCTTCTTCAAACTCAATTGGCTCAATTGGCAAACGCTGAAACCAATCGTCTTTATAATTGTTGTTGATGTCTTCAATTCCTTTTTTAAAGGCCTCTTTACCATTAAATAAGACATTGTATTTGGTAGTTATCGCATGAAAATTTCTGCTGACAACAGTATCTTTTTTTGTGCTACAGGCAAATGCAGCAACAAAAAGAACAAGAAAGGCTATTATTTTTTGGGTGTTTTTCACACAGGTAAATCTAAATTAAAAATTTGTTTTAAAAAAACTAGAAACTCTTATTTAAAACTAAAATCTTTAGAAAATAGTATAAATCAGCGTGTAAAAATAGTAATAAATTAAGAATAGCCTATTTAAACTGAAAAATAGCTTTCTAATTCTTTTAAAGTTTCCGTCGATGTTTGAATATCTTTTACCACATTTCCTTTATCTAGAACTACAATCCGCTCACAAACCTCTGTTACATGTGTTAAATCGTGACTAGAAATTAAAACGGTAACTTCTTTATTTTCAATCAATTCCTTAATCAATATTTTTAATCTAATTTGTGTTGTTGGGTCTAAATTAGCAAAAGGCTCATCTAAAATAACCACTTTTGGATTCCCCATCATTGCAGCAACAATCCCTACCTTTTTCTGATTTCCTTTACTTAAATCTCTTAAATACTTTTTCTTGCCTAAAATTTCTTCATTAAAAAACTCATTAAACTGAGCTAAAAAAGTTGTCACATCGGCTTTGTTCATTCCTCTTAAATCTCCAATAAATTCGAAATATTCTTCTGGTGTTAAATAGCCAATTAAAAAAGATTCGTCTATAAAAGATCCTGTAAATTTTTTCCACTCTTCACTCGTATTCACAACGATATCATTCGTTGTAATTGATCCTGTTGTTGGTCTAATTAAATCTAATAAAATATTAAATAAGGTGGTTTTTCCTGCCCCATTATTTCCCACCAAGCCAAAACTTTCGCCTGTTGGAATTTCTATTGATGGAACATTTAACACTTCTGCTTTTCCATATTTCTTTGAAATCGTATCTATTGTAATCATTATCTTTTTTTTAATTTAAATTATGCTTCTTTTCCGAAAGCGTTAATCATAGCATATTTGTCTTTAATGTATTTCTTTTCAATGAAATTCATCGCGTAATTTTTCAATAATAAACTAATTAACCCAATGCTTGCCACGATTATAAAACCTGAATTATATCCTACATAGGTATTGAAAACCCAAAATAATAACATTGGAAATAACATTAATGGAATTACAACGAGAAACTGTGTTGCACTTGTTCCCTGCGTGTTTCCAAAACCACCTTTGGTTAAATCTATTCTTTTTCTATTAAACGAACCTGCATATAATAAAAAGAGTGAATTAAAGCCAATATTAAAAATTGCACCTGCAGTGATCATTAAAAAGATATCTATCCCAAAATACAAATAAGGGAAACTTAAAAAATACAGAATAGTAGTCATTGAGACCATTAAAACCCATTTCGACTCTAAAAATTTTCTGTACCTAAAACTTTGGCTCATTAGCATTTTGTAATGTGCGCTATCCCAAGCAGGTATAAATTGTCCGTAATTTAACGTAAAACCTCCAGTCACAAATAAGGACGCAAACATCAACATTGGCAGCGAGTCTTTATAAGCGTCCATAGTATAAAAAATTAAACCATAAAAAAGGAATAAAAAAGACATTAAAAACACCGTCTTCGTTCTTTTATTTCTCCAGATTAAACGAATATCATTTTTTATAAATGGGGCAACATCGCCCAATTTATCTGCCCAAGACAAATCAGAGGTGTTTGCTTCTTCTACTTTAGCTGCAACTGCTTCGTCTAAATACACTTGGTTTCGTAATTGCTTATAATTTAACCAATATAACACCAACAGCAGAACAACGCTAATTAAAGAAAAGATTGGATTTACATAAATAGCATCAAATATTTGACCTCCAAAACTAACAACATCAACAATTTTGAATTTTTGCAAACCAATTAAAATCACAAATAGTCCAACAATAAAAACCAAAGCAACATTATTTTTATTAATTAAGAAATTTACGAAATTTGCAGATTGAATAATTAAAATCATGGTTAATAACCATCCTAAAACACCTGCCGTATGATATCCTTCTTTTATTAAAACGATTGCAAAAGGAATGTAAAAAAACAATCCTAAAATATTAAAAAATGAAAAAGATGATTTTCCTAAAACAAAGTGCACTAACTTACTTTTCTTGATAGGTAAAGTAAGCATTGGCTTTATATTCATAATTGGCAATGTTTGCATTAAATACCTCAAAATTAAATCTCCAAGAATGGCAAAAAGTAAATAAGAATTTACTAATTGCAATGGGTCAGACGCTGGAAATTCTTTCTTTAAGATAAAGTAACCTCCAATGCCGATTGCCAAAAAAGAAACCAAAAAATATAATGCAAAAAAGCCCATAATTATTTTTAAGGCAATACTTTTCCCAAAGGAAGCAGAACGAACAAATTGTTTCCATTCTAATTTTAAAAAGCGTAAAGTCATAGTTTTAGTTCGTTTGATTTGATAATAAGTATTCGTTTTAAGTGTATTGTTACAAACTTTTTGCAAGTTTATATTCTGGGTAGGTTTCTTGCAATAATTCTTGACATTTATTAGGAATCACATAAGAAGTAACGTAAAACATGATCATTACAACAGTGGTACAAAATGCGATTAAAAGGAGCCAATGCGTTTCTAAAGAACTGAATTCAAATTTAGTTAAATGAATAAAATTGAAAATGTTTACAAAAGCAATACTTACAAAACCACCTTTCGTTTGCCCAATCATTGCTTCTAATAAGAATATCTTTTCTTTTTTTTCGGTTTTTTTCTTTTGAGCCTGCCTGTCTTTGTATAAATATACAGACTCAAAAATAATCGCTAATAACAGGCTTCCTAAAATAATAAATTTTGAATACTGACCTTGAAGCACTAAATAAATACCTGAAAACATGAGTATTGTAGTAAGAAGCTTAGGCATCGTAAACCACTCTTTTACAAATCTTAATAGAATTTTCCAATACCGTTTATTCATTTGTTTTTATTTGGCCTCTATAACATCCATAAAACCAAAAACTCCGAATTTTTTAAACGATTTGTCTCTTGCTTGTTCAAAAGATAAGTTTGGTGTTTCTTGCCAAATACTTTCTATATCATTGGCCAAATGATCTACCAACTCCGATTGTACATCATAATGATACACATAGTGTTTGCGTGTAAATTTAAAAAGATTATCTATTTGAGATGCTGTAAGTTTCATCAATAAAAAATTTAAACAAGTTTATATTGTGGATACATTTCTTGCAATAATTGTTGTGCTTTTTTAGGGACTACCACCAGAGTAATATAACCTAAAAGTACTACAAAAGTGATTAAAAAAGCGGATAAAAACTTCCTAAACTCTCCCATTAACAAAAAGTCACCACTCGTTCTAAAAGGAAAATCAAATACATAAAAAATTAGTAATGCTGTATTTCCTAATCCATTAATAGAAATAATATCTTCAAACATCCATTTTTTGCCCGATTCTAGATATTTTTTATTGAGTTTTCTTGAGTTTATAAAAACACCAATAAGTTGAGCACTAATTACTATAAAGAAAATAATTAAATAAATTGTATACGAAGATTCAACATTTTGTAATTTGTAAAAGCCATAAATCATGGCTAAAGTCAATACTATTTTTGGTAAACGAAACCACTCTTTTGCAAACTTGAAAATTATTTTATAGTACTTTTTTGTCATTTGAGATTGTTTCTTTTCAACCACATCCATAAAGCCAAAAATGCCGAATTTCTTAAACGATTTATCTCTTGCTTGTTCAAATGATAAATTGGGTGTTTCTTGCCAAATATTTTCTATATCATTAGCCAGATGATCTACCAATTCAGATTGTACATCATAATGATACACATAGTGCTTTCTGGTAAATTTGTAAAGTTCATCAATTTGATTTTTAGTTAATTCCATAGCTTATTGTATTTTATATTTTTGAACTTCTTCTATATGTTTTTTATAAAAGTAATGACAGATATAAACGACTGCATAGCCACCGCATACAAAACCTGTAAAAACTGGATTTAGCAAACCATCTTCATTAAAAACACCTACTGATACGCCCATAATTAATAAAATGAGTCCAAAATATTGCGTGCTCAAAATAAAACGATAAGTTGTTTTTATTTTAGACATTCTTGTTTTTATGTAGATAAAGCATACATATGCTATCATTACAATAGAAAAAGAATGTAAAAACCCGTTTATAAAATCTACAGTACTTGCAGAGAAACTTATAGGAAATAATTTAAAAAAAGCAGCAGGCAATATATACGCTAATAGATATAAAAAATAGAAAGGCTTAAATAGCTTAACCGCTTTTTTTACAACAATTTTAGAGTTAGAATACATCATCCCAAAAAAGAAACTAGAGGTTTCCTTAAAATGTTTATTCCATTTTAAAACTGTCATTTTAAATGCATTTTCAAAAGAAAAACTTTTGCTCATTTTCATTTCTATATCAGAAATAATGTGATCCAAAACTTCAATTTTTAAATCTACAAAATCAAAGTTTTTATGCTTTAAGTACTGTTCTACTTTATGTATTTGATTTTTTGTTAATTCCATAGCTAAAAATTACTCCAAACTAAATTTAGGGTTTACCAAATGCTGCATCGTTTTTAAAAACTCTTGCATTTCTTCTAGTTTATTGGCCGTTTCTTTGGTTCCGTTTTCTGTAAGTTTATAGTACTTGCGCAAACGGTTCCCAACTTTTGCAACCTCAACATCTAACAAACCGTCTGCCTCTAATTTGTGCAACGCAGGATATAGAGCTCCTTCAGTAATCTGTAATTCGCCTTTGGTGAGTTCTTTTACTTTTTGAGTAATTTCATATCCATACATTTTATCATTACTTTCTAATAACTTTAAAATAATGGTTTGCAAAGAACCTTTATATAGTTTCTGATTTCCCATGGAGTAAATATATACATAATATTTTAATGCATCTAAATCTTATGTATTGTTTTTTTGATATAAAAAAATCCTGAAAAAATTAATTATCAGGATTTATTAAATATGGTCTTGCTTAATTATGAAGCAAATTACTTCATTCCTCGCAATGATGTCTTTTTATTTTGTTACTTTTAAAACATCCGCCATAATGCGTTCTAACTCTGCTTTTGGTAACGCTCCATTTGCCATTTCTGGTTGCCCTTCCATCGGACAAAATAACATCGAAGGAATACTTCTAATGCCGAAAGCCGCCGCTAACTCTTGCTCTGCTTCAGTATCTATTTTATAAATATCAACTTTACCTTCAAACTCCTCTGAAAGTTGCTCTAAAATTGGCGCTAACGTTTTACAAGGGCCACACCAATCTGCGTAAAAATCGATTAAAACAGGTTTGTTTCCTTCAAATTTCCACTCTTTGTTTTCTTCAAAATTAAAGACCTTTTTTAAAAAGGTTTCTTTCGTTAAGTTTTCTGTCATTTTAAATTCTTTTTTTATACAAAAGTAGTCGTTTTTATACTGCTCTCATTACAAAGTAGTCAGTCTCTGAAACCTCAAACGTTAAAAAATGTTAAATAACTAACAATCTGTTCAATAACTTCTAATTTTGATAAGATGTCAAATTTTAGAACTTATGAAGAATAAATTACTCATTCCCATCTTGTTTGCAAGTGCAATTTTTGTTTCTTGCAAAGAAGAAGTTAAACAAAGAAATATAGAGGTGAACTACCCAGAAACAATTAAAAAGGCCGTTATAGACACTATTTTTGACACAAAAGTAGTTGATAATTACAGATGGTTAGAAGATGATCGAAGCAAGGAAACAGAAGCTTGGGTAAAAGCAGAAAATGCGATTACTTTTAATTATTTAAGTAAAATTCCGTATCGGGAACAACTTAAATCTCGGTTAACAGCATTATGGAATTACGAAAAAGTAGGAACCCCTTTTAAAGAAGGTGATTACGTCTATTTTTATAATAATAATGGTTTACAAAATCAGTACGTAGTGTATAGAAAAAAAGACGACAAAGAAGAGGTTTTTTTAGATCCCAATACTTTTTCTGAAGACGCTACAACTTCTTTAGGATCTTTGAGTTTTTCTAAAGATGGAAAAACGGTTGCATATTCTATTTCTGAAGGTGGTTCTGATTGGCGTAAAATAATTATTATGGATACTGACTCTAAAATAATTAAAGAAGACACGATTGTTGATGTAAAATTCTCTGGAATTTCTTGGTATAAAAACGAAGGTTTCTACTATTCTAGTTATGATAAACCGAAAGGAAGTGAGCTTTCTGCAAAAACAGATCAGCACAAATTATATTATCATAAATTAGGAACCTCACAAAAAAATGATGTCGTTATATTTGGAGAAAAAGCCTCTGAAAAGCACCGGTATGTGAGTGGTTACTTAACTGAAGATCATACCTATTTAATTATTTCGGCTTCCACATCAACCTCTGGGAATAAATTATTTATAAAAGATTTATCTGTAAAAAATTCTGAGTTAATAACGGTTATCGATAATTTTGATAGTGATACTTCTGTGATAGAAAATAACCAAAATAAGCTATACTTGGTCACTAATTTAAATGCCGCCAATAAAAAAGTAGTCACTGTAGATGCTAAAAACCCAACCCAAGAACATTGGAAAGATTTTATTCCAGAAACAGAAAATGTTTTAAACTTAACTTCTGGTGCAGGTTATTTCTTCGCAGAATATATGGTAGATGCCGTTTCTAAAGTGATACAATATGACTTTGACGGAAATTTAATTCGAGAAATAAAACTGCCTGGAGTGGGTTCTGCGGGTGGTTTTAGCGGCAAAAAAGAGGCAGCCGAATTATATTTTTCTTTTACCAATTACAACACGCCAAACTCCTCTTATAAATTTAATCCAAAAGAAGGTACATATACGTCTTACTGGAAACCGTCCATCGATTTTAATGCTGACCATTATGAAAGTCATCAAGTGTTTTACACCTCAAAAGACGGAACCAAAGTCCCTATGATTATTACTCATAAAAAAGGCCTAGAATTGAATGGTAAAAACCCAACGATTTTATACGGTTACGGAGGTTTTAACATCAGCTTAACGCCAAGTTTTAGTATTGCAAATGCCGTTTGGATGGAGCAAGGAGGTATTTATGCTGTTCCTAATTTAAGAGGCGGTGGCGAATATGGTAAAAAATGGCACGATGCCGGAACGCAACTAAAAAAACAAAATGTATTTGATGATTTTATTGCTGCTGCAGAATATTTAATTGCCGAAAAATATACTTCATCAGAATATTTAGCAATTCGTGGAGGTTCAAATGGAGGATTATTAGTAGGGGCAACCATGACGCAAAGACCAGAATTAATGAAAGTTGCGCTACCCGCGGTTGGCGTTTTAGACATGTTGCGTTATCACACATTTACTGCGGGTGCAGGATGGGCTTATGATTACGGAACAGCAGAACAAAGCAAAGAAATGTTTAACTATTTAAAGGGATATTCTCCTGTACATAATGTAAAAGAAGGAACATCTTATCCTGCCACATTAGTTACCACAGGAGACCATGATGATCGAGTTGTACCAGCACACAGTTTTAAATTTGCTGCAGAATTACAAGAAAAACAAGCTGGAGAAAGTCCTGTTTTAATTAGAATAGAAACCAATGCTGGTCATGGAGCAGGCACACCTGTAACAAAAACTATCGAACAATATGCCGATATTTTCGGATTTACTTTGTTTAATATGGGATTTGACCAATTAACAAATCCACCAAAAAATAAAATTAAAAGTTAATACCTTTACTTATTATATTTATTTAATGAGACGAAAGTATCATCTTTAAAAAAATTCACAACAACCTTAACTAAAAATCAATAAAGGAAAATATAATACACAAATGAAATTTAAAATCCCATTTCTAATATTTATTACTTTCATTGTGATAAGCTGCGACAATGATAACAACAACTTAAGAAATTCTTTGGAGAATTCTGATAGAATTCGAGTAGAGGACGATTTATTTTCAAATGGACCTAATGATGACTTCGAAATAATTATGGCCTCAATAGCTAATAACAATCTAAATATAACCATTGGATATGGAGGCGGATGCGGCACTATATATTATGATTTAGTAACTGGGACTGATTATTTGGAAACCAATCCTACTCAGAAAAATATTAGGTTGGCATTTGATGATAAAGATAATTGTGAAGCTGGAATAGAACTTAAACTATCATTTAATTTAACGCAAATACAGATTTCAAGCACCAATAGAATAATTATTAACCTTAATAAATGGGAAGACCCAATTGAGTATAATTACTAAGACTGTTTGTCAACCATGGGTATAGAAAATTACATAATATTTGTAAAAAATAAAATTTAAACATCAGAAAATAATTAAAGCAAACTTCTTCCAGATAGCGTTGACAAACAATATTTAAAATCCAACCTTTTAGAGAATGAGTGTCCAATTTTCTCCCTAACGACCAATAAAAATCAATATTTTAAGATAATATAGAGCTGTTAACTTTAGTCATCTTTACATCATAAGTTTATCTAAACTTTTATAAAAACTTTCTTTTTAAACATTATATAACTTAATCCTAGATAAAATAAAACGACAGTTAAAGCATATATAAGAGAAGAAAGTTGATCAGAAAAGAAATGTTGCACAAAAATAGTGTTGTATAAATAACTATGTACATTAGAATCTCCAACTTTTGTTAAATACATAATTTTAGAAATAAAACTGGATAAGAAGTAGATGGTAATTGCATTCATACCCATATACTTAAAAACGTCTCCAAAGTTAAAACCCCTAACATCGTTTAAATAGTATATTACAGCTAGAGTAATTGTTGCCCAACCACTTGTGGCTAAAACAAAACTACTACTCCAAATTGCTTTGTTTATAGGGAACCAAATATCTAAAATATAACCTAAAGCTAATAATAAAACACCAGCCATAAATAATTTTTTAACGCTTCTGCGTTTGTCTAATAAATTCCCTATTAATATCCCAAAAAGACAAGAAACAATAGAAGGTAAAGTGCTAAAGAATCCTTCTGGATCATAGTCTGTTTTCCACATATGATTTCCAAGAAGATTTGAATCTATAAAGTTTGACCAGTTATTTGGCGCTCTGTTAAATGTAGGTAGAGTTCCGTCAGAAAAAGGAAGGAAACCTAACACTAACCAATATCCAATTAATATTGTAATACTGATACCTAATAAAAGTTTCCAATTACAATTAAGGTATAATACGGATGATATAAAAAAAACGATACCAATTCTCTGTAAAACTCCGGGCAAACGAACTGTTTCTAGTTCTTCGAAAAAAGGGAAATATGGCAAGAACACATTTAAAAATAAGCCTAAACTTATCAGTTTTAAACTTCTAATTAATATTTTGTTATACGTAGATTTACTTTTTGCTTTATTTTTGTAGGCAAAGAAAATAGAAATTCCAACTATAAATAAAAAGAAAGGAAAAACTAAGTCTGTTGGAGTTAAACCGTGCCAATTTGCATGCAACAAAGGACTAAAGACAGAACTCCAATTTCCTGGTGTGTTAACCAAAATCATGGCAGCAATTGTAATTCCTCTAAATAAATCAACAGATTTAATTCTCTTTGAAGTCAGCATAAGGTTATACTTTTTTTAAACCAACCTTATGTCCCCAAAAAGCATAATATAATATTATTATATAACATGGTAATAAAATCCAATATCCAAATGAAGCAGCTTCTGCTAATGCACTTGCTTCATTTATTCCATTTGTTATTAATCCTTCTTTTCTGTTATCAACTAAAGCGCCATATAAAGGTGGAATAATAGCTCCACCAGATATTGCCATAATTAATAAAGCTGATGCAGTTTTAGTGAATTTACCCAAACCTGTTAATGCCAAGGGCCAAATTGCTGGCCAAACTAATGCGTTTGCGATTCCTAAAGCAGCTACAAAAAGGACTGATGTAAATCCAGTTGTATAAACAATACAAAAAGAGAATACAATACCTAGAATTGCACTTATTTTTAAAGCGAAAGATTGTGTAATATATTTTGGGATTAAAAACACACCCAAACCATAAGTGGCAACCATAGCCATTAAAGTAAATAAAGTAAAAAACTTAGCTTCCTCAACAGGAATATTTAAAGATATTCCATAAGCAATAATAGTATCACCTGCTACAACTTCAACTCCAACATATAAAAACAAAGCTAAAACACCAAGCCATAAATGTGGAAACTGAAATATACTTGATTTTGCTTTTTCGTCAGAATCAGACTCTTCAATTGGATCTGCTTCTACATGTGGTAAAGGAGCTTTGCGAATTAAAATACCTAACACAAATAAAACAATTGCCATTATTATATAAGGTGTAATAACACTATCTGCCATTGTATTTAATAAATTGGCTTTTTCTTCATCATTAACAATATCTAATTTTTCTTTAATTCCACTTATTCCTGATAACAAAATGGCTCCAAAAATAACAGAACCTAAAGATCCAGCCACTTTATTTGCAATACCCATTATTGCTATACGTTTTGCAGCACTTTCTATGGGGCCTAAAATTGTTATATATGGATTTGAAGCAGTTTGTAAAATGGTCATACCTGCTCCTTGTATAAAAATAGCTGTTAAAAACATCCAATAAGTTCTAGCATTTGCTGCTGGTATAAATAATAAAGCTCCTGCAGCCATTATAACTAACCCTAAAGACATTCCTTTTTTATATCCAATTTTATTGATGATATATGATGCTGGTAAAGCCATAACCACAAAAGAAATATAAGATGCAGAGGCCACTAAATAAGACTGCGCATCTGTTAATTCGTTGATGGTTTTCATAAACGGAATTAAAGCACCATTTATCCAAGTAACAAAACCGAAAATAAAGAAAAGTCCAGCAATAATAATTATTGGAACTAATGTATTGTTTTTGGCTTGTGATGGAGATTTAGTATTATTGGACATTATTTTGATTTATTTTACGTTAAGATAAATGTAAAATATAAAATAACTATGTTAAAAATAATTCTACCAATGACTTAAAATTTATGTCAAACAGATTTATTTATGAAATAAAATAATGATTATCCCATTTTTTTAATCAATATTCAAAATGGTTTTTTTTGCATGATTCACATATTTTCTACCTATTGGAATTCTAGTGGTTCCTATTTCTAATAAGTTACCTTCTAAACTTTTAATTTTATCAATAGCTACAGTATAAGATCTATGTATCCTTATAAAATTACTTTCAGGAAGTTCTTCCGTAATGCTTGTAATTGATTTATGTACAAGATAATTACCTGTTGTAGTAAAAACTTTAATGTAGTCTTTTAAAGATTCAATATAAAGAATCGTATCAAATTTAATTTTTATGAGTTTTTTCTCTACTTTTAAAAAAATGAAAGAATCATTTTTAGAGTCTATTTCTTTTACTCCACCACCTTTTTGACTAAAAACTTGTTGCGTAATTTTATTAATAGCTTTTAGAAACCTACTAAAAGGTATGGGTTTAACTAAATAATCTAAAACATCAAGATCAAAACTTTCTACAGCATATTCTCTATAAGCTGTAGTAATAATAACATTTGTTTTTGATTTTATGATTTCTGCAAATTCTAAACCATTCATTTTTGGCATATTAATATCTAAAAAAAGCACATCAATTTCGCCTTTTTCTAATAAGGGTATTGCCTCTATTGGATTATTAAAGGTTTTTACGATTTCGAAATTTTGAAACTCGCTTAAATGATTTTCAACAACTCTAATTGCCAATGGCTCATCATCAATAATTACGCATTTTATTTTCATAATTTAAATATACTAAATTATAACTGTATTGATAATTCCACAATATAATTTTGGCCTTCTGTTTTTGTTTTGAATGTATAACGATTATCATAAAGTAATTCTAATCTTCTTAGAACATTTTTATTTCCAATTCCATGATTTTTCTTATCCTGAGTAAATAAATTATAGTTATTAATTACTGTAAATTTTAATAAATTAGTTTGAGTAATTTCAAAATCAATTAAAATATTTAATTCATTGTTATCTAAAGTGCCATGTTTGAAACAATTCTCAATAAATGGTAAAAACAATAAAGAAGGTACACTTTGGGCTTCTATATCACCCTGCATATTAATTTGTACTTTTATTTTATCTCCAAAACGTAATTTTTCTAAGTCTATGTAATTTTGAATATAATTTATTTCTTTTATTAATCTAATTTTAGGTTCTTTAGCATCATACAGAATATACTCCATAATCTCAGATAACTTTAAAACAACTTCAGGGGCCTGTTTTGATTTTTCTAAAGTTAAAGCATACAAGTTATTTAGTGTGTTAAAAAAAAAATGTGGTTGAATTTGTGCTTTTAAAAACTGAAGTTCCGTTTTTAACTGTGTTGCCTCCAAATTTTCAATCCTTTTTCTATCAAAAATCCAATCAGCAGTTAACTTAATGGTTGTTACCAAACCAACATCGTAAATACCTATTAAAGAAACAACTAATATATGATTAAAAGCATACGCTCTTTGTGGAGTTTGAGATTCTGGCCAAACATTTTCATTTATAAAGATAAATATCAATTCAGTTCTGACTACATAAAATACAACCAAGCCAACTATAAAGAAGAAAACATAACTTATAATTTTTTTTCTGAAAAGTAATTTTGGTAGTAAAAAATAGACATGAAAGTATGCTAAAAGCATTCCTAGGGTTACAGTAACAATATTTGATTTAAAAGAATACCAATAGTCCTGATAATAACTACCCCATCTAACAACATTAAGAAGAAAATAACTAATCCAGAATAAAAAATGATACTTAACCGGAATCTTATAATTTATATTTTTAAAAGTATTATTCAATGATAATAGTTTAATATTTGATGCTAAATTAAATAAAATTAATAAAAAATAGTCTTGAATTTAACAATTACATACACTGAAATTTATTTATGTGTTAAAAAATGTCATTCATTGTTCTTTTAATGTTGTTTATATATATATTTTTTTGCTAACACTTAAATAATATACTTTTATCCAAGATAAATTTAATTAACTCAATTATTCATGAAGAAAATTTACACAATACTAATTGCTGTTTTCTCAATTGTTTTTACATTAAATGTACAAGCACAAGAGAAAACTATTTCTGGTACAGTAACATCTAAATCAGATGCTTCTACATTGCCAGGAGTAAGCGTTGTTGTACAAGGTACAACAAAGGGAACAGAAACAGACTTTGATGGTAAATACACTATTAAAGCTTCTGTTGGAGAAAAATTAAGCTTTTCATACTTAGGTATGAAAACACAAACAGTATTTATTGGTGCATCTAGTACTATAAATATTGTTTTAGAAGACGATGCAGATCAACTAGATGAAATAGTTGTTACTGCACTTGGTATTAAAAAATCAAGAAAAACACTTACTTACTCCGCACAAGATGTTAAAGGAGATGATTTAACAAGAGTAAAACAGACAAACCCGATTAATAGTTTATCTGGTAAATCTGCTGGTTTAACAATTACTAGAAGTTCTTCTGGTGTTGGTGGCGCTACCAAAGTAGTGTTAAGAGGTAATTCCTCTACTAGCAATAATGATCCTTTATATGTTATAGATGGTGTACCAATGCAAAACAATGGTAATGGTCAAAATGGAGAGACTCCTGGAGCTAACATTTTTGGAAGTCAAACAGGGAATAGAGATGGTGGAGATATAACTTCTCTTATCAATCCTGATGATGTTGAGAGTATGACTATTTTAAAAGGAGCTTCTGCAGCTGCTTTATATGGAAGTCAAGGTGCTAATGGTGTGATCTTAATTACCACAAAAAGTGGAAAAGAAGGAAAAATAAAAGTAAATTTTAATTCAACTCTTACAATTGATAATGTTGTTTCTTTACCTAAACTACAAACAGAATATCAATCTCTTTCTGTTGGAGGAGCTATCTCTGAAAACGGCAGAGTTACAGATCCTAAATCTTGGGGAGGTAAAACTAGTGGTTTATCTAATACTGTAGATGATTTTTTTAATACAGGACAAACATTAACTAACTCATTCTCTTTGAGTGCAGGGAATAAAATTGCTCAAACATATTTGTCTTTTGCAAACACATCTGCAAAAGGTGTAATGCCAGGAAATAGATTAAATAGAAATGTTTTAAATGTTCGTGAAACAGCAAGTTTATTGGATGACAAAATTACAGTTTCTGCAAACATTAGTTTATCTGATCAAAGAATTTGGAACAGACCAACAAGTGGTTTGTACTCAAACCCTTTGACAGGTTTATATTTAAACCCAGTAGGAATTGATTTAAATATATATAAAAATAATTTCGAGTATTTTAATACAAGTACTAATATGATGGATCAGTATGCAACTTCTTTTGATGAAAACATACAACAAAATCCTTATTGGTTAACAAACAGAAATACTAGTAAAGATGGTACTCAAAGAGTAATGGCTAGTATTAGTGCTAAATATCAAATTAATGAGGACTTATCTATACAATCTAGAGGTAGTTTTGATAAATCTTTCTTTTCTTTTGATAAACAATTATATGCAGGTAGCGATTTAACTTTTGTACCAGCTACAGGTAGATATATTAATGAGAAGACTGAGAATACTCAACAGTATTTAGATTTCATAGCAAATTACAGCAAAGATATCTCTGAAGATTTTAATGTAGGAGTAATATTAGGATCTAGTTTAACAAAATATAAAATTGGTGACCAAACACTTTTAGACTCAGGTCCAGAAGGATTAAGATTTCCAAACGAATTTACCATAGCAAATTTTAATTCTTCTAATGGTATTGCTCAAAGTGTATCAAACAGAGAGGTTCAATCTGTTTTTGGAGCTGCAAACTTTGGATATAAAAACATGTTATTTTTAGATGTTACAGGTAGAACAGATTGGTCTTCAACACTTGTTAATACAAATTCAAGTTCATTCTTTTATCCATCGATTGGTTTAACAAACGTTTTAACTGAAATGTTTGAAATGCCAGAATCTGTATCTTTTGCAAAAGTTAGAGTTTCATATGCAGAGGTTGGTAAAGATATTCCTGTTGGAGCAACTATTCCTTTAAGAACTATTGGAACAACTAATTCTGGTGGTACTATTGGTTCTGCAAATCAAGTTTCATTTGCTCCTAGAGAAGGTGAAACTTTAGAGCCAGAAAAACAAAAGTCTTTCGAGATTGGTACAGAATGGAGATTCTTTGGAAGTCGTTTAGGAGTAGATTTAACATATTATAACTCTAAAACAGAAAATCAAATATTCTTTATTGCTGCTCAACCAAACGTTCAAGGATATACTCAGAATATCGTGAATGCGGGTAAGATTTCAAATAGTGGAATTGAACTAGTAATAAATGGAAAACCAATAGTAAATGACAATTTTAAATGGAATTCTTCTTTAAACTATGCTTCTAATAAAAATAAAGTAATATCTGTTCATCCATCTTTAGATAATGGTGAAGCGATTTTAACAGCACCTGGTGTTAATGGATATGGATTTTCTTTAATAGAGGGAGAAGATTTTGGAAGTATTAGAGGAAGGTCTGTAATAAGAAATTCTAATGGGTTACCAGTTGTTAATGACGATGGTGCTGGAAATTTAACGATTGAGGTTACAGAGTTTGAAACAATAGCACATGCTCAACCAGATTATACTTTAGGGTGGAGTAATACTTTCGACTTTAAAAACTTTTCTGTAAACTTTTTAATTGATGGAAAATTCGGTGGAGAAGTAGTAAGTGTAACAGAAGCAATTAATGATTTCTATGGTGTATCTCAAGCATCTGCTGATGCTAGAAACAATGGAATGATAGATGTTGTTACTACAACAGGTTCTGCCACACAAATGTCTGCACAAGATTATTTTACAGAAACAGGTGGTAGAGCGGGTCTATTAGGAGAATATGTATATAGTGCAACAAATGTAAGTTTAAGAGAATTATCAGTAGCATATACATTGCCAAAAGTTTCTAAATATTTCGAAAGTGTAAAACTTTCATTAATTGCAAACAATCTCTTCTTTTTATATAAAGATGCACCCTTCGATCCTAATATTGCATCAAGTACAGGTATAGGTTTACAGGGAGTTGATATCTATGGACAACCTTCAACTAGAAGTATTGGATTAAACATGAACATAAATTTCTAAGACGATGAAAAATATATATAAATACTTAGCAGCTTCATTACTAGTTATTGGTTTTGCTAGTTGTACAGAAGATTTTGAAGACATTAATACAAATCCAAATGGTATTACTGAAGAAAGTCTTACACAGATGAATAATAATGTTGGAAATGAATTTCAACCAATGTTCTTAAATGTTTTTAATGTAACTCCAGCTTGGAACTATCAGTTACAACAAAACCTTTTAGGTGATACATTTTCAGGATACATGACTCCTCCTACACCATTTGCAGGAAATGTGAACAACATGACGTATTCATTAGTAGATGGATGGAATGGTTTTCCTTGGTCTGATGCTTATGGAAATATAATGCCACAAGCATTAAATGTAAAAAATGCTGTTCAACTTGGTGGAGATGAAAAAGGTGTAAAGTTTGTTCATTTAGCTAACATCATTAAGGTAACTGCAATGCATCGTGTTTCTGATATCTATGGACCAATTAGATATACTAAATTTAATGACTTTGCAACTACAGGTGAATACGATTCTCAAGAAGTTGCTTACCAAGCATTCTTTGATGATTTAGCAACTGCTATAGATGGTTTAGAGCCTTTTATTGGAGATGTACAATTTCAACCTTTTGATATGTCTGCTTTTGGAGGAGATATAGCAAAATGGAGACAATATGCTAATAGTTTAAGATTAAGATTAGCAATGCGTGTAGTAAATACAAATCCATCTTTAGCTAAATCTCAAGGAGAATTAGCATTAAGTAGTAATGCTGGTTTATTAGAATCAGAAAACATGGTTATAAATACTGGCTTTCCTCACCCTATTACAGTTATTAGTGGTTCTTGGGGAGATATAAGAATGGGTGCAGAAATGGAATCTATCTTAACAGGTTATAATGATGGTAGAATGGAAACTTATTTTAATCCATCTGCAGATGCAACTTTAAGTGGAGATTATAAAGGAATTAGAATGGGTATTGATATTACCGCTAAAGGCCAATATGTTGAACATTCTTCTATAGGTAAAGTAATTGATGGAGAAACATTAACTTGGATGACATCAGCAGAAATTCTATTATTAAAAGCTGAAGCAGCATTAAGAGGATGGGCTAATGCAGGTGATGAAAAAGCAAATTATGAAGCTGGTGTAACTGAATCATTTTCTCAGCATGGTGTTTCTGGAATCGCTGCTTATTTAGCAGATAATACAAGTACTCCTGCAGATTTTGTAGATGCTTTAAATCCTGTAAATAACATAGCTTACGCAAGTGATGTAAAAATTGCATACAATACAGCTGGTACTAATGAAGAAAAATTAGAACAAATTATTACACAAAAGTGGATAGCAATGTTTCCTGATGGACAAGAAGCTTGGTCTGAGTTTAGAAGAACAGGTTACCCTAGAGTTTTTCCAGTAGTAGTTAATAATAGTGGAGGTACTATAGATACAGATACTCAAATAAGAAGAATAAATTTTGTAGCCAATGAGGTTAATACAAATGGCGAAAATGTTCAAACAGCAGTTAGTTTATTAGGTGGTCCTGATAATGGTGGGACAAGATTATGGTGGGACAAAGCAGGTTCTAACTTTTAGAAATTACATAGTTTTTTTGATTAATTATTTCAACCGGAAATGTTTCATACATTTCCGGTTGTTTTTTGTACTTGATTTTCTGTTTTTGGTCGATAAAATTATTATAAATCTGCAGTCTACAGTACTTTTATATCTAGATAGGAAAATTAAAAAACACTTATTATGCTTAAACAAACGAAAACAACATATCAACAAGTAGGGCAATTTGAAGATACTAGATATGAAAAAATTCATAATGTTACTTATCATTCTTCTCATGAAGCATCAAAATTTGTTGCTCAAGAAATTGCAGATTTAATAAGACAAAAACAAAACGAAAATAAAAATTGTGTCCTTGGTTTAGCTACAGGTTCATCCCCAATAAAGGTTTATGAAGAACTGGTTAGAATGCATAATGAAGAAGGATTAAGCTTCGAAAATGTAATCACTTTTAATTTAGATGAGTATTATTCTATGGATAAAAGTAATATTCAAAGTTATTTTTATTTTATGCATGAGCATCTTTTTAATCATGTAGATATTTTATCAGAAAATATTAATATTCCTGATGGAACCGTTTCTTTAGATGATTTATATCAATATTGTATCGATTATGAAATGAGGATTAAAAAAGTTGGTGGATTAGATTTTCAACTTTTAGGTATTGGTAGAACAGGTCACATTGGTTTTAATGAACCAGGTTCTCATGTAAATTCTGGAACAAGAATTATTACCTTAAATCATATTACTAGAGTAGATGCAGCACCCGCATTTTTAGAAATTAAAAATGTACCTAGAAAAGCAATTACAATGGGAATTGGTACTGTAAAAAGTGCTAAAAGAATTGTTTTATTGGCTTGGGGATCAAATAAAAGCGAGATAATAAAGGAGACAATTGAAGGAGGAATTAGTTCTCAAGTACCAGCAACTTATTTACAAGAACATAATAATACAACATTTGTTATTGATGAAGCGGCTGCATCTAAACTTACACGTACAGAAACACCTTGGCTGGTAACCTCTTGTGTTTGGGATGATAGATTAAAATTAAAAGCGGTTGTTTGGTTAAGTAATTTAATGAATAAATCGATTTTAAAATTAACAGATAGTGATTATAATGATAATGGTATGTCTGGACTTTTAACGATTGAGGGCACTGCTTATGACTTAAACATTAAGATGTTTAATAAGTTACAGCAAACAATTACAGGTTGGCCTGGAGGAAAACCAAATGCTGATGATACTCATAGACCAGAAAGAGCAACACCTAATAAAAAACGAGTTGTTATTTTTAGTCCTCATCCAGATGATGATGTAATTTCTATGGGTGGAACTTTTGATCGATTAGTAGAGCAGGGTCATGATGTGCATGTAGTATATCAAACTTCTGGAAATATTGCTGTATCTGATGAAGAAGCATTAAAATTTGCAGAAATTTCTAAAGGATTTAGCACAAACTCTGAAAAAATAAATAACATTATCAGTTTTATTAAAAGTAAAAAAGGAAATGATATTATAGATTCTTTGGATGTAAGACAATTAAAAGGAGCTATCAGAAAAAGTGAATCTCTTGCTGCAACCAGATATTTAGGTTTGCCAGATAAAAATGTACACTTTTTAAATCTTCCTTTTTATGAAACAGGAACGATTAAGAAAGGAAACCTTACTCAAGAAGATATAGACATTATGATTAGTTTGATTGATTCAGTTAAACCACATCAAATATATGCAGCTGGCGATTTAGCAGATCCTCATGGAACCCATAAAGTTTGTTTAGACGCCTTATTTATGGCTCTTGAAGAAATTAAATCAGAAAAAAAATACATGAAAGATTGTTGGGTTTGGTTGTATAGAGGTGCTTGGCATGAGTGGGAGCCAGATGAAATTGAAATGGCTGTTCCTATGAGTCCTGATCAGGTATTAAAAAAGAGACATGCTATTTTTTATCATCAATCTCAAAAAGATGGTGTAATGTTTCAAGGTGGAGATTCTAGAGAATTTTGGGTTAGAGTTGAAGACAGAAATAGATTAACTGCAAAAAAGTATAACGATTTTGGATTAGCAGATTATGCAGCCATAGAAGCTTTTAAGAGATATCGTTTTTAATAAAAAGATGCTTAGTTGATTTTTTTTATCCATCAGAACATATAAAAACTAAAATAATTTATGAAAAGAGTTCTTACAATTATTATGCTTAGTCTTTTTAACTATTATTATTTTTATTCTCAAAGTAGTTTAATTGAGAAATATAATTTAATGCCTTGGCCACAAGAAATCAATGAAAACAGTGCTTCTTTTAATATAGATGAGCAACTAACAATTCATATTTCTGGAGAAGATGCTAAACAAAGAGTTCACAATAATGCTGTTCAATTTTTAAGAAGACTTGCTAATAGGACAGGGATTTTTATAGATGCGGGTTTTCCTATTGAAAATAAAAATGCATCCATAAATATTAATTTTGATGCAGTTTCTACATTAACTACAGAAAGTGATGAATCTTATTCTTTGGATATCAAGAAAAGTAGAATTAGCATTAATGCAAAGACAGATGTTGGTGCGTTAAGAGGGTTAGAAACACTTTTACAATTGGTTCATTTTAATAAATCTACTT
>Ga0208971_1000422_pt1 | contig 30550 bp, 22 predicted proteins | sample AOAMet1_18_M0_10_2_FD_188229 | JGI IMG/M metagenome (GOLD analysis project Ga0208971, IMG submission 188229) | Ammonia-oxidizing marine microbial communities from Monterey Bay, California, USA - CAN11_18_M0_10 (SPAdes) | ecosystem: Environmental > Aquatic > Marine > Intertidal zone | place...
GTGGAGATTTAGAAAAAGAGCCGCCTGCTATGCCTGGTTTAATCAAGAAAAAATCTCAAAACCAAGTAGATTTTAGAGCACCAAAAGAAGAAGGTGGCTACCGTTTGTTTGTTTACGTTACAGATAATGAGGATAAAATTGCCTACGCAAACATCCCATTTTATGTCAATCCGAGAAAAGAAGGTATGCCGCAAAGTACTCCGGTTAAACTGAAAACGAGGAAACTAACCGTACCCCAATAAAAATATTAGACTGTATTTATGTATCTAAAATCCAAAAATAGCATTCTACTTGCTTTCCTCATTCTTATAGGAAGTCAAGTTGTATTTGCACAATCTGAACAAGACTTATCCGAGGGTAATTCGAGTTCTATTGGCCTCTTTCCAAAAGACGAGGCGCCCCAACTGTACACGTTTAAATTGAGTGGTGAGTACCGATTTCTTGGTTCTTTTGTTCACAATAAATTACCTTACCAGCTAACTGATAATATTGCTGATGTAACCAAAGACAAGGTCTTGTTTATTGGTGACGACAGTCAACTCCCGCAGTTAACCTTGCGCTTTTCTGGTAGACCTTCCTTAAAAACTTCTTGGGGTTTTGATTTGTATACCTTTCAATTTTTAGAAGGGAATGTAAAGCCAACGTACAGTACCATGATTGCTCAAAGCAATCGACCTACCATATACGATCCTATAAACGGAACGCGTTTGGCCGGAAGTTTTGGGATGCAGTTGGGGATTAGTATGTACGGTTCTTTCGATACAGACTTTGGTTCTTTCTTGGTAAAGGCCGGGGGTATTCATTGGACATCTATTAGTGATCTTACCATGGCTTCTTTTAGAGGGTACAATCGTTTTAGTTTGTTCGAACGCAATCCGTGGGATCCATTAGGTGCAAGTGTAGAACAACGGTATTTTGATTTTCACAACAGTGGAAACATTCAGCAAGACACACGTTGGGGTGAAAAGGCCTTTACAGGACTGATTATAGAAGGAAGTAACTTGCCTAAAAACACCAGCCTTAAAGCATTGTTTGGTAAAACAGAACTTAACGGTGGCTTTACCATTATGCCTAACTATACATACGGTGGGCAACTACGTAAAAACTTTCCAAGTGGAAACTTTATTGGTCTAAACACCTTCAACTCTAAAACGTATGTAGACAGTGTAGGGAACGAAAGTTTTGGCTTTAACATAGCCACGATCGAGTCTCATTTCAAGGTTTTAAAGTTTGGTGTGAAGTTAGAAGCAGGTCTTGGTCGCGCACTTTCATCAACTGAAGATGGCGATTGGGGAGAAGCATTGCATTTAAAAGTTGCAAGTCCTACTATTTTTGACAAAGTGAATATTGAAGCGCACATGTTTAGAATTAGCCCAAATGTGATCAATAACAATTCGGTGTTCCTAAACAGTTCTATTCTGCAGAACAACTCAAATAATTTAGCTGCCGGTTCTGTTGGTAGCTCGGCTGTTCTTCAGCCTTTTGCAAGTCAAATGTCTTCTTTGGGAATGATGTCAAACAACCGACAAGGGATCAACTTGAATACTGAAATAGATTTAGACGAATTAAAATTATCTTTTGCCATTGGTGCCTCCGGAGAAATTGACGCGCTTAGTAGTCAACTTACCTTCGGCCATCCGGTAAATCAATTAACGCGTTCTCGCATGTGGAGATGGAACTTTCCTGCAAATGTAGGTCCTTACGGAAATCAATCGGTTATTTACAGAGATGTTTACGAAACCGTAAACCTCACGGGAGATGAACTTACCAGAAACTATTTTAGCGGTATTGAATTTCAAGCCAAATACCACCCTAAATTCTTGTCCTCCAAATTGTATTTATTTTCTATAAGTAGAGTTTACTCTGCACAAGAATCATGGTCTGCTATTCCTGTTTTATCAGATGAAGCCTATGTAAAACAATACAACAACGAGTTTGAGGCGTACTATGCTGTGAACAGCAAGTTTGTACTTAACGGGTACCTTGGTTTTGAAAGAACCATAGCCAATTACAAAACAGATCTGGATGTGAAAACGGATAGACCAAGAGATCAGTTTGGTAACGGGTATGGTTTAGGAATTGATTATACCATAGCTAAAAACACTGCAATATTTATTAGACACCGATGGTTCGAATTTGAAGACAAAAGTTTTCAAAAAGACCATTTTAAAGGAACAGAAACCAGTTTAGAACTTAAAATATCATTCTAATGACAAAAAAAATAGCTGTCATCTCGCTTTTATTTATTTTTTCAGCATCTTCATATGCACAAGAGAATAGTAAAAAATTCTGGCTTTCGGGCTTGGCTCGAGGGGTTTACAATTTAGACGAATTGAAAGGTGAAGAAGCCGATACTACCTCGGCTTCTAAAGCTGAATACGGTCATACACTTGTAGATCTATCTGCCAACATTCGTCCAAACGCAAATACGTACATCCGATCTACTATTAGAGTTCGAAATGAATACGGTGGGTTTTGGGGTTCTGGTGTTACTTTCGATCTAAGAGAGCTTTATTTAAGAGGTCTTATTGCAAATTCTATTCGTTACCAAGTAGGGGATATGGATTACAAATTGTCACCTTTTACCTTTTACAACAACAACGAGGATCTCTTTGATAATACACTCGATATCTTTAATATGTATTCTGAAATGATGCATTACGATTATTTCTATAAAGGAAACAATACCTGGAGGCAACAAGGGTTGGCTACAGACTTTTCTTTGAGTTTTAAAGAAGTTATTCAAGAGCTGCAATTTAATTTGTTTACTTCTAGAATCAATCCTTCAAACTTTAACACCATAAGCGATCGTGTTTTTTATGGTGGTAATGTAACGATGGTACAGAGTGCTCAAATTTCTGCGGGTGTAAATTACATCAACCTTGCCGATATTGCTGGAACCTCTAACAATACGAGTTACTTTAAAAATCCGGTTCTAACAGGTACGTATAGTTTAAATACGACACTAGACGATTTTAAATTTCAGTTAGATGGAGAGTCAGGGTTTTCTAAATCGTTTACAGAAAACAACCAAGATCCAGACAATGTAGTAAAGGAGAATTTGGTTGAAGATTATTTTAATTATGCAACATTTAAGTCTGTTTACGAACCATTCAATATGGAGTTTTCGGTATCTTACAGAAACGTAGGTCAAGGATACAGAAGTGCAGGTGCTCAAATGCGACGTTTAAAATACAAAACACAAGCCTTTATGTTTGATCGCTACACCAACCAGCAAGTTGTTCGTCCGGTTGGGATGTGGGATATTAAAAATGACCCGACCTTCTACAATTCTCAAATTGAAGTTGGTTTGGCAGAGTTTTACCCTCAGTACAACAACATCGATCCGTACGGTTTGGCAACGCCTAACCGACAAGGTTTTGACTTTGCTTTAACGCGTGTTGATGAGGATGACCGTTATTCTGTTTCTTTAAAATACGGTATGTTATCTGAAATTGTAGGTTTGGGTGTTGATGATTTAAAAAAATTCAACAGTATAGCGGCCAATTTGGACATGAATATTGAGAACATGTTACCGAATTACGACAAGCAAATAACCATGCAATTGGGCTATACCAATGACCAAACCAAAAGATCAGGAGATCAGGCTTTTATTGAGACTGAGTTGAATACACAAAGAATTTACGCGGGTCTTACCTTAGAGTTGACAGATAAGTTTTATTACTTACTAGGGTATGAGACCATTGAGGCTAGTGGTTCTGATTACGTAGCAGTTAGAGACCGTAATGACGTAGTAGAGGATTTTACGCTTTTTGAGACTGAATTGTCTGAGAGAATATTTGGTATGGGTTTGCGTTATGAATTTGACAACAAAAACGATTTGCAAATTTTATGGCAAGATTATAGCTGGAGTAATTCAGTATTGGGAACAGAAGATTACGGCTTCGATAGAATGTCTGTGATTTACATCATGAAATTTTAATTTTTAAAAAAATCCCTTATGAAAAGAGTATTATATATCCTGGTTTTAGGAACAGTTTTAAGTTCATGTGAACGTGAAGAAGGTTTTCAAGGCCCTTCGTTAATCGATCAATTTGGCGAATTCAATGTCGTTGAAAATTTACAAATTAGCAACCCAGATGTAGATTTTGCTGCTGGAGAATCAAGTTTCTTTAGGGCTGAGTTTTCCAAATCTGTTAACTGGGAGATTGTGATTAAGGGTGCTGTATCTGGTGCTGAAAAAGTGATTTCAGGTTCTTCTAGAATTTTAGATGAAGACAACGCTTCTTGGGACGGTTCTACCACAAACTTACCTATGTTTAAAATTGAAGATTGTGATCTTACTCTCAAAGTGAGCTACAACGTAAATGCTTCTGATACGATCATTTCTGTTACAGATTCTTTAATTGCAGAGAATACGATTGCAGTTTCCACAACCAAAGTAGACAACGGGCTTTTGCTTGCCGATTTTGAGACAGGTGTAAACCCAGATTGGGAGATTTTTGCTCAGAATGGTGGAAATATGAGTTTTAATGTAACAAGTAATAATTCGCCACAAGGAAACTCGTATTACGATATGGGTGGTAATGTAGATTGGGATTGGTTGATCGGTTTGGTTGACTTTCCAGCCACAGCTTATGGAAATTCTACATTTGATTTGAATGACAATGGCGCTAGAGTGTACTTTAATGTAATGCTTAACATGCCACAAGGTCTTGACAACCCTCCAATTGTGTTGTTGCAATTTAGAGAAGATGACAACAATAATGGTGTTTTTGAAGAGGGTCTCGAAGACATGTATGCTATAGAAATCAGAGATCTTGAGCCAGGTTGGCAATTGGTTTCTTTAAAATACTCTGATCTTGCTAGTTTAGTTAATGGAGCTCCTGTAGATGCTGATGGTAATGGGGTTCATAATCCAGATTTATTGAACAAGGTGTCTGTTTTAATGTTAGCGCAGCAAGGTGGAGGTTACAGTCAAACTCTAATGGACTACGTAATTTTTACAGAAGACCAACCTTTAAAACCATAAGCGAATGCATATAAAATCAGTAGTACTTATATTTTTTGTTACGGTCTTTAGTATGTCTTGTGGTTCTTTTAAGCAACAAGCACTTTTTAACGCCCCGGCAAATCAAGAGATGCCAGAATCTATTGAAAACTTTTATTCATTAGATATTTTTTCTGACAACTTAAATGGTGAGCATTGGTTTACAGAGTCTAGCCAAAGTGAAGTTTCTATTCCGTTTATGAATCGGAAGAAAAATAAGAAATTAGGCAAGAAAGAAAACTGGATGAAAAAGAAAAAGGAATGTCTTTCCATTACAGGAACTCAAGACGTTACTTATTCTGGTACAGGTGCCATGCTTTGGAAATGGGATAAAAAAGCCGGAGACTGCCCTTGGTTGGGTATGGGCTTTGGTTGGGATGGTTGGCAAGGTAAAGACATGAGTCAGGTTATCGATAAAGCAGCCATACAATTTAAGGTTCGTGCTGTAAAAGGAACTTTAAAGTCCTTACCGCTTGCCGCTTGTTTAGAAGATTACTCAGGCTCACAAGTGTGGATTGGTTTTAGTCCAAAGTGTATTGAGGGCGGAATCATAACGGAAGAATGGTCTAATGTAATTTTACCAATTGCCGAGTTTGAATGGGAAAATGCGCCCAACCTAGACCCTTACAACATTAAACAATTCATAGTTCAATTTGAAGCTGATGGCGAACTTTATGTAGACGAAATTAAAGTTATTCCTTACGATGGTGGTTTTAACAAACGATTAAAAACTTCGATTGCCGAATCTGTTGGTATTAAGATTGACGGGAATAGTAATGAGGATGAATGGGCAAATGCTCAGGGAATAGAATTTGACTCCTACCGTATTAAAACGATTATGGACGAAGAAAATATTTATTTTTTACTTAACTTTTTAAGCAACGACCCTATGAGAAATCCCTTCACAGAAGGTGGTATTTTCAATGGAGATGCGCTTGAAATAGCCTTTTCATCGAATCCAGATTTACAGCGTAAGCGAAAGCATTACTATACAACAGACCAACACATTGGCATCAGTTTAGCGGAAAATGCGAACGTTTGGGACTGGCAAAGTAGAGCCCATCTAAAAGAGGCTTTAGTTGCATCAGAAATCAAGGGTGACTTGCACCAGTTTGAAATCCAGATTCCCTTAAGTTCTTTAAATATAGATTCTTTTGAGAAGGGACGTACGTACGGTATAGAATTTGCTATGGACAGATCATCTGATAAGGAAGTCCGGAAAGATCAATTTAGATGGAATTCATACGATAGGGAAGGTTTTCATGAAAACCCATCCTTATGGGGGGAATTGGTGATCAAGAAGTAAAAACTATAAATTTAGCTCATGCAAAGAAATCTATACGGTTTAGTTGTTTTTATATTCATTTTAGTAGTTGGTTGTGATGTTCCTGTTCCTCCTCCAGTTGTGGGTTGTATGGATATCGCTGCCTCAAATTACAACTCAGCTGCCCAAGAAGAAGACGGAAACTGTTTGTACGCAAACAACGAAGGTTTGGTTTGGAGCGACGATTTTAATGGCAGCGAATTAGATGCCACTAAATGGGTACACGAAACCGGTAATGGCGACTGGGGTTGGGGAAATGGAGAGCTTCAGTACTACCAATCTGAAAATGCTTTTGTGAGCGACGGAACACTAAAAATAGTAGCTCGCGAAGAAAGTAGAGGGGGTTTTAATTATACATCTTCACGTATTAAAACAGATGGTTTGTTTGATTTTAGATACGGAACCATTCAAGCTCGCATGAAAACCATGGATGGTAAAGCCTTTTGGCCAGCTTTTTGGTTGCTTCCTGTAGGTGGAGATTGGCCTTGTGATGGCGAAATTGACATTATGGAACAGTGGGGAACGAATGGGATCACAACTCAAACAACTGGAGCTGCTCATTTAGGAAATTGTCCTTTTAATAGCGGACAACATGTTTACAAGAGTTTTTATTCTAATATTGCGAGTGGTTCTTATGCAGATAATTTTCATGTATATGAAGTACGCTGGTCCGAAGACAAAATAGAATGGTATGTTGATGGAGATAAAAAGAACGAAGTTATTCCTAGTATGTACCCTCCTCAATACAAATGGCCTTTTAACGAGAGCCAATGGTACCTCATTTTAAATTTAGCCATTACTAGTGCAGGTCCTAGCGTTATAACAGAATTTCCTACACAAATCGAAATCGATTGGGTAAAGGTTTATGCCAACTAGTAGTCTACACTAGCTTTACTTTTGTATTATTTTAATCTCTATTCTTCGGAATGGAGTTTTTTTTTAGTTAAAATGAATACTCATTACCCACTTTAAATTTGCAGATAAATGCATCGAAATATTATATAGTGTGTTTTTTACACTAAATTTGTTGTATTAAACATTGGGACGTTAATTTATCAAATGCAAAAAAGTTCATTGTTTAGTGTAACATAAATTTTTTATATCGATGATTAAAATTGGAATAAACGGATTTGGACGTATAGGAAGACTAGCGCTTAGAGCTGCTCTAAATAACAAGGATGTCGAAGTGGTTGCAATTAATGATTTGGTTGAAATCGACTACTTGGCTTACTTGCTGAAATACGATTCAACTCACGGAAAGTTATTTGAAGAAGTTGAAACTCAAGGACAAAACTTGATAGTGAATGGGCGTAAAATTAGAGTTTCTAGTGAAAGAGATCCTAAAAAATTAGATTGGGGATCTTTAGATGTTGATTACGTAATAGAATCTACAGGCTTTTTTCTAACCCAAGAAACAGCCAAAGGTCATCTTGAAGCAGGGGCTAAAAATGTAATTATTTCTGCGCCTTCAAAGGATGCTACACCTATGTTTGTGTATGGGGTAAATCACACTGAGTACTCTTCAGCTATGAAAATTGTATCCAACGCATCTTGTACTACAAACTGTTTGGCGCCTATTGCTAAAGTTTTAGATGAAAATTTTGGAATTGAGAGTGGACTTATGACTACTGTTCATGCTGTTACCTCTACGCAGAAGGCGATAGATGGTGTTTCTGGTGGAAACTGGCGTTTGGGTAGAGCAGCGTTTGATAACATTATTCCATCTTCTACAGGTGCTGCAAAAGCTGTTGCTAGAGTAATTCCTAGTCTTGAAGGTAAACTTACCGGTATGGCTTTTAGAGTTCCTGTATCAAATGTATCCGTTGTTGATTTATGTGTGAACTTAAAAACAAAAACAACGTACAAAGAAATTTGTGCGGCAATGAAGAAAGCTTCAGCTGAAGATCTAAAAGGTGTGTTAGCTTACACTGAAGATATGGTTGTTTCGTCTGACTTTATTTCAAACCCACACACCTCTATTTTTGATGCAAATGCAGGTTTACAAATAACCGATACCTTTGTAAAAGTTGTAAGCTGGTACGATAACGAGTGGGGTTATTCCAACAAGATTATTGATATGATTGTTCACATGAACAATTCTTCGAAATAAGAAATAATACTCTTAAGATACTGTTTAAAGTTTGGTGATTTTCTTCTAAAGAAGTAAATCACCAAACTTTTTTTTAGGCTGTTTTTTATTTCACGCCTTTCATTGCGGAAAAGTAAGGATCTTTAATCCCCTCTTTAAATTTTAAAAGTGCAGCATCACTCGAATTTACTCGCCAGTCTAATTCTTTGTTTATTTGAAACCAAACAAATAGTTTTATGCGGGTATAGTCGTTCTTTATTTTGTCAAATGCATCTTGTATCCATAACGCTTTGTTTTGTCCTTGGTATTCAAACTCAGGTGTTCCAAATTCGGCAATCATAATTGGTTGATCACCTAGTTCAGTACATGCGTCGTATAGCGTTCTAAAACAATTGTCAAAATCACGGTACGGACGCGTTCCTCCCCAAGGGTCTTTTGGATACCAATTGTAGGCATCCATACCAATCCAGTCCACATAGGCATCTCCTGGCCAGTAATTGGCAATATTATTCCACTCGTCCGCTACGATATCTATACTTGGGCCATGTGGGTTCCAAATCCATTTTACGTTGTCTGCACCTACTGCTCTAAATTTATCCACTACATATTTCCATACTGCTACTACTTTTTGAGGCCCACCGTTTTCTGCTCCATTTTTTTTCCCACCCCACAAATACCAATTTCCATTAAATTCATGTAAAAATCGGATAAGGACTTCGTCTGAGTGCTCTTTTGCATCTAATGCAAACTGTTCAATATAGGCATCATGATTTCCATTAAGAACTTGATCCATTAAACTATAAGTACCTTCTAAGGGCATGGTGTTGTAGGCTACCGAATCTGGGAAAAAGAGCTCCCATGTTAAATGCGGTATTATGTTTTTTTCCTTAAGTGCGTTGCATTCCTTTGTTGGAAAATTATCTGCAAAAGTTGGGTACCACATAACAGATCCCAAGTCATGTTCAATCAATGTTTCAAATTCTTCAATTAGCTCTAAAGAATTTTCAGGTAACGCTCTTCCATCTTCTTGAAATATATAAGCACTTACCATACAACCTTCCCAGTTAGCAACAGATTCCGTAGGTTGTTTAGTAGAAGTTTTATTTTGCGCTTGTTTGTTTTGAGTACAAGCCGATAGTGTAATTGCGATAGCGCAAAGTGTAATGCTTTGTAATTTCATTGGTTTGCTGTATTAGATTTTAGAGTAAATTGTACTGATTTTTTTTGGTCCATTCGGTTACCTGTAGCGAGCGTAAATTCACCAAATTCGGTAATCCATTTATTCTCAGCCGATACAAATGCCAGGTCTTTTTGGCTGATCTTAAATTCAATTTCTTTTGTTTCTCCAGGCAGAAGCGTTACTTTTTTAAATCGTATTAATCGTTCAAAATCCGGGTCAATACTCGCATACTCGTCTCTTAGGTATAGTTGAACTACTTCTTTACCCGTTCTTTTTCCACTGTTTGTTAGTTGCACAGTAACTATCAAACTGTCGTTTTTAGTGAGCTCTTCTTTGTTTAATGCTATCTTGTCATAGGTAAAGTCTGTGTAGCTTAAGCCAAATCCAAATGGCCATTGTGGGTCGTAATCGGTATACCCACCAAAGTTATCTGCTCTGTCAGTTACCGTATGAATGTATGGCATAGGAGCCGCAGCGTATTTTTGGTAGGTGAGTGGCAATTTCCCCGATGGGTTTACATCTCCTAAAAGAATATCAGCCAAAGCATCTCCACCTTCATGACTCGGGTAATAAGCCATTATTATTCCATCAGCCAATTGCGTTAGATCTGAGATTATTCTGGTTCTACCCTGTACCAATACAAGTACGATAGGTTTCCCGGTTTTGTGAAGTTCCTTAACGAATTGTCTTTGTGCTTTTGGTAAGTATAATTCTTTGATATCACTAGGGCGTTCAGTTGCTGGTTGTTCTCCTAAGCAAACTACGATACAGTCAGCATCTTTAGCGGCCTTTAGGGTTTCTTTTGTATTTAGATCAGCATCGTAAGAGGTACCCGCATAATAACTCGTATTAGCTGCGCCATTTTTTTCAATAAGTGCCTCAAAAATAGTATTCTTTTCATTATCGTTGTAGCTCGTATCTTGCCCGCTCCAACTTCTCGTCCAAGGACCATTTAGGTAATTTAGCGAATGTGCTGCAACACCGGTAACTAGTATCTTTTTTCCTTTCTCTAAAGGGAGAATGTCGTTGTTTTTAAGCAAAGTAATTCCTTCTGCAGCTGCTCGGTAACTTTCTTTAGCGAATTTTTTTGAGCCAAAATCAGGGTAATCGTCAAAGTGTGTGTTTGGCTGCTCAAACAAGCCCAATTCGAATTTAAAAGTTAAAATTCTTCGCACAGCATCATCAATTCTTGCGTGTGGAATTGCACCCTCATTAACTAGATCAATAACATGATGTGCAAAACTTGCATCGTAAGGCACCATACACATATCTATACCCGCATTTACCATTTGCTCTACAGCTGCTTTGTAGTTTGGAGCTGTTTTATGGAAATCACTCAGGAATTGCATATCGCCCCAGTCTGAAATGGCAATTCCTGTAAAGCCTAACTCCTCTTTTAACAATTCTGTGATCAGAAATTTATTTACGTGACATGGAATTGAGTTTACAAGTCCTGAGCTAATCATTACTGATTTAACGCCACTTTTAATGGCCTCTTGAAATGGAGGTAAATAATATTGACGAATAAACCTTTCAGGCATTAGCGTGTTTTTACGATCTTTTCCATAAAGAGGCGATCCATACCCAATAAGGTGTTTTAAACAAAGGGCTGTTTTCTCTACGTTTGCCATGCTATCGGATTGTGCACCCTTGCTAAATGCTTTTCCCATTGTACTTGTTAGGTACGTATCTTCACCGAAGGTTTCATAAATTCTTCCCCATTGTGCTTGCCAGCTAATGTCAACAACAGGAGCATAATTCCACGGTGTATTAGAAGCTCTTAGCTCGTAGGCAGTGATCTCTGCCATCTTTTCAATTAAAGCAGGATTCCATGTAGCCGCCATAGCTATCTGATGAGGGAAAATGGTTGATTTTGCAGTGTAATGTGCCCCGTGTACGGCATCTGTTGCATAAACAACAGGAATGGCTAACCGAGTTTCATTCAGCGCAAAATCTTGAATTTGTTTGATCAAATGATAGTATTCTTTTCTGGATGGAGGGTAAAAGCCTTTGCCAACAAAAGAGCCAATTTGATATTCGTTTAATGCTTTTCTTAGTTTGTTGGTGTCAATAATTAAGGTGTCAGCCGCATCCCAATACCCTTCTTGTTCTAAAATGGTTGGAATACCAACTTGGGTCATTTGTCCAGCTTTTTCTGCTAATGTCATTTTACGAAGCAGCATTTCTACTCGTTGTTCAATGTTTCGGTTTTCTGGCTTCTGCACATTTGAGTCTGAACAGGAACTAATGAATAGTTGGCAAGCCATTAATAGCCAAGCGTATTTTTTTATTAAAATCATGGAAGAAAATTTTATATATACCACTAAACTAAAGCATAGCAAGTGTTGTGAAAGAATTTTAAGAAGTCTGTTATATTAGGTTTAATTATTTAGTAAGAACTGTTGTTTGAATTGTACAAGAATGTTGCCGCCATGTTTGTTTTAATTTGATAAGCTTCTCCGGGCTTCATTGTCCCAATCCCATTAAATTCCCACTGAGGTAGGTAAGCATCTCCGTTACCATTTTTTGCTATAACTAAGTTGTTTTGTGCAACAAGTTGCGCTAAAACCAAATTCGCTGGAGCAGCTTGAGTTCTTAGATATCCTAAAATATTCCAGCCTAATAGAAGCTCTACTGTGTTTTCTTCGGGTAGAATCTGATTTCCTTGCAGGGTAAGGTTTGTTTCAGCATTCGTCTTCGCTTGGTAGCCTTGTCCAATTTGGATGTCTCCAATTCCATTGAATTCCCATTCTGGGAGATACGCCAAACCTGTATTATCTTTCGCTAGGATAATGTTACTGATAATTGGAGCTAAAACAGATGAGATGTCACTATCATCGGGTGCTATGAAAGTGGAAAATAGAGACCAACCCAAAGGAAATTCGATTACTTGTTCGGCTAGACCTAAAGTAACAGCAGTTACATTATTTACAAAGGTTATTCCATTTGCTGCAAAGTTTTGCGGACCATTAGTATAATTTACCGAAACTGCATATTCCTCACAGGTCAATGCATCCCATACTCGGTATGTAAATTGTTCTCCAGTGGTTAGGCCATCAATCTCATCAGTTGTCGTATCATCTTTCATAACGGATATCTGTACAAGATCACCCGTATAATAGGTGTAACCTGCGCAAGCTAAATCTCCATTTGATTTCTGATAGAAGACACCAATAGCAGCCCCCGGCGCTAAAGGGATTCCATTGACATCTATCCAGTCTCCTTCTATAAATATAGAATGATTAAGATCTGTAACAGCAACCTCCCAATTGAGTTGACATTGGTATTGGCAAGAGCCATCATTTGTAGTTGCATTGGAATTGTAATTTAGAGCAGAACTATCAGTACAGCCTTCAGTTGGTTCATTTATTAGTGCACATGGTGTGCCTCCATAAGTAGAACAGGCTGTTGCGTCAAAACCATTGTTAAATGCTCCAAAACTAGCAGTGTAAATACAACCTGGTTCAGGAATTAACTCACATGCGCTGTATATACATACTAGATTTCCGTATTGATCAAATTGTTGAATCGTAGCTGCAGTGTTGAAATTTGAAGCATTAGGATCCATACAACCTATTAAATCTGCTGTATTTTCCTCACAAGGTATTCCACCGTAAGTCAAACATTGCCCTGCATTAAAGTCATTATTAAAAGTTCCAAAACCATTTGCATAAATACAACCTGCTTCAGGAATGAATTCACATGAGCTGTATATACATACGAAGTTTCCGTATTGATCAAACTCTTGTATGGAAGCTGCGATGTTGAAGTTTGAAGCGTTTGGATCTATACACCCTGAAATATCCTCTGGTGGTGCAACAGATCCATAACTGGTTAATGTAACATTCGTTACTTCTATAGTTTCATCAAAATTTGTGATGTACATTATAAAAGAACTGAACGTGTTAGCTCCTTGTTCAGGTATTTCAATAGAATATTGCCCTTGAGAATTTATCGTTAGGGTATTCGTAAAGAAACTAGGCTCAGTGTCTGGGTAGCTGTTGTATTCAAATTTAAAATAGAGGTCTACATTGCTTCCATCTGTTGATCCTGTAAAGGTTATTTTCCCACCATTTTCAAAACTTACCGGATAAATGTTCTCATCTTCATCTGCAAAACCCGCCCATGATTCGGAGCCTGAGGGTTTTTCGTATGTATAATTTCCAACAATTGCACCGCCAAATGAACCGGTAAATACAATGTCATTATATACAGAAGAATTTGTTTGAGTATTCGAGCAAGGAGTTCCACCATAACCTAGGCAATCGTCAGCTCCAAAATCATCATTAAATAAACCAAACCCATCTGAGTAGATGCATCCCGGTTGAGGGGTTTCAGCACATAAATTGTAAAGACAACTAGAGTTGTTGTTTTGATCAAATAATTGAGTGGTTGCACTGCTATTGTAATTGCTTGCATTTTCATCTAAGCAGCCCGATACATTGCCTGGTTCTTGATTGTTGTCTTCACCTCCCTGATAAACTCTTACGTAGTCTATTTCCATAGCACTCTGAGTAAAATTTGGAATGATATCAGGCTCAATGGCTAAGTTTAAAAGTAAATACTGTTCTGAATCAAAAGGCCAGGTATTACTGTCTTTTACAGGAGGATTGTACGTGTAATGTACAACACCATCTACACTAAACACTAATTTTTCAGCAGTCCAAACTAAGGTGTAGGTATGCAGTTCAGAAGATGCAGTTGAAATTGTTTGTCCGCCGTGGTTAATAGTTCCTCCATAACTTGATGGAGTATGTGTGGCACTTTGAACATAATTTTGATTGTCTCCCCAATGCTCCATAATATCAATTTCTCCACATGCAGGCCATGAGGTCGTTCCAAAGCTATTTGTCCAATAGCCTCCGGGCTCAATTATGTTTTTTCCTAGCGTCCATATGGCAGGCCATGTTCCTACTCCATAGGGAAGTTTTGCTCTCACTTCAACTTTACCGTACGTAAAAGAGAATTTGGAATTTAATCGTGCAGAAGTGTATTGTTTGGTGTGTCCTTGGTCGTTAAAGTTTTCTTTAATTGCAACAATTTTTAGTAATCCGTCTTCTATAAATGAGTTTTCAATTCGATTTGTATAGTGTTGCAATTCGGAGTTGTACCAGCTGTAACCATTTGGTAATAAAGTTTGATGGTGCCATTTTTCTGAATTGACAGCACCGTTGGATTCAAATTCATCAGACCAGACCAAATTCCAATCCTGGGCAAATGAAATATTACTAGTTACTAGAAATATAAGTAAAGTGCTTTTTAGTTTTGATAACATGAGATGAGGGTTCAGAATTGAAAACTTATAGTTACATGTTAAAAGTACACATATTATAATCATTTTCATAATTTTCTTTATTTGATGTAAACTAGAGCTGTTAAATTAGATGCAATTAAATCACCTTGTTAAGGCTGCTGTAAAAAAAACGCTCAAAAAAAAACCACCTCATCTGAGGTGGTTTTTTTGTTGAAAACAGTATTAGTCAGTAATAACTACTTTTTTAGTTGTAGTGGTTTCATTATAATTTAATTGAATGAAGTAAATACCCGCTTTGATATTTGGGTACAAGTTTTTAAGTTGTATTCTGTTGTTTTGAGGGTTTAGCTTTATCTCTTCTTTAGCTACTGTTGCGCCAAATATATTGCTAACAGCAAATCCAACAGTTGCTTCTTTGTACAATTCAAATTCTATAGTAACGTCTCCTTTGGAAGGGTTTGGGTATATGTTTAAGTCTTTAAGTATGGTTTCAGTAAGAGCCAATTCAGCTTCTTTACAAACGATAAAGTTGTCTATATATAGCCAGTTTCCATTCTCTCCGATAAACTCCAATTTAATTTGAATATTTTTTTCACCAGCCAAAGTACTTAAACTCACTTTCTCTGTTTGCCATTCGTCTTCTGCTGGAACAAACGGTAGGAAAACGAACGAACCATCATTTGTAATTAATGACTCGTTGGATAGCGTTCTTTTAGTAATCCAAGTTCTTCCACAGTTTTGGCTTATGTAAACTCTAAGAACATCATCTGTCAACATGTTTTTTCTAGCGTAGGCCAAATCAAAATACGCATTTACAGGAGCAGTAGCCTCGCTTAGGTCAATTGTTGGCGTAATGATCGTGTGACGATCTCCCTCTCTAGAGAAGGTAGCGCTTCTTATTCTTAAAGCATCACTGTAGGTTTCAGTAGTTTTTTCCCAAGTTGGGTCAATTTGAGGAGAAATAACCCAATTTCTACTTTCATTTTCAATAGGGTAGGTTGGGAATCCTGAATAACCAAAGTCTTCGATGTATGGAAAGTCCATATTGTTTTCATCATCTGTTACCGTAATGTAACTTTCTTTAACCAATGTTTTTAAGCCACCACTATTGGTTGCTGTTAGGGAAACATTAAAGAACCCTGAGTTTTCAAAGAGTATGTTTTCTGGGTTTACAGCATTAGAAGTACTGGGCGAACCGCCTTCAAAAGTCCATTCGTAATTAACAATACTATCTAAAGCATAATCAACATTGTATGTGGTGTTAAAGAAGGAATAAGCATCCCCAGGACATCCGTATGTGTAATCTGATTTGAATTCAGGAGTTGGAGCGCAAACAACTTTTGTATACCCATCGTTTGTTCCCGTAGCAATTAGGTTATCTTCTGAAACAAGTATACTTCGGTATTCAGAAATGGCAGCTTGCATTCGTTCTCCCTGTAATACGGTAAACATATTCATACAAGCATCGTCTGAATAGTCCATGTAGTTCATAAACATTTCCCCAAATTCTTGAGAAATAATTTGGTTTGTTGATTCGGTCGGACATCCTTGATTTGTTCCAGCTTTGTATGGGAAGTTAGCCGTACATACCCCAAAGTTTGGTTCTTCTGCTGTAGGCGTATCATTAACTTGGTCACTTTGGCACCCATCTCCATCTCCCCAAATGTGGCGTAAATCTAACCAGTGTCCTGCCTCGTGGGTAAGTGTTCTACCAACTTGGTTAGATGCTGTTCCGATCGAACCGCAATAAGAGTCTAACATTATGACACCATCAGTTTCTGGATTAGACCAAAGTTGTTCAGGGAATTGAGCATAGCCTAAAATTCTTCCGTAATCGGTATCTCTATCAATATCATTAACAACCCATACATTAAAGTATTTGAAGGGATCCCACTGGATGAGTTCTTTTACGTTGTTGTTTCCTGAGGATGTAAGGTTAGATAAAGTTCTTGTTACCCCTTGCGTACAGTTTCCATCTGGATCTATTTGAGCGAGTCTAAATTCTATATTTGTATTTGTAGTGTAAGGTTTAAATGCATCAGGTGTATTTGTAGAATCTGCATTCATATAGGCGAAGTCTTCATTTAAACTTCTCATTTGATCTTCAATTTGCTCAAATGAAATGTTTTCTGACCCTCCTTTGTGTATTACGTGAAAGACAACTGGAATTACAAAATGGTTGCTGTTTTTAATTCCTTTGGCTTCATTTTCGTGAACCATGTTGTTAAATTCTTTAAACTTTCTTTCGACTTCTTTTTCGATTTCCGGTCTTTCAGAGTTTAATTTTTCACTGTGATTCATTGTGCCACACCAATGTTGCGCACTTGCAGTTGAAAGAATAGATAAAAGTAAAGTTGTGATTGCTATTAACTTTTTCATTTGTGTAATATAGTTGAGCGTTTGTTTAATTGGGTGCTTCTTAAAATCTACATTTTTAAGAAGCGTTTCCAAATATACGTATTCTTGTTAATATGATGTCAAACTTCATTTAATTTTTATTGAGTAACTACTTGGGGCTTGCAACATTCTTTTTTCTTACATTTACCCTAAATGAAAAAGAAAATTAAAAACAAAAAAAGAAGGTCTAATTCTTCTAATTTAAAAGACCTTAAAATTGTAATTATAGATTTATGCAATTCGGCAGTAACACCCTTAAGTTTCAAAGATATTTGTAAAGAACTCAAGGTGAAAGATAAAATTGCTAGACACCAGATTTCCTTTATTTTAAAGAATTTACTTACGGAAGGGTCTGTTAAAGAGTTTGGTCATGGCAAATATGGCGCATCTATTCCTCAAGATATTTACGAAGGAAAGATCGAAAAAGTAGCTTCAGGAGCCGGGTACGTCATCTGTAAAGATTTAGATCAAGATGTGTTTGTATCCTCCAAGAATGCTGGTCAAACCTTGGGAGGAGATGTTGTAAATGTTGTTTTAACGGGTAAAAATACAGGCAAGAACCCAGACGGAGTTGTGGTGTCGATAGTTAAGCGTGGTCGAAAAACCTTTGTTGGTAATATGAGGGTTGACGCACGAAATAGTTTTATGACGCCAGATAATTCTCGAATAGGGACTGATTTTTACATACCTAAAGATAAGTTAAACGGAGCTAAAAATGGGGATAAGGTTACAGTGAATTTACTTGATTGGCCTAAAAAGGCCAAAAGTCCTTTTGCTGAAGTATCCAAAGTTATGGGTGCTGCCGGAGATCATAATACAGAAATTCATGCGATTTTGGCTGAATATGGTTTGCCTTATGAGTTTCCTGAAGCTATAGAAAAGTATGTAGCTTCAATTCCTGAAGCTATTTCAGAAAAAGAGATCAGTAAGCGAAGAGACATGCGTGATGTTTTAACTTTTACAATTGATCCTCATGATGCCAAAGATTTTGATGATGCTTTGTCCATCCAAAAGTTAGGCACAGATAAGTGGGAGATTGGTATTCATATTGCTGATGTTTCTCATTATGTTGCGCAAGGATCCCCTTTAAATGATGAGGCTTATCAAAGAGCTACTTCCGTTTATTTGGTTGATCGCGTAGTTCCTATGTTGCCTGAAAAACTTTCTAACAAAGTTTGCTCCTTGAGGCCCCACGAAGAAAAGCTCTGTTTTTCTGCCATTTTTACAATGAATGAAAAAGCTGAGTTGTTAGATGAGTGGTTTGGCCGAACAGTTATTTACTCAGACCATCGGTTTACTTACGAAGATGCGCAAGAAGTCATCGAGAATAAAAAAGGAAAGTTTGCTGATGAGTTGCTGCTTATGGATAAGTTGGCAAAGGTTATGCGAGCTAAACGTATTGATGCTGGCGCAATTACTTTTGATAGAGTTGAGGTTAAGTTTAAATTAGACGAAAAGAAAAACCCAACAGGCGTCTATTTTAAACAAGCAAAAGATGCCAATAAATTAATCGAGGAGTACATGCTGTTAGCTAACAAAAGAGTGGCCTCATTTATTGGCAGATCCGAAGATGGTTCGCCAAGTAAAAAGCCTTTTGTTTACCGTATTCATGATGTCCCTGATCCTGAAAAAATTACTAATTTTTCAACATTTGTTCATCAATTTGGGTACCAGATGAATTTAAATTCGCCAAAAGAGGTGGCAAATTCAATGAACCGTGTTTTGGCGAATGTTTCTGGAAAAAGAGAGGAAAATATGGTTGAGCTCTTGGCTGTTAGAACCATGAGTAAGGCTAAGTATACAACAGACAATATTGGTCATTATGGTTTAGGATTTGACTATTATTCTCATTTTACCTCCCCAATTAGACGTTGGCCAGACGTAATGGTTCATCGGTTGTTACAACGCTATTTAGATGGTGAAAAAGTCACTGAAAAAGAGGCGATAGAAGAGCAGTGCAAGCACTCTTCTGCTATGGAGAAATTGTCGACAGATGCAGAGCGATCATCCATAAAATATATGCAGGTAAAATACTTGTTGGGCAAAGAGGGACAAGAGTTTTTGGGAACGATCTCGGGTGTAACAGAATTTGGAATGTTTGTTGAGCTCAAAGAGAGTCTTTGCGAAGGTTTAGTATCAATGCGAGATCTAAGAGATGATCATTATGATTTAAATAAAGAAACATTCAGTCTTACAGGAAGACGTTCACACAAAAGTTTTCAACTTGGCGATGAGATTCGAATAAAAGTGAGGAATGTTGATTTAGTTAAAAAACAAATTGATTTTCAATTGGCTTAAATAATATACACAAATTAAATAAGAAAGCCATTCAGTAATGAATGGCTTTCTTATTTACTATGCATTTGTGAACTGTTCTAAAAATCGAATATCATTCTCAAAAAACAGTCTGAGGTCTTTAATTTGGTATTTTAACATGGTGATTCTCTCAATACCCATTCCAAAAGCAAATCCACTGTATTTTTTTGAGTCGATACCACAGTTTTCTAAAACGTTTGGATCTACCATACCGCAGCCTAATATTTCTACCCAACCTGTGTATTTACATATATTGCAGCCTTCGCTTTTACAAATGTTACATGAAATATCTACTTCTGCGCTTGGCTCAGTAAAGGGGAAGTAAGAGGGGCGGAGTCTAATCTCAGTGTCTTTTCCGAAAAATTCTTGAGCAAAATGTAATAGTGTTTGTTTTAAATCAGCAAAAGAAACATGCTCATCAATATAAAGCCCTTCAATTTGATGGAAAATACAATGAGCTCTTGCAGATATCGCTTCATTACGAAAAACTCTTCCGGGTGAAAGTGTTCGAATTGGTGGTTGGTTGTTTTCCATAAAACGAACTTGAACAGATGACGTATGCGTTCTTAATAAGACATCTGGGTTTGTTTGTATGAAAAAGGTGTCCTGCATGTCTCTTGCTGGGTGCTCTTCCGGAAGGTTTAGCGCACTAAAGTTGTGCCAGTCATCTTCAATTTCTGGACCTTCGGATATGGTGAAGCCCAAACGTGCAAAAATTTCGACAATTTCGTTCTTAACAATAGCCAATGGATGACGTGAACCTAAAGGAAATGCTTCTGCACTCATTGTAAGGTCTATGCCCGAGCCACTGTTTTCTTTACTTTTTTGTAGGGCTTCTTTGAGTTGGTTCACTTTTTCCTGAGCCTTATTTTTAAGCTCATTTACGCATTGGCCAAAATCCTTCTTCTCATGGTTCGGGACTTCTTTAAAGGCAGCAAAAAAATCGTTTAGAATCCCCTTTTTACCTAGGTAGTCGATTCTAAATTTCTCGATGAGTTCAATAGAATCAGCCTCAAATTTTTCAACTAAAAGTATGTGATCCTTAATTTTGTTTAGCATGTTTTTTGCTTTATCTCATCGAAATAAAAGTTGATGAGTGAAAATTTGTATATTTGGCTTTTATCAACAGACAATAATACTAAATTATACGGACATATGAAACGCAATTTATTTCACTTTTTTGGTTTAATGGTAGTTCTTTTTACTGCCTTAACAATGAATTCTTGTGAGGATGTAGTTCATGAATTTAAAGGAGAAGTTACAATTATTGATAATATGGGTGTTCCGATGCAGGGTGTTACTGTCACAACAGATGTTGCTGTCCAAAACATACATTCAGTCAACAGAAATGAAGAAACGGATTCTCAAGGCAAGGTGTTATTTGAGTTTGATAATGTTGCGATTTTAAAGGTTTCGGCTGACAAGGATAACTACCACGGTGAAGGGCTCCTTGTTTTGGTTGAAGATGAGTTAGCTAAAGTGACAATTACTGTTTACGAGTAGTCGATCTAAAATTGAACGCCGCTTTCTTCAAAGTATAAAATTGCAGCTTCCTTCATCAGTATAGACTGTTCTCCTGGTTTAAGTGCCGGGAGTTTTTCATTTGTTGTATAATGTGGCCATCCATCTTTGTCTCTCCCTTCTAACTCATAATACCCATAATTACTTAAAAGCCTACAAATGGCAATATGTAATAGGTCTGTCTTCTCCTCCTTAGAAAACTCTCTATACCCTTTGCCTAGTTCTTGTATTCCGATTAGAAATAGTATAGCTTGAAGGTCTAGTGTATCACCTTCACCAAATTCTTTAGAGATAAATGCGACTAGGTTTTCCCATTTTTGTTTTGATTCTTGATTTCTCATTCAATCATTTTTTTTACAAAAATACAATGTTCTTTCTATTCTACATTTAACTTGTACCTTTATCCTATGAATTATTTTGATTGTATTTTAGTTTTCCCGGTTCTCTACGGTTTGTATAAAGGTTTCTCTAAAGGCCTTATTTTGGAATTGGCCTCTTTGTTGGGTTTATTGCTGGGTGTTTATGGTTCTGTTCGTTTTTCCTCTTTTATTTTTGAGTATTTAATAAACATTTTAGAAATAGATGCTTATTATTTGCAATTAGCTTCTTATGCCCTAACTTTTATTGTAATTGTTTTGTTGGTTACTCTAATTGGTAAAGTTCTTACTATGCTTGTTAAAATGGTTGCATTGGGTTTTGTTAATAGATTGTTTGGTGCTTTTTTTGGTGGATTAAAAGCACTTCTAGTTCTTTGTGTTTTACTCTTATTTTTTGATAAACTGAACAATCGATTTTCAATTATAAGTTCCGAAATGACCGAATCATCTATTATATATAAGCCACTTTTATCTTGTTCTATGGATTTTTATCCAAGCGTAATAGAGGAGTATGAGAATCAAAGAAAACAGCTAGAGTAAAAGAGTAATCTATAGCACCGTCGAGATTTCTTTCAACTTTATTTATTTATTGCTTTCACACCCGGTAATTCAATGCCTTCCAAGTATTCTAACATAGCACCACCTCCTGTAGAAACATAGCTCACTTTTTCTTGCATGTTAAATTTTTTAACTGCTGCAACAGAATCTCCGCCACCGACTAAAGAAAAGGCTCCATTATTTGTCGCTTCAGCAATAGCGTTTGCAATAAACTTGGTTCCCTGAGCAAACTTATCCATTTCAAAAACACCCATGGGTCCATTCCAAAGGATGGTTTTAGAGCTTAGGATTGCTTCACTATAAATAACTTTAGTTTTTTCACTTATATCTAAGCCCATCCAGCCCTCTTTAATTTTATCGATGTCTGTAATTTGAGTGTTTGCGTCTTTCGAAAAAGCATCTGCATTTAAAGAGTCTACTGGAATTAATAATTCAACTCCTTTTAGTTTCGCTTCTTTTATCAATGTTTTAGCTAGGGTTAGTTTATCGTCTTCAACTAAAGAATCGCCTACTTTACCCCCCAAAGCTTTTGCAAAAGTATACGACATTCCTCCACCAATTATAATTTTATCTACTTTATCCATTAGTTTTGTGATAATGGTAATTTTTGAGGATACTTTTGCGCCGCCCATAATAGCTGTTATAGGTCTTTTACCATTAGTTACTACTTTTTCGAGATTAAGAATCTCTTCAGCCATTAGAAAGCCAAAGTATTTATTTTGGTCAAAATAATCGGCTATGATTGCTGTGGATGCATGCGCTCTATGCGCAGTGCCAAAAGCATCATTTATATACACATCAGCCAGTTGAGCTAGTTTCTTTGCGAATCCCTTATCTCCCTTTTGTTCCTCAGGGTAAAATCGCAAGTTTTCTAAAAGTAAAACCTCTCCAGGTTTTAAGTTTTGAGCAGCCGCTTCTACATTTACTCCGATACAGTCGTTTGTAAACTTAACGGTTGTATTTAATTTAGCAGATAAGTGATTTATAAGATGTTTTAGTGAGAATTTTTCTTCGGCTCCGTTTTTTGGTCTTCCTAAGTGTGATATTAATACCACAGCTCCTCCATCTTTAAGAACTTTTAGTATTGTGGGTAGCGCACCGATAATTCTTGTGTCGTCTGTAATTTCAGACTTTTCGTTTAAAGGAACGTTAAAATCTACCCTTATTAAGGCTTTCTTGCCTTCAAAATTTACTTTGTCTATCGTTTTCATAGCCCAAAAGTAAGTCTTATTTAGGACATGATAGCTTCACTTCTTTTTAGATTGTTTTGTTTTGTTTCTCTCGCACTATTTTTAGCTTAGTGATGAGGTTTTTCAACCAAAAGTAGCTTTAATCATTACGGTTTAATACTTCATAATTCATTTCAAATTGTATCTTTGAATTATGTTATTCGCAAATATCCAAGGTCAGCAAAAATGCAAGCAACTCTTAATACAGATGGTGCATGAACAGCGCGTGCCACACGCACAGTTGTTTTTAGGCTCTCATGGTTCTGGTGGTCTCTTTTTAGCTTTAGCCTTAGCGCAATATATAGCTTGCACTAACAAGCAGTTAAATGATTCTTGTGGTGTTTGTTCTTCGTGTGTAAAACACACAAAGTTTGTGCATCCCGATCTGCATTTTGTGTTTCCCGTTGCGGCAAATCAATCGGTTAAAACAAAGCCAATAAGTAAAAATTTTTTAACAGATTGGCGCGCTATTTTAACTGAAAGCCCTTACTTTTCTCTGTTTGATTGGATTAAATATATTGGCATTGAAAATAAGCAAGGAATTATTTCAGTAGAAGAAAGTGCTCACATCGTTAAAGATTTGAGCTTTAAGCCTTATGAAAGTGACACTAAAATTATGCTTATTTGGATGCCAGAAAAAATGAACATTCAAGCAGCCAATAAAATATTGAAGATTATTGAGGAGCCTCCTCATAAAACCCTGTTCTTACTGGTTGCAGAGAGTGAGGAAAATATACTGGCAACTGTTTTGTCAAGAACGCAGCTCTTTAAAGTGCCTCGATACCCAGATGCTGAGGTTGTTCAGTTCTTAGTTAGTAGGGGGCTTGCAAGTGAAAAAGCTCAAATGATAGCAACTATTGTAGAGGGTGATATTAATGAGGCTCTAAAATTAGCAGAGTATACCCAAGATGCAGCGCAAAATTCTTTGTGTTTTGTTCAGTGGATGCGTTTGTGTTTTAATGCACTTCAAGTTAAAGACATTGATAAGTTAGTGCAATGGTCTGATACAATGGCTAAGTCAGGGAGAGAGAACCAAAAAAGTTTTCTTCTGTTTGCGACTAACGTAATGCGAGATGCATTGCTAAAAAATTATGGTCTTTCTGCCCTAATGAAAATGAATATTAGTGGACAGAATTTTACCCTAGAGAAATTTGCACCTTTTGTACATGCAGAAAATTGTATGAGCATCATTGAGGAGCTAAATATGGCGCAATTGCATATAGAAAGAAATGCAAATTCTAAGATAGTATTCTTAGACACTTCTTTTAAAATTGCAAGATTGCTTCATAAAAAATTAAAACAGGCAATAGCCTGATAAAAACATAAAAATGGCGTGTACGAATTGTTCAACAACAGCGGGCAATGCTCCAGGTTGTCAAAGTAAAGGATCTTGTAGTACTGGAAATTGTGGCAAAATGCCTGTTTTCAATTGGCTCTCTAATATGAGTTTGCCTTCTGGTCAAGAACCCTTTAATATACTAGAGGTTCGTTTTAAAAACGGACGAAAAGAATTTTTCTTAAACAAACATAACCTCAGTATTCAGATGGGGGATACTGTAGCGGTGGAAGGAAGTCCAGGGCATGATATAGGTGTTGTATCTCTAAAAGGAGAGTTGGTGCGTTTACAGATGCGCAAAAAGAAAGTTGCTGTAGACAGTGAGGAAGTAAAGGTTTTGTATCGTCATGCTTCTGAAACGGATATTGAAAAATGGGTTCTTGCAAGAGAAAGAGAATCAGCTGCCATGTATAAAGCTAGAGAATTTGCCTCATCTCTTAATTTAGATATGAAAATTGGAGATGTTGAGTTCCAAGGTGACAATATTAAGGCTACTTTTTATTACACGTCTGAAGGTCGTGTAGATTTTAGAGAGTTGATAAAATTAATGGCTGAAGAATTTAAGGTTCGTATAGAAATGCGTCAAATAGGCACACGACAAGAAGCGCAACGAATGGGGGGTATTGGCTCTTGTGGAAGAGAGCTTTGTTGCAGTACTTGGTTAAACGATTTCAGATCTGTGAGTACCAGCGCTGCTCGTTACCAGCAACTATCTTTAAATCCTCAGAAGTTAGCCGGTCAATGCGGTAAACTTAAATGTTGTTTAAATTATGAGTTAGATATGTATGTTGAAGCTCTTAAAGGTTTTCCTGACTCGAACTTAAATCTAAAGACTAAAAAAGGAGAAGCTTTTCAACAAAAGATGGATATCTTTAGACGTAAAGTTTGGTATTCATATAAAAGTGATCCTTCGAGATTTATTGAGCTGAATCTAGATAAAGTTCAAGAAATTGTTTCGCTTAACAAAAAAGAGGATTTTCCTGAATCTTTAGAAATGTATGTGCAAACTTATATTGAAGTTGCGAAGCCCGATTACGAGAATGTAGTTGGTCAGGATAGTATTACTCGTTTTGATAAGAAATCTTCGTCTAAAAAATCAAATAAAAAAAGATCTAACAGAAACAGTTCAAAGAAACCTTCAGCTAATGTTAAATCTAGTGAGGGTAGCCCATCAAATAAGCCTGGTAGAAATCAAAAGCAATTTCAAAGTCAAAAAAAGAACCAATCATCAAACCCAAATCGTAAAAATTCAACCCAAAGAAATACTCCAAAAACAAAGGGAAGTTAAGCGAATTCAACTGAGGAAAATGAAAATATTGCCAAATAAACATCTTTTTTTAGTGCCATTATTGTTCTTTTTTTCTTGCGATAGAGAAAAGATTTACGATACTTATGTTGCCATAAATACGGCTGGTTGGGATGCCTCTTTTTCAACAGAATTTAAGGTTGATATTAAGGCTGTCAAAGGAGCCGAGTTTGATTATCTAATCGGGCTCAGGAATAATAACGATTATCTTTATTCTAATATTTTTTTATTTTTGGATGTTGAAACGCCATCGGGTGTTACTTACACAGATACTTTGCAATATCTTTTAGCGCGACCAGATGGTAAATGGGTTGGTGCAGGTTTAGGGGCTATAAAACATAACTTATTTAAATACAAAGAATCCCAATCTATGGAAAATGGCCTATATAAGTTTAACATTTCACATGGAATGAGAAGTGAGCTTCTTACGGGCATAGAAGATATTGGTTTTCGCATCGAAAAAACAAATTAGATGAGCTTTAAGAAAAAACTCACCACAAAACTAATCTACTTCTTTTGGATTGGAATTTTAATGCCCATTTTTGGGATAGCTGGAGGTGTTTGGTTTGCATCTATGGGGTGGTTTGGCCCTTTACCTTCTTTTGAGGAATTAGAGAATCCACAACAAAATTTAGCTACAGAAATTTTTGCATCAGACGGAGTTTTATTAGGAAAGTTCTTCTACGAGAACCGCTCTCCAGTTACCTACAATCAACTATCGCCTCATTTGGTAAACGCTCTTATATCTACAGAAGATGAGCGGTTTAGGTCTCATTCTGCTATAGATGCAAAATCTCTTGGAAGAGCTATTTTTGGCGCCTTAACTGGAACATCTGCAGGAGGCGGTTCTACCATTACGCAGCAGCTTTCTAAAATGCTATTTACCAATGTATCAAGATCAAAAATAGAGCGCGTTAAACAAAAATTTAAAGAGTGGGTCATCTCCATTCGTTTGGAAAGAAATTTCACAAAAAATGAAATTATTACCATGTATTTTAATAAGTTCGATTTCCTTTATTTAGCCGTAGGGGTCAAATCTGCCGCTAAGATTTATTTTAATACAACGCCAGATAAGTTAAGGATAGAACAAGCTGCCGTTTTAGTCGGTATGGCAAAGAATCCATCCCTTTTTAATCCAAAACGATTTCCAGATAACGCGCTTAAAAGACGAAATGTAGTATTGGGCCAAATGTATAGAAATGGCGTAATTCAAGAGTCCGAAAGAGATTCGTTACTTAAGTTGCCCATAGAATTAGATTTTAAGCGAAACAATCATAATGATGGTTTAGCTCCCTATTTTAGAGAGTACTTGAGGAAGTTTATGAAAGACTGGTTAAAAGAGCATAAAAAGCCAGACGGCTCACTGTATAATATTTATGCTGATGGTTTGAAAATATATGCTACAATTGATTCTCGTATGCAAGGTTATGCTGAAGAAGCTGTAGCCACACATATGCCTTTTTTGCAAGACCAATTTTACAACCACTGGCAGGGTGAAGGTGAGGATTTTGTAAATGCTCCATTTGATAAAGAATTACGCGCCGGTCAGGTAGATACTCTTATGATTAGTGCAATGAAAAGATCAGAGCGCTACCGTTTGTTGCGCAACAGAAATGCAAGTGAGAAACAAATAAAAGATTCTTTTGAAACACCAACTAAAATGAATGTATTTACTTGGGTTGGAGGTGTAGACACATTGTTAAGTCCTATGGATTCTATTTTGCATTATAAGTACCTTTTGCAAACAGGTATGATGTCCATGGATCCGCAAACAGGATTTGTGAAGGCTTGGGTGGGTGGTATTGATCATCATTATTTCCAATACGATCATGTTAAAGATTCTAGACGACAGGTAGGTTCAACCTTTAAGCCTTTTGTTTACGCAACAGCAATAGATCAGCACAATTATTCCCCTTGTATGAAAGTTCCCAATGTTCAAGTCATTTTTGAAAAAGAATCTTGGGGTTTAGAAGAGGATTGGATTCCTCGAAATTCTGGCGAGAACTATGGAGGTGAGCTAAATCTTAAAGAAGCATTAGCGAATTCTGTAAATACAGTTACGGCTTACTTAATGAAGCAAGTTGGCCCTAGTAAAGTTCGTAAATTAGCCAGAGCTATGGGCTTAAAAAGTTCAATCCCACTTGCTCCTTCAATCTGCTTAGGGACACCAGATGTTTCTGTTTATGAAATGGTTGGCGCTTACAGTACTTTCGCCAATAAAGGCGTGTATACTACCCCCGTATTTTTAAATAGAATTGAAGATAAAAACGGTGTTGTTCTCGATGAGTTTAGCCCAGTGACCAAAGAGGTGTTAAGTGAAGAGAAGGCTTATGTTATTCTTGATCTTATGCAAGGAGTAACTAAGTTAGGCTCAGGACGAAGATTGGGTTGGAAGTATGGTTTGAAAAATCAAATAGCGGGTAAGACTGGGACTACACAAAATCAATCTGATGGTTGGTTTATGGGCATTGTTCCTAATCTAGTTACTGGTGTTTGGACTGGGGCTGAAGATCGGGCAGTACATTTTAGAACGATTACTTTAGGTCAAGGTGCTAATATGGCTTTGCCTATTTGGGGAGAGTATATGACTAGAGTTTATAAAGACAAAGATTTGGGTATTTCTAAAGCTGATTTTGATTTGCCTAACACCTTAAATATTGATTTGGATTGTAGTAATTTTGAAAGAGAACAGTTTGAATTTGATAACGAAGCTGATAATGAAGAATTTTAAGTCAAGCATATGATTACTAAAGTAGTTTCTAATGTTCAAAAAGCGCTAGAAGGGGTTGCCGATAATATGACTCTTATGATTGGTGGTTTTGGACTTTGTGGCATACCAGAAAATAGTATAGCAGAATTAGTTGCAAAGGGTACAAAGAATTTGACCTGTATTTCCAATAATGCTGGAGTAGATAATTTTGGCCTAGGTTTGTTGTTGCAAAAAAAACAGATTAAAAAAATGATTTCTTCCTATGTCGGAGAAAATGATGAGTTTGAACGTCAAATGCTAAGTGGAGAGTTAGAAGTAGATTTAATACCTCAAGGCTCTTTAGCCGAAAGATGCAGAGCTGGTGGAGCAGGTATTCCAGCTTTTTATACTCCGGCAGGTTTCGGTACCGAAGTTGCTGTTGGAAAGGAAGTAAGAGAATTTAATGGTAAGGCTCACATTTTAGAGTCTGCTTTAACTGCAGATTTTGCAATTGTTAAAGCGTGGAAAGGAGATCATGCTGGAAATTTAATTTTTAAAGCTACAGCCAAAAATTTTAATCCTGTGATGGCAATGGCTGGGAAAATAACTATTGCAGAAGTTGAAGAATTAGTTCCAGTAGGTGAGCTAAGCCCAAATGAAATTCATACACCTGGAATTTTTGTACAACGTATCTTTAAAGGAGAATTGTTTGAAAAAAGAATTGAGCAACGTACTGTTCAATCAATATTATAAGACATTATATAATAAGGCTTATAGATTAGAGTTATCTTCTCAATAATAGTGTAAGATTAAATTACTTAGTTGTTTATGTTAGACAAAATAGGAATTGCCAAAAGAATTGCTCAAGAATTAAAAGACAATACCTATGTGAATTTAGGTATCGGAATCCCTACATTAGTCGCAAACTATGTTCCTAAGGGTATTTCAGTAGAATTTCAATCCGAGAATGGTGTTCTAGGGATGGGGCCTTTTCCTTTTGAAGGACAAGAAGATGCCGACTTGATAAACGCAGGTAAACAAACGATTACTGCTCTTGACGGAGCTGTTTATTTTGATTCTGCAACAAGTTTTGCCATGATTAGAGGTAAGCATGTGCAATTAACTGTTTTAGGTGCTATGGAAGTTTCTGAAAAAGGGGACATAGCAAACTGGAAAATACCCGGTAAAATGGTGAAAGGTATGGGTGGGGCTATGGATTTAGTTGCCTCAGCAGAAAATATTATTGTAGCGATGATGCACACTAATAAGAAAGGTGAATCTAAGATTTTAACAAAGTGTTCACTTCCACTTACCGGGGTTTCTTGTGTTAAGAAAATTATAACCAATCTTGCCGTTTTAGAGGTAATGCCTCAAGGAGGCTTTAAATTGTTGGAGCGAGCTCCTGGTGTGAGTGTCGAGCAAATAAAGTCAGCCACTGAAGGGTCTTTATTAATTCAAGGCTCAATTCCAGAGATGCAGCTTCACTAGTCCTAGATCGCTAGTTGTCTTGCTCAATTATGCTCTAGCAATAGTTAGTATTGAATACCTACAATTTACTTCTCGTTTGAGCGTTTTTATACATGCTTCTAGGGTTGCTCCTGTTGTAAACACATCATCTATTAAGAGTATGTGCTTGTTGTCTAGTTTTTTTTTGTTTCTCACTTCAAATGCATTTTGGACATTTTCCCAACGTTCCATCCGATTTTTATTTGTCTGACTATCCGTAAATATTTTCCTTTTTAAGGATGTAGGGTTTATCTCGACTGGAATAAATTTATTAATTCCATTGGCAATTAATTCTGCTTGGTTGTATCCTCTTATTTTTTCTTTTTTTGGGTGCAGCGGAATGGGTAAGAGAATATCTACATCTTCAAAAAAAAAGACGCCTAATTTACGAGCCATTTGCTCTGTAATGTAACTGCCTAGCTTTTTATTTTTTTTATATTTAATAGAATGTAAAATT
>Ga0208971_1000426_pt1 | contig 30336 bp, 26 predicted proteins | sample AOAMet1_18_M0_10_2_FD_188229 | JGI IMG/M metagenome (GOLD analysis project Ga0208971, IMG submission 188229) | Ammonia-oxidizing marine microbial communities from Monterey Bay, California, USA - CAN11_18_M0_10 (SPAdes) | ecosystem: Environmental > Aquatic > Marine > Intertidal zone | place...
GGAACTCGCAATGATCCTCATGGAGGCTGCTAACATCACCAAAGGCCTCGCTGGCATTGGTGCAGGTATCGCAGCCATTGGTGCTGGTGTCGGCATCGGTCGCATCGGCGGAAGCGCCCTCGAATCGATGGCACGTCAACCCGAAATCAGCGGTGATCTCCGTGCGAACATGATTGTGGCTGCCGCTCTTGTTGAGGGTGCCGCTTTGTTCGCCATCATCGTATGCTTCCTCGCTAACTGAACCAGGCGAGAGCCTCAGTTCCATGGAAGCGTTTCTGAATACCGTTTACGGTACTGTCTTTTGGTCAACCATCTCCTTTTTGGTGGTGTTGATCTTGATGCGCCGTATGGCTTGGGGCCCGATCCTTCAAGGCTTGAAAGAGCGGGAGGAGGAAATCGACGGTGCCCTGAACAAGGCCAAAGAGGCCAGGGCAGAAATCGAGAACCTTCAATCGGACAATGAGCGGCTTCTGCAGGAAGCTCGGGCCGAGCGCGACGGCATGTTGCGCGATGCCCGTGATATGGCAGACAAGCTCGTTGGAGACGCCAAGCAATTGGCCAAGGACGAAGGCGAGCGCATGATCGGTCAGGCCAAGCAGGCGATCGAAGGTGAGCGCGCTGCAGCCGTGGCCGACTTGAAAGCCGAAGTGGCGAAGTTGAGTCTTGAAATCGCTGAGAAGCTGGTGCGCCAGGAGCTCAAAGATGAAGGGAATCAACAAGCCTTGATTGGCCGAATGATTTCGGACTCCAAACTGAACTGATCAAATGTCTGCCAGCTCTGTAGCCCGCCGATATGGCAAGTCGCTGTTTTCTCTCTGCAAAGAGCAGGGAGCAGTGGATGTTGTGGAGCAGGACATGCGTGGCCTCATCGAAGCGATGAAGGAGAACCGCGAGCTGTCCGCAGTCTTGGCCAGTCCTGTTGTGCGTCCAGAAAAGAAGGAGGCCATTGTGACCGCTGTGTTTGCGGCATGCCAGCCCCTCACTGTTTCGTTCTTGAAGCTTTTAGCGAACAAGGGACGGGCAGGGATGCTGGAGCAGATGGCCCAGGCATTTGTAGCGTTGGTGCGCGAAGAAAGAAACGTGGTCTTGGCAGAAGTCACGACCGCTGTTCCCTTGGATGATGCAAGGCGCACAGAAATCAATGCATTGATCGGCAAAATCCACCAGGGAGGGGTGGAATTGTCGGAGAAGGTGGATCCCACACTGATTGGCGGCTACAGGCTGCGGGTCGGTGACCGGATGATCGACGCCACGGTATTTGAGTCCTTGAGGACCATGCACCGAGACCTCACCAACAACCCATACGAACCGGCTTACTGAGCGTATTTCAACCTCATGTCCCAGATCAAACCCGCCGAAGTTTCAGCCATCCTGCGAGAGCAGTTGGCCGGCAATCAGACAGCAGCTGACCTCCAAGAGGTCGGAACCGTTCTCCAGGTAGGAGACGGGATTGCGCGCATTTATGGCCTCTCCAATGTTCAGGCCGGCGAGCTCATTGAGTTCGAGAACGGCGTACGTGGCATCGCATTGAACCTCGAGGAGGACAATGTGGGTGCGGTACTGCTCGAGCCATCAGGAGAGCTCAAGGAAGGGTCCTCTGTCAAGCGACTGAACCGCATTGCTTCGGTGAAGGTGGGTCGGGGAATGCTTGGCCGTGTGGTCAACACCTTGGGGGAGCCCATTGATGGCAAAGGACACATCGAGGGTGACCTCTTTGAGATGCCACTTGAGCGGAAAGCCCCGGGTGTCATTTACCGTCAGCCGGTAAACGAGCCATTGCAGACGGGCATTAAGGCGATTGACTCCATGATTCCTGTTGGCCGTGGCCAGCGTGAGTTGATCATCGGGGACCGCCAAACGGGTAAGACGACGGTGGCGATTGACACCATCATCAACCAGAAAGAATTTTTCGATGCAGGCGAGCCTGTATTCTGTATTTATGTGGCCATTGGCCAAAAGGGTTCCACAGTAGCGGGCATTGTACAAACCTTGGAAGAGGCTGGTGCAATGGCTTACACGGTTGTTGTCGCAGCTACCGCTGCCGACCCAGCGCCCCTGCAGTTTTATGCGCCTTTTACTGGTGCTGCCATCGGGGAGTTCTTCCGCGATACTGGCAACCCCGCTTTGGTGGTGTATGATGACCTGTCGAAGCAAGCTGTGGCCTACCGCGAGGTGTCCTTGTTGCTTCGCCGTCCTCCAGGACGTGAGGCCTACCCAGGTGACGTGTTTTACTTGCACAGCCGCTTGCTAGAGCGCGCTGCTAAGGTGATCGTGGACGATGGCATCGCACAGGACATGAACGACTTGCCTGAGAGCATTCGTCACATGGTCAAAGGTGGCGGTTCATTGACTGCTTTGCCCATCATTGAGACGCAGGCTGGAGACGTTTCGGCCTACATCCCGACCAACGTGATTTCCATTACAGACGGTCAAATCTTCTTGGAGAGCAGCCTGTTTCTTTCCGGTGTGCGTCCCGCAATCAATGTGGGCATCTCGGTGAGTCGTGTAGGTGGAAACGCCCAGATTAAGTCCATGAAAAAGGTCTCTGGTACGCTCAAGCTTGACCAGGCACAGTACCGTGAGCTCGAGGCGTTTGCCAAGTTCGGTTCTGACCTTGACGACGCAACCAAAGCGGTTTTGGACAAGGGCATGCGCAACGTGGAGATCCTCAAGCAAAACTTGAACTCTCCGATGCCTGTTGAGGAGCAGACTGCCATCATTTATGCGGGTACCAAGAACCTCTTGAAGACTGTTCCTGTAGACAAGGTCAAAGAGTTTGAGTCAGCTTACTTAGACTATTTGCGCTCCAAGCATGGAGACACGATGGCCGAGTTGAAAACGGGCAAGTATTCAGACGGAGCTCAAAAGGTGTTGGCTGAGGCTGCTGCTGAAGTCAGTAAGCAATTCGCCGGCGCCTGAACGCACTGAACGATGGCTGGAGGTCTCAAGGAAGTTCGCAACCGCATTGCCTCTGTCGGGAGTACCCGGCAGATTACGCAAGCGATGAAGGTCGTTTCGGCGGCTAAACTGCGCCGTGCACAAGAGGCGGTGACACAGATGCGTCCGTATGCCGAAAAGCTTCAGGAGATCTTGGTCAACGTCAGTGGGTCCATGGATGCCTCTGATAACCCGTATGCCGTAGAGCGGGAGACCAAAAACGTGCTTTTGGTGGCCATCACATCGAACCGTGGTTTGTGTGGGCCATTTAACAACAACGTCATCAAGACGGCGAAGGAGCGCATTGAGTCACATGCGGCATCGAACGTTCATGTTTTGTGCCTTGGCAAAAAAGCAGGAGATGTATTTCGTAAGTCGGACCATTTCACCACGCTGACGTTGGGAGACCAGCCGCATGAGATTTTCGATCGTTTGGACTTCGCCAACACATCAGAAGTGGCGCAGGTTATCATGGACGCCTTTACCGGTGGTGGGTATGACAGGGTGGAGTTGATTTACAACCGGTTTGTCAATGCAGCAGTACAGGACATTCAGTGCGAGCAGATGTTGCCCATTGAGCAGGCTGTTCCAGAAGGAGATGCTGCGCCAAGAGAGGTTGACTACATCTTTGAGCCGAGCCAAGAGGAAATAGCGGCCAACATTGTGCCGAACACCCTCAAAATCCAGCTGTACAAAGCGTTGCTCGACAGCCATGCTTCTGAACATGGAGCGCGGATGACGGCCATGCACAAGGCCACCGAAAACGCTGGAGAAATGCTGCGCGATTTGAAGCTCAGCTACAATAAGGCCCGTCAGGCGGCCATTACCGCAGAAATTCTCGAGATTGTGGGCGGCGCGGAAGCGCTCGAAGGATGATTCCACAAGCTTGATTAGACTCTCTTTACGACAACGGCTTTTTTTCGCCATGCTGGGTGTGGTCCTGTTGGGATTCCTCCTGACAGGTGCTGCAACGTTCATAGGGTTCGCCCGTTTGGATGAGGATTACAATGCTGCGCGCTTGATCCGAAAGGAGGAAGCTGTTGCCCGAAGCCTCCGGTTTGCCTTGGGCGGCGCGGTAGGTGAAAATGTGGAGGCCACATCCTTGAGTTGGACGGTAATGCCTGGTGCCTTTGCGGACCGCATTGTGGAGATTCAAGAGGTCCATGGTTTGCCTCTTGCGGTGTACCGATTGGACGGCAGCTTGTTTGTGACCTCTTCATTTGATCACCCTGAGGCACAAGGCTTTGCCGTTGACGCTGACCCTGAGGTGCTGATTGCTTTGGCTCAAGGGGCCGACCGATTAGAGGTGCCAATAGGAAATGGTGATTTCATTGCGTACTGGTACCAAACGAATGGAGCTGGGCGGCCGGTGGCGCTGGTGGCCTTGAGGTACGCCTCGCGAATTCTGGAAGCTGGAGGGCGTCGTGATTTGTTTCAGAATTTGGCAGGTGTTTTTGGATTGGTCTTCGTGGCGGCAGCGGGTTTGGCCTTTTTACTGGCGCGTTCAATTTCTAGGCCGCTGTCAAGGTTGGGCGGGTTGATGGAGCGCATGGATGTATCCAAGGATGCGGCATTTGAGCCGTTGCGTTATGCAGCTGGCAGGAGCGATGAGATCGGGGTGTTGGTGAACCGGTACAACCGCATGGCCGAAAAGGTGCGCAGGTCGGCTGCTGCGTTGGCCAAATCTGAGCGTGAGAGCGCGTGGCGTGAGATGGCGATGCAAGTGGCGCACGAGATTAAGAATCCATTGACACCCATGAAATTGGGCATACAGCAGTTGGAGCGCAGGGCCCAAGATCCGGCGACTTCGCCAGAGGATTTGAAGGAGCGTTTCATGCAGCTGTCTGCCACACTCCAAGGACAAATCGATGTGTTGAGTCGAATTGCGGGTGAGTTCAGTACGCTGGCGAGGTTGCCACAGGGAGACATGAAGCCTATTTCGATGCGTAAGATGCTCGAGCAGGTAGTGGGACTGATGGAAAAACCGGGGATGGGTCCAACGTTGGACATGTCTGGCGACGTCTCTGTGGTGTGTGATGCTGATCAATTGAGCCGGCTTTTTCAAAACCTCGTCTTGAACGCACAACAAGCGATTGGAGCGGGTGCAGGCAAAGTGACCATAGAGGTTGAGTTAGAACCATTGGTTGTGTCCGTACATGACTCCGGGCCGGGCATTCCAGAGGAATTTTTGGATAAGGTATTTGAGCCCCAGTTCACTACGCGGGGCAGTGGAACCGGTTTAGGCTTGGCCATTGTCAAGGCCATTGCTGACCGCCATTTGATAACAATTGAATGTCAATCCACCCCTGATTTGGGCGCGTCATTTCTGCTGACGTGGCCGGAGTAATTGAGGTTATCAACACAATATTAGGGGATTATAGGTTTTTTCTTACAGGTTGAGTTTGGGTCGAATGGCCTTCATTTGTGATTGGCGACGTTTTGCCAAAAACCTTAAACAACTCAAATACATGAACGCAATGAGGAACCAACTCCTACTCCTGTTGGCTTCGTTTGCCTTTGGTGTGTCTGCGGCTATGGCCCAGTCAGTATCCGGAAAGGTGACCGACAGCGCCAATGGTGAAGGCTTGCCCGGTGTGGCGGTCGTTGTCGTAGGCTCCAATACGGGAGTCATGTCAGATATGGACGGTGTGTATCGCATTCAGGCGGCAACCGGCGACGTTTTGTCATTCAGCTTCATCGGCTTCAATACTGTTCGAAAGGAAGTGAGTGGTGCATCCATGGATGTTTCCATGGAAAGTGGTGTTGCCTTGGATGAGGTTGTCGTTACTGCTCTTGGGGTGAGCCGCGAAAAGAAAGCGCTGGGTTACTCTGTTCAAGAGCTTGGAAACAGTGCCTTTACCGATGCCAAAACCGAAAATGTGGTCCGGTCACTCACGGGTAAGATTGCCGGTGTTCAAGTGACATCTGGAACGGCCATTGGATCTTCTTCTAAGGTGCTTCTTCGGGGTGCGAGCTCGATCACGGGAGACAACCAGCCGCTGTTTGTTGTGGACGGTGTCCCCATGGACAATGCCGATTACTCGAGCGGAAACACCCAGCGTGCAACGGGTGGTTACGACTATGGCAATGCCATTCAGGACCTGAACCCAGATGACATCGAGTCGGTGTCAGTTTTGAAAGGACCGGCAGCGGCGGCCCTTTATGGATCTCGTGCCTCCAACGGTGCCATAGTTGTCACGACCAAATCAGGTAAAGGCTACCAGTCGAGCGGAAAGCGTGGAATTGGCATCAGTGTGAACAGTGGTGTTGCATTCAACAACGTGTATGTTCTGCCAGATTATCAGAACAGTTATGGCGGTGGCGCCGGAACAGCGTGGATCGACACCATTGACGGAAACTTCATTCCCGATTATGGGTACGACGGAAGCTGGGGTCCAAAACTGGACGGCACCATGGTGCGCCATTGGGACAGCTGGTACGATTACGAAGGAGACGCTGACTTTGGTCAAACGCGTGCTTGGAGCCCAACCGAAAGTGATGTGGCCGACTATTTCCAGACAGGTGTGACCTTGACAAACAACGTCAGCGTGACGGGAGCAACGGACGAGAGCGCATTCCGCTTGAGCTACACGAACCACGATCAGACCGGTGTTTATGAGAACAGCTCACTCGACCGCAACACGCTGAGCTTCTCTGGCAGTCAGCAGGTCAGTGAAGACCTTGAGGCGAGCGTTTCTATGAACTACGTTCAATCCCAAGGAAATGGCCGTCCTCAGACAGGTTACGGCAACTCCATTATGTCGCAGTTCACCCAGTGGGGACAGCGTCAGTTGAGCATGGACCGCTTGCGTAATTACAAGAACCCAGACGGAAGCCACAGAACTTGGAACCGCAACAGTGTGACGGATGCAAGCCCTCACTATTGGGACAACCCATTCTGGGAGCGATACGAGAACGTGCAGAATGACCAACGTGACCGTGTGTTCGGAAACATCACGATGAAGTACAAGATCAATGACGTGTTCAGCCTCATGGGCCGCGCACTCAGTGACTTCTACATTGACCGCCGTGAAGAGCGTGTGGCTGTGGGTGGTGTCAACGAGAGCTCATACAGTGAGTCTACACGACAGCTCCAGGAAACCAACCTCGATGCTTACTTGAACTTTACGGACGACCTGAGTGACGACCTGAACCTCACTGGTTTTGTGGGTGTCAACCAACGCATCCGGAATTTCAAGCGTTTGAACGCATACACCCTCGGTGGTCTCAACACTCCGGGATTGTATACCGTGAACAATGGTGCCGATGGATATGAGGTCGGGGATTTCAGCAGCAGCAAAGTGGTGAACTCAGTATTGGGAAGCGCCAGCTTTGGTTACAAGCGCAAGTTCTATGCGGACTTTACGGGCCGAAATGACTGGAGCTCTACTTTGCCCGAGGCGAACAGCAGCTACTTCTACCCGTCGGCTACAGCGAGTTATGTCTTGAGTGAAGACCTCGACATGGACGCGGTGAGCTTTGCTAAGGTTCGTTTGGGATGGGCTCAGGTCGGCAACGATACGGACCCCTATCGCACAGCGACAACCTATGCGGTCAACACCAACTTTGGAAACGGCGGTTCTGCTACCGTTCCGAATTCACAAAACAACCCGAACCTGCGTCCTGAGAAGACCAGCAGTTGGGAGGCCGGTTTGGAGCTGAACCTGTTCTTGGACAAGGTTCGCTTTGACTTCACTTACTACAGCAGTACAACGGAGGACTTGATCTTCAATGTTCCCGTGTCGGCTTCTAGCGGATACAGCAGTGCTGTGCTCAATGCGGGTAAGACCAGCAACAAGGGAATCGAGATGAGCTTGGCGGCGACGTTGGCGCAGACCGACGACCTCCGTTGGGACATCGGCATGAACTTCGCGAAGAACCGGAACGAGTTGCTTGAACTTGCCGATGGCATCGAAAACATCCGTTACACAAGCCTCTTTGGTGTGACACTTGAGGCACGTCCAGGACAGCCTTTGGGGACGTTCTATGGATATGACTTCCAATACGACGACGACGGCAACAAGTTGGTTGACGACGACGGGTTCTACCTCAGCTCTGATGAGGTTCAGCCGCTTGGAACGATTCTCCCCAATTTCACAGGCGGTGTATACACCACCTTGGACTACAAGAACTTGAGCTTCTACGCTTTGGTGGACTTCCAAGATGGAGGTTCATTGCACAGTTACTCCAACCAATGGGGCAAGTACTCCGGTACTTTGGCTGAGACCGCAATGGATGCGGATGGAAATGACATCCGTGACCCGGGTTTTGCCGGTGTTGTTGTGGAAGGTGTAAACGCCACCACAGGAGCCGAGAACACCGTGGCCATCGATCCACAGTCGCACTTCTTCTACAACCAGGGTTACATCATCCATGCTGCGGACCAGTATGACGCCAGCTTCGTGAAGCTGCGTGAGATGCGTTTGGACTACAGCTTGCCAGCAGACATGGTTGAGGGGTCTCCCTTTAGCAATGTGAGCATTGGTGTCTTTGGCCGCAACCTGGCCATCCTTCACAAGAATGTTCCGCACATCGACCCAGAGGTGGCCACATCGGCTTCCAACATTCAGGGCTTTGAGGGCGGTCAGCTTCCTGCGGAGCGCACGATCGGTGTGAACGTCAAGTTCGGCCTCTGATTCTTGTAAATCTGGAAAAAACTAGGATATGAATAAGAACATTTTCTTTCTCGCCGCCCTCTCCGTTGCGGTCGCCTTCACAGGTTGCACCAAGGATTTTGAGGACATTAACAGCAATCCAAACGAGCCGGCTTCGGTTTCGCCAGGCTTCTTGCTGACATCTGCACAGAAGTCCATCATGGACCGCATGAACGATTCATTCTGGGGCAGCCGCCGCGGCATGCAGCTCGCGCAGCACTGGTCTTCCAATCAGTACTCCAATGAGAGCCGTTACCAGTTCCGTACCGAGGTGACCAACAGTTCTTGGTCTGGATTCTACGCTGGACCGCTTCAGGACCTGCAGCAGATCATTGACTTGAACACGGACTTCGCCGAGGACATGGCTGGTTTCGGGTCGAATGGAAACCAAATCGCAGTGGCCAAGTTGCTCCAGGCTTGGAGCTTCCAAATGCTCACAGATGCTTGGGGTCCCATTCCTATGTCTGAGGCGCTTCAGGGCGTTCTCAATACCACGCCGAATTATGACAGTCAAGCTGCGGTTTATGCTGGCATTATGGGCTTGATCAATGACGCCATGTCTTCGATGGACGATGGTGCAGGCCCTCAGGGCGATCAGGTGTACGGTGGTGACATGATGATGTGGGAGCGGTTTGCGAACACCCTCAAGTTGCGGGTGGCTATGCGGATGTCGGATGTAGATCCTGCAGGAGCAAAAGCCGCTGGTGAGGCAGCACTCGGTGGTTCTATCATCGATGACAACATGTACAACGCCCAATTCCCGTACATCGATGCAGCACCAAACAACAACCCCGTGAACGAGGATTACAAGACGCGAAATGACTTTGCGGCTTCCAACACCATGGTGGACTGGATGACGGCGTTGAACGACCCAAGAATGGGGGTGTATTTCAGCCCGAATCTGGAGGGCAACTTCGTGGGTGAAGTGTATGGTTTGGATGAAGCCAATGCGGCTTTGACACCAAACGATAACGTTTCTCAGCGAGGTGCCGCTGTACTGGCCGGCAATTTCCCAGGCATCTTCTTGGATGCTGCACAAACCCACTTTTTGGTCGCTGAAGCGGCGGAGCGGGGTTGGGGCAACGGTCTCGACGCTGAAGCAGCATACAATGCGGCCATTACATACAGCATGCAGTGGTGGGGCTTGACCGACGCCGACGCGATCAATGCGTATCTCGGACAGGCTGACGTTGCATACGCCACGGCTGCTGGTGATTGGAAGCAGAAGATTGGATCACAGAAGTGGGCCGCACTTTACATGCAGGGCCATGAGGCCTGGGCAGAGGTGCGCCGCTTGGATGCTCCAACACTCAATGCATGTGCCGACGGCCACTTGGGTGGTGACGGAAGTGTTCCTGCTCGTTTCCAGTATCCTTTGGACGAGCAGACTTTGAACAACTCAGGTTGGGAGTCAGGTGTTTCAGAGCTGAATGGCTCTGACGCGCTCGAGACCAAACTCTGGTGGGACGTGAACTGAGGTTCACCTGCGATTCACAACGTTTTAGGAAAGGCCTGCCCATTGGGGTGGGCCTTTTCATTTGCGATGGTTTGCATCCTTTTCTAGAGCCCTAGAACGTGACGTCTAGCGTGCTTGAGCGCTGACCTCGGCAGGGAACCAAACAGGCCTTGAGGGGGAGGCGTCGTTGACGATGGGCGCAACTTGCAAGGCCAATAACCCAGGGCCTTCCTGAAGGCCCTCAGGGACGCACAAGAGCTCTGAAATGGTGGCGTTTGTACGTGGGCATGACTCGTGCCCAAAGAAGGCGTTGTGGGCGCGCAAAGCCCCCCCATCGATTTCTTGATCGACGCTGGGCAAATCAACGAGCAGGTGTTCGATTTCTAGGCTGCACAGCATTTCAGCAAGCCCCGCTTCGAGGAAGGGGGGATTGGTGTCGCTCCAGTCTCTGTTCACGCTGGCATTGGTGCACTTGAGGACGATTGCTTTGGGTTTGTAGCTGCGGATTTTCTCCACGCTTGATGTCAACGAAGTGGTGGGGACGACCCAGTCATTTCCTTGGCTTTCGGGCATGGCGTGGACGAGGAACGCGGGCAGGATAAAGGGGAGTGATGCAGAGCGTACCCTGGCATCGATGGGCTGGAACACGTCGTGGATGTGTTCATGGGTCTCTGTATGCGTGCCGTGGGCGTGAGGATTGAAGTTCAAATCCCGAAAATTTACTGCGCCCCCTTCGGCGACTGATCCGACCCAATTTTCGGAGCGCACGGGATTGAGGGTAGCAGGGCCTTTGTACCAAGCACGAGGCAACCCGCTGTGGGGATTGACGGGAACACTGAGGTCTACAGGCTGGCCTGATGCCGACCATACGTGTCCGTGGTATTCCAATGATAAGCGGAGCGTCATGCGCACAAGTTCCCCCGCAAGTGGGGTAGATACAAAAGAAAAGCCCCGCCGGTTAGGGCAGGGCTTTTCGCAATGAGGTTGACTTCCGATTACTGGAAGAGGTATCCGAGGCGGAGTTGGGCTTGGAACTGTGTTCCGAGTCCACCAGCTTGCTGGTTACCTGTCCAGAAGGGACGGTCGTTGATGTTCGCTGGGTGCTGTCCGCTGTAAGCGTGTCCTGCGAGGTCTACGCTGCCCTGAATGGGAGCAGGCATCTCGGTCAAGTCGCTGGGGTCAACGGCGTTCTGCGTTCCCCAGAAGAGGTTGTAGGCCACGTTGTCGGTAGCTGCAATCTCCATGTCGTTCACCTTTGAGCTCATGAAGCCGAGTCCGGCCTCTGCTCCGATGTAGAGGTAGTCGGTGAGGTATGCGTCAAAACCAGTCACAAGACCGAGCTTGAACATGCTGGCGCTCTGGCTGATGGTTTGAGTCCAAACGATGTATTGGTCTTGGTCACCGACCTGGTTCTCGTCATCTGCACTCCAGAACTCCTGCTCCATTGAAGAGCTAGAAATGCCGTAGCCGATTTCGAAACCGATGTAAGGGCTCAAGCGGTCACCGCCAGCATCGAAGTGCTTCTCGTAACCGGGAGCAATCATGAACGTGGAGTTGCTGAAAGTGTCATACAAGTCTGGGCTTGGAATCTCATCGTCACCAGAGGTTACGTAAGCACCGGCGATGGCAGGGATACCACCAGCAACTACTGTTCCATCAGGCATGATGGAGAAGTAAGGCGTTGGGCGGCCCACACCGTTGAAGTCAAACTGACGGAATCCGATGGACTTCTCGTTGCTGCTGTTCAGGGTCAGGCTCAAACGGAACGCGGACTCTTCGTCAGTGAAGTTCCGGTACTTGATGGTGGTGCCATCAATGGGTGAATCACCGAACGGGGTGAATTGAAGTTCAATGTTGTGTTCGCCTCCGAATTGCTTCTGGGCGGTGGCCGTTGTGGCGAACAAGGCAACGAGTGCCAAGGCGGTCAGGATGTGCTTCATCTCGAGGTTTCAAATTTTTCCGAGCGCAAGAAAAGCAATTCCCCGTTAGTACCTGAACATATCCACGTCTTTTCCACATAACGCCCTGTTGAAGCCCTTCAAATCAGGCAAATAATTTGGAACCTCGATGGGGAAGTTTTGGTGAATCGTCCGGATTTTCGTGAAATGTTGGAGCCCTTGCACCCCCTTTTAAGACAGGCATTTGACCCTGAGCGATTTTTTCGCTTGGGTGAAGAGGTCTTGCAGGAAACCTTCAAATACCTTCAGGACAGCCAAGGCCGCACCCGAAAAAAATCCATGCCTTGGACCCCTCCAGGTGACGAAAAGTCCTTTTGGGAAGCCCGTTTGGATGCGCCCGAAGGGTTGGTGGATTTGCTCAAATTGGTGGCTGAGCGCTCCAATGGATTGCAAGACCCGCGCTACATGGGTCACCAGGTGGCGGTTCCCTTTCCGGACGGAGCCTTGGTGGGCTTGGTGACAGACTTGCTCAACAACGGAGGTGCGGTTTACGAGATGGGACCCACCAATTCTGCGATGGAAGAGGTGTTGATGGCCCGCATTGGCCAGATGATGGGGCTTCCTGAAGGTTGCGGTGGGATTTTGTGTCATGGAGGAACCTTGGCGAACCTCGTTGCTTTGTTGGCGGCGCGGAGAAAGGCAAATGATGGGGGTCCAGACGTCTGGACAGATGGTGACGATGGCCGTGGTGCTGTTTTGGTTTCGAATCAGGCGCACTACTGCGTGGATCGAGCTGTTCGGATCATGGGGTGGGGTGCAGAGGGAGTGGGTCTTGTTGACACAGATGATCAGCACCGGATGACGCAACGGGGCTTGGAGATTGCCATGCAGGACATGACCAATAAAGGACGCAGGGTGGTGGCGGTCGTAGGGAGTTCTTGTACGACCAGTTCTGGTTCGTTTGATGACCTAGAGATGGTGGCGGAATTTGCTGCACAGCACGGTTTGTGGCTCCATGTCGATGGTGCGCATGGAGCACCAGCCGCCTTTAGTGCGCGGCACAAGCATTTGCTGTCAGGCATGGATCGCGCCGACAGTGTGGCCATGGACTTTCATAAAATCATGGGGATTCCAGCCCTGTGCACGGGGTTGTTTTTTCGCCAGAATGAGATGAGCTTTCTTCCCTTCACCCAATCGGCAGAATACCTCTGGAGCGATGCGGAAGACCCGGAGTGGTGGAATTTCGGCAAACGCACGTTTGAGTGCACCAAGCGGATGTTGTCTACGCGTGTAGCCGCTGTGCTTGAGGAATATGGTCCAGAAATATGGGGCGTGCTTGTGGACCGGCTCTTTGGGCTCGGGAAGGAGTTGGCTGAGCGTATCGTGCAGCGCAGCGGCAGCGGTTGGCAGTTGGCTATGGAACCCGCGTGCAACATTGTTTGCTTTCGCTATTTGCCCCGTGATTTTAAAGACACGAAAGCAGAGAACGCATTTACACAGCTCTTGCGTCAACGGCACTTAGAGGAGGGGCCTCAATACATGGTTCAAACCAGGTTTGACGGCAAGATCTGGTTGCGATGCACCCTGATGAACCCACTCACCGAACCACAGGACATGAAGGACCTGTTGGACAGGATTGAAGTGCTGGCCCAAGAATTGTAGCGCAGCGGTTATTCCACTGTTACGCTTTTTGCGAGGTTGCGGGGCTGGTCCACATTGCGATGGAGTTTGACCGCGATGTGGTAGCTCAGAAGTTGAAAGGGGATGGTGGTCAACAGCGGCACGAGGGCATCGTCGGTTTTGTGGACTTCGATCACAAACTCAGCCAATCCTTTCACCTCCGTGTCACCAGCAGTGACGACGGCGATGACACGCCCTCCGCGGGCCTTAACCTCCTGAATGTTGGACACAACCTTGTCGTAGTGGGCGTCTTTAGTGGCCACGAAAAAGACCGGCATGTTCTCATCGATGAGCGCAATGGGTCCGTGCTTCATTTCGGCCGCGGGATACCCTTCAGCATGGATGTAGCTGATCTCTTTGAGCTTCAGTGCCCCTTCAAGGGCAATTGGGAAGTTGAAGCCACGGCCCAAGAACAAGGCGTTGGGCGCGTTTTTGAACGCTTCGGCGATGGCTTCGAGTTCAGGTTCTTTTTCCATCAAGGTTGCCACCTTTTCTGGAATGCCATTGAGCTCAACGAGGAGGCGGTTGAACCTCTGTTCGTCTAAGATTTGACGCAGGCGGCCCACCCGAATGGCAACCAAGGCCAAAACAGCGAGCTGGGCGGTAAAGGCTTTGGTAGAAGCGACGCCAATTTCTGGACCTGCGTGCGTGTATGCTCCGCTGTGTGACTCGCGAGATATGCTGGAGCCAACAACATTGCAGATGCCAAATACATGTGCACCTTTTTCCTTGGCCATGCGGATGGCGGCGAGCGTATCGGCCGTTTCCCCGGATTGACTAATGGCGATCAGAATGTCTCCTTCTCCAATGACCGGGTTTCTGTACCTGAATTCACTCGCGTACTCTACCTCGACCGGAATGCGTGCGAAGTCTTCGAACATGTATTCGGCGATCAAACCGGCATGCCAACTGGTGCCACAGGCCACAATGATGAGCCGTTTTGCCTCTGTCCACATTTCCTTGTGGTCGTCGATCCCGGCCATTCGGATGGAACCATGACCCAACCTCAATCTTCCGCGGAGACAGTCTGCAATAGAACGGGGCTGCTCATGGATTTCCTTGAGCATGAAGTGTTCATAGCCGCCCTTTTCGATGGACTCCATGGCCATCTCCAGTTCGGTCACCACAGGTGTCACCTTGTGGTTTTTCGTGGTTCGGATTTTCAATCCTTCAGACAGAGAAATGCGGGCTACTTCTTCATCTTCTAAGTAGACCACGTTTTTGGTGTACTCGATGATGGGGGTTGCGTCGGAGGCGATGTGATATTCGCCGTCACCAATGCCGATGACCAGGGGGCTGGATTTGCGTGCCAGTACCATGGCATCTGGACATGTGGTGTCTACCACAGCGATGGCATAGGCACCCACGACTTCGTTGAGGGCGACCCGAGTGGCCTCAAAAAGGTCGAGCCCCTTTGATTTCAGTAAGATTTCCTCGATGAGGTGCACCAAAACCTCGGTATCTGTGTCGCTGTAGAACGTGTGTCCACGGTCTGTGAGGGTCTCCTTAAGGGCGTTGTAGTTTTCGATGATGCCGTTGTGAATGAGCGCAAGGCGTCCATTTCCGCTCAGGTGTGGGTGGGCGTTGACATCATTTGGAGGGCCGTGAGTGGCCCATCGTGTGTGGCCAATGCCCAAGTTCCCTGAGGGGATGGCCTCTGCCATATGGATCAACAGGTCATCGACTTTTCCTTTGCGACGGTGGTGTTGAAGTCCATCCTCCCTGGAGAGTATGGCAATACCTGCACTGTCATAGCCCCGGTACTCCAAACGCTTTAAGCCTTTGATGAGCAGGGGAAAGGCCTCCTGTTCTCCTAAATATCCTACGATGCCACACATGCCTGCAAAGTTAAAGCTGCAGGTGTGCTTCTGGGGTCATTGAGACCACGTAACTACAAATTGGGCGGGCGTTTCAGAAAGAGGTCCATTGAAAACGACTTGCTCTAAAGCGACAGAAGAGAGTTCAGAGTAGAGGTAGACGTATGGACGGACCTCTTCTCCATTCAGTCGCCGTTGGGTATACACCGGCATATTGATGGTATAGGCGTTGGTTTCTGGGTTAAACCCACCGTCATAGGCGACCCCGGGAGATGTGGCTTCAGGCGTCAATTCAATGCCTCCAGCCTCGCGCCGTAGAAATGCAGTAAGGAAGTTGGGTTTGCTGAGTTTGGAGGCACTGGGGTCAACTGGCAGGGTAATTTCTGCCCGGTTGATGACTGCGCCCTCAGGCAAGTCGAGAGAATCTATGCCCAACAAGTCCAATCGCAAATAGGAACCACCGGCACCTAGGTAGACGACCTGGTCCGTGTCCTCAGTGGGTAAACTGTCATTCAGGGCACTGTATGGAGAGGGCCAAACATGTCTGAAGTGGGTGGCCCGGGCTGCGTTCCCATTCATGACCAAGTCGTAACTCGTGGTGTCGGTATCGTTGTGATAGTGAATGCGCATGTAGCTGACCCCAACGTTGGGTTCGAGACTTACAATGCCTCCTCCACCTGATTCCGAGCGAACCGAGACCCCTTTAAACCACTTGCGCCACTCCTCATTGTTGGAGAAGACAAGGGTATCGGCGTCTAAAATCTCTTGTCCAAATGAGGGCTTGAGCATGATGCGCACTTGGGCACTCAGGGTGTCGTTGCCGTTGTAAAGTGGAGCGCTTGGATGCATTTGCACGGGCTGACGGGTGGGGTCCACCTTGTTGTCATCGATGACCGCCAATCTGGACTGCGCATAGTAAGTGCTGTCAAAGCTCATGGTGTCTGCAAGCAGGTCTACCCGAAGCTGTTGGTCAAAGTTGAGCCCATACGACGGTCCGTTGTGCTTGAGGGTAAAGACAACGCTGTCGCAAATGGGATTGTCTCCAAATTCAATGGAAGTTTCAGAAAGTCGGAGTTCAGCCGAAAACCAAGCTTCGCTATATCCGCTGATGGGATCTATGGTGTTGCCGAGCAACAGCCTGCTGCGTTCGTCCGTGCGCAAGGAATCAGCGGTCACCATGCCGATTGTAAACGCCAACGTGTCTGTGTTGAGTGCCAAAAGCTCTTCTTCTGGCTGCAACGCCAATCCGATGTTGCTGTCAGGCTTTCGGCACCCCCCCAATAATAAGGTGAGGGCCGACAGGCATAGAATGAAGCACTTTCCTGTGTTCCGCATGCGGATTTGTGGTTTCAGGCGACCAAGTTCGTTCAGAAAAAAAGGTGTGCGATGGCCGTTAAGGACCTTCCTCCCCGTGTGGGTTGGTCCTCAGGTAGGATACGTGAAACGTATCTATTCTTATCCCTCAACGGCCTCCTCCTTTCCCTCCAGAATGCTGTCGTAGAAAGTGGTCATTTCGGCAGAACTCAGCTCTGGCTCCATGTAGCGCATGGTGGGCTGAGTAAGTCCGTCAAAAGCCGTTTTTGTTTCCTCGGTCAGCACCTCGGAACCACAAACAACAGCATCAGAATGGTCCATCGCGATTTTGTTCATGGCGTCGAACGTGGGCAACTTGATGTTGGAAACCAAGTCTGCCGAGATGCCGTCGTATGCAATCTTTTCGTGCAAGCTTCCATTCAAGGTTCCCTTGAAACCTTCGTCATAAATGCTTGAGACGATTTTGGTGTTCTCAAAATGGGCGTCGCCCTGGAACATTTGCTTGGCATAGAGGGGTACAAGTGACGTCATCCAACCGTGGCAATGGATGATGTCTGGAGCCCAGCTCAATTTTCGCACGGTTTCTAAGACACCGCGTGCAAAGAAGATGGCCCGCTCGTCGTTGTCTGGAACCAATTTGTCTTTGGCATCGAACCAGGTTACTTTCTTTTTGAAGTAGTGCTCGTTGTCGATGAAGTAAACCTGCATTCGCGCGGTGGGAATGGAGGCCACCTTGATGATGAGCGGGTGATCCGTATCGTTCACGTTCAGGTTCATTCCGCTCAAACGGATGACCTCGTGAAGCTGGTGCCTGCGCTCATTGATCACTCCAAATCGGGGCATGAAAACCCGAATCTCTCGGCCTCTCTCATGGATGCTTTGCGGAATGACTCTGCTGGCTTTGCTTATCGGGCTTTCCGGAAGAAAAGGCTGAATTGCTTGACTGACGTATAGAATGCGGGTCTTGCTCATGAATCTTTGGGTTCCGGGAGTGATAACAGGCTTACCTCAAATATAGGCTGAATTAGGCGGAATTTCAAGGATTGACGCTACTTTCAGCCCTGTGATTTCGTGTGTGTTGACACTACTTAACGCCTTTTCGGCCCGGCTCATCGTCCATGGGTTTTTGGGCGGGGGCTGGATTTTGTGAAAAATGAATTTCATTGCGGTTAGAAAGTGATGGGGTGTGTCAGAGACTAAAGCTGTGTTGAGCTTCTCGGGTTTTGTGTCTTGGAGGGCGCATTTGAATGGTGGTTACACCACGGGTCCAGATGTGTTGTTTGTGCCCACCATGGGGGCGCTCCATGCGGGGCATGGCGACTTGATTCGTGCGGCAAGAGAAATGGCGGATGGTTTGGAAGACAGGCCGATCCACGTGGTGGTGAGCATTTTCATTAACCCCACACAGTTTGATGAGGCATCTGACTTTGATTCCTATCCCGCAACTCCTGAGGAGGACTTGATGTTGGCTGAGGAGGCGGGAGCGGATGCCGTCGTGTTTCCATCGGTTTCGGAGATGTATCCAGGGGGTGTCCCTACCCGTGTTGAACGGGTGGATTTTGGGGCTTTGACCTCATCTCTAGAAGGAGAGAAACGTCCGGGACATTTTGACGGGGTAGTGGCTGTGGTGAGGAATTTGATGGAGCAGGTCAAGCCACGCTGGGCATTTTTTGGAGAGAAAGATTGGCAGCAGCTGGCGGTGATCAAAAGGCTGGTGCAGATTGAATTCGAGGGAGTAGAGGTCGTTCCTGTTTCCACCAAGAGAGAGCAAGACGGGTTGGCGATGAGTTCGCGCAACCGCAGGTTATCGGGCTCCGATCGCATAGGTGCTTCAGCTTTGTATGCCGCCTTGAAGCGCGTCGCCGAAAGTTCTGACCCTCCATCGAAATGTGCTGAGGCTGCAGCTACGTTGGAGTCTTTGGGATTTGATGTGGAGTATTTCAGTGTGGTTCAAGCCGACTCCTTGGAGTCAAAATGGTTGCCTGGGAAAATGCGTGTGTTCGTTGCAGCGCGGTGGGGTGGAGTCCGGCTGATCGACAACGTCGCCTGTCATCACTGAGGGTTGATTTTGTGCGCTGAAACGGGCGTTTGCCGAACCTTGGCATTTTCCTTGTTTCTAGATGACGTCTTTTCGCCGAACTTGGCACCAAAATCCACAGGATGGGAGCCATTGGACCTACACAAGTCATTCTGATTGTCCTCGTGATATTGTTGCTTTTCGGAGGCCGCAAAATCCCTGAGCTTATGCGCGGTTTGGGCCGTGGTGTGAAGGAATTCAAGGACGCGACACAGGAAGACGGCAAGGGGCAGGATGACGACGTCAAAGGGTAGAACAACCCTTTTTTGGGCGAAGCTGCCTTTTTGCCTTTTGGTGGCCTTGCCCTTATTTGGGGCAGGAGCGATGCCGGTATTGCAGGACTCTTTGGCTTCCGAAGTGGACAGCACCGGTCTTGAAGACCCGCTCAGGTTGGCAGCTCGGGCCGATTCTTTGTGGCTTGCTTGGTGCGCTGAGGCGCACTGTTTGAGCACGGATAGCGCCATTTGGTACGCGGGCACCTCGAGTAAATCCCTTTCGCGGGCCTTGGACACCACTGCCGTTGTTCATGCGTTGAATGACCTCAACGGAAGAACGCCGTTGGACTTGAGTCCAAATGAAGCGGTGTTGGACAGGATTGTTTTTATGATGCGCAACAGGCCTCGGTTTTTGGGCAAAATGATGGGTCGCTCTGTGCAGTATTTCCCTCTGTTTGAGGAGGCCTTGGACCGGCACAACCTGCCGCTTGAACTCAAATACCTCCCCGTTTTGGAGAGCGGACTCAACCCTTTGGCGCGCAGCGGGGCTGGCGCAACGGGCCTTTGGCAGTTTATGTACGCCACGGGCCGCAGTCAAAAACTCGCCATCAACAGTTGGGTAGATGAGCGTCGCGACCCTTTGGCCGCAACAGAGGCCGCTTGTCGCTTTCTGAAGCGTTTGTCCGACATCTATGACGGTGATTGGCATTTGGCGTTGGCGGCATACAATGCCGGGCCAGGCAATGTGAACAAAGCCATCCGCCGTTCTGGATCGCGCGATTTTTGGAAGGTGCGGAGGTTTTTGCCCCGCGAGACGGCCAAGTATGTGCCATCACTGATTGCGTTGGTCTACCTCTTTGAGCACCCCGTTGACGCGGGCCTTGTTCCGACCCAGCCTCTGGTTCCCGGATTCAACTTGGATACTGTGATGTTGAAGCGGAACGTTCGGTTTGACCAAGCAGCGCGGGCGATGGGCCGGCCTGTGTCTGAGGTGGCGCAGCTCAATCCTCAATACAGAAAAGAACTGATTCCCGGTGGGGTGGATGGAGGCTGGCCTTTGGTGCTTTCCGTTGATGCAGTAGGCCCTTTTTTGGCCGCATTGCCCGAGGCGTTGGAATGGGAAACCGACAGGACACCGGAAGTCAGTTTTGAGCCTGAGGTTACGGTTTATCGTGTCCGATCAGGTGACGTTTTGGGCACCATTGCAGGGAAGCACGGTGTGAGCATTCGAGAACTGCGGTCTTGGAATGGATTGAGAGGAGACATGATTCGGGTGGGCCAAAAACTATACATCCATGCAGATCCGCGTTGAATCAAAGGAGGTGATGGGCTGGCAACGTTTTGCCATGGCGTTTTGTGCGGTGGCTTTGGCTGCCTTGGCCGTTGGCTGCGGAGGACCGCAAGTGCCACAGACCAAAGCCGAGCGCTATGCACTGTTGCCAGGAAAGCTGGGGCCGAGCGGAGAAGTGGTGATGGTGGTGTCAAAACCCATGTGGGAAAGGGGCATTGGAAACGTGGTGGACAGCTTGTTTGCCAACCCCGTGCGGGTTTTGCCTCAATTTGAGCCGAGGTTTGATGTATTGAGGTTAGATCCCGAAGAGTTTGACCGCTTTTGGAAGCCCCACCGCAATCTGGTCATCTTCGACATTGAAGACCGCATTGACACCCAAGATCCGAAGTTGACGGTATACAGAAACCGTTATGCGAAGGGTCAGATTTACACCGAAATCAAAGCCAAGAATGTGGCGGGTGCCATTGCGGCCTTGCACAGCGCAGAGGGTGGTCTGATGTTGGCTGATATGCTGGAGGCAGAAGAGGCCAAGCGGTATGGCGACTTGGTGGCCTTGGACCGCAACAGCGCTTTGGAGGCCGAATTAAAGCGCAATCACGGCTTGAGCGCTGTGCTGCCTCGTTCTGCTCGGATGGTGTCGAGTTCGGGCGGTTTTTGTTGGATTGAGCAGTCGCTGACCCGCATGAAGGGTGGCCGAAACCATGACGTTCAGATGGGCATTGTGGTGCACCGATCACCGTACCGAGGACCTGAGGATTTTTCTATGGAGGGGATGCTGGCCCGCAGAGATTCGCTCTTCAAAGCCCGCGTTTCAAGCCCCAACAAAGACAGTTATATGACGACCGAATACCGGTTGCCGCCATTGTATGAGGAGGTGTCTTTTCGCGGAGGTTTTGCGGCAACCATGAGGGGATTGTGGCGGATGGAGGGCGACTTCATGGGGGGGCCTTGGACCTCCATCGCTTGGGTGGACGGAGAACGCGGCCAATTGGTGACGGTAGACGGCTATGTCTACGCCCCTTATTTCGGGAAACGGGAGTATTTGAGGGAGCTGGAAGCCACGGTACGTTCCTTTGCACCTGTCAAACAATAAGACCTGCATGAAGCACATCATTCACTACACATTGCGGGCAGATGGCCCAGAAGGCGAGATCATTGAAGCCACAGTGCCAGAAGAGCCTTTTGCCTTTAGCGGGGGATCAGAAGAGGTGCTGGATGAGTTGGAAGCCGCGGTGACAGCTGCAGAAATAGGTGACCAATTCGATTTATTGGTGCCCTTCGACAAAGCTTACGGTCCGGAAATGGAAGGTGCTTTTGCGGTGTTGCCCAAGGCCCAGTTCGTGGACGATGATGGCTTTGATGAAAGCGTCATGGCAGAAGGCGAGGTGGTTGTGATGAGGGACGATGAAGGCGAAGAGGTGCACGGCGTGGTGATTCACGTGGGCGAAGAAGAGGTAGAGGTGGACTTTAACCACCCTTTGGCGGGCATTGACCTTCATTTCTCTGTACAGGTTATGGCCCGTGAAGAAGCGTGAGAACCTCAAGGTTATATTCGTGTTGGATACCCTGATACAGTGACAAATACGCGAAAACCAAGGCGCAGTAAAGCCCATGATTTCTCTGCGCTTTCGACCTCTGTAGGGGTGGCGCTGACACTGGCGTTGTGTGGGGCCCTGGTGGCTGGCGCATTGTTGGTCCAAGACCTCAAGGCGGATTGGATGTCTTCCATGCGGGTTGAATTGGTTTTGCTTGAACCGCCGTCTGATGGCGGTTCTGTTGAACAGTGGGTTCAACGGATTCAGGCCGACGAGGCCGTGACCCAGGTGGTCTATGTCGATCCGGATTCGGCTGCCCGCGAGCTTGAATCAGAGTTGGGCGAGCCTTTTATGGACTTCTTGGGGGCCTCTCCTTTGCCAGCGGTGCTGGAGCTTGCCTTGTCTCCTCAATGGATGGGGGAATTGGGCCTGGCCGGACTCATTGAAAAGGAAGCTGAATGGCAGAATATGGATGGTGTGGCGAGGGTAGAATATCCAAGGGCTTTGCTGTCGCAATTGGATCGGGGCTTTCAAGACTGGACCTTTCCAGGACTGTCGTTGGTGGCGGTATTGATGGCCATTGTTGTGGCGCAAATCATGAACGTGGTCAGGTTGAGTGTATTTGGTCGTCGGTTCTTGATCCGAAGCATGGAGTTGGTTGGTGCCCCACCTCACCGCATCCGAAGGCCATTTATTGCTGAGGCCATGGGTTACGGGGCGGTAGGTGCTTTGTTGGCTTATGCCGGTCTTGTGGCGGCCTTGGTGGGAGCCCGTTCTTTTCTTCCTGAGGCCATGGCGACTTGGGGCGCAAGGGAGCTGGGCATCATATGGGTCAGCCAGATGGCGCTAGGACTGGTGCTCACGGGGTTGAGCGCGCGTTGGGCTGTCAGCCGGTATTTCGGTGCGCGACTCGACAAACTCATGTAGGTTGAGGACCTGGCTGTCGGACGGCCTAGAAAGAGGACTTATTTTCGCACCCATGAGCACGTCTACCAACCTTTACGAAGGGCGCAATGCGTTTCCTTTTGAGCGCCGCAATTATTTGTTTTTCTTGATCGGCATCGCACTCTTGGTTGTGGGTTATTTGCTCATGAGCGGAGGAGGGGTCGAAGACCCTAATGAATTCTCAGAGGCCATTTTTAGTGCCCGCCGGATTACCATAGCGCCGTTGACCGTGATGGCGGGCTACGGGATCATCTTCTACAGCATTCTCAAGCGTTTCCCCGCTGAGAAAGGAGAGGCTTAATGCAAATATGGGAGGCCATCCTGTTGGGTGTGGTCCAAGGATTGACCGAGTTTTTACCGGTAAGCAGTTCGGGGCACCTTGAGTTGGGCAAAGCCCTGCTGGGAATCGAGGATGCCGGTCTCGCATTCAGTGTGGTGGTGCACGGGGCAACCGCGCTGAGTACGATTGCGGTTTTTAGAAAGGACATTGTAGGGTTGGTTTTGGGCCTGCCGCGTATTTCCGCAGAGGGTGAGGATGCGCGCACTTTTGCGGCCTATGTCCTCTTATCCATGGTGCCGTTGGCGGTTGTTTATGTCTGGTTTATGGACGACTTGGAGGCGCGCTTGGATGGCCACATCGGAGCTGTGGGGGCTGCTTTATTGTTTACGAGTGGGCTGCTGTATTGGGCCCACCGAAGCGGTCACCGCGGTGGACGGTTGGGTTGGTTGTCGGTGCTGTTGATTGGCTGCGCACAAGCCGTGGCGGTGTTGCCTGGAATCAGCCGAAGCGGAGCGACGATTTCGGCAGCACTCCTTTTGGGCATTGACCGAAGCGAGGCAGCTCGGTTCAGTTTTCTGATGGTCCTTCCTCCGATTCTTGGGGCGACAGCATTGGAGGTGGTGGACTTGATTCGCGAGCCCGCTTTAATGTCTTCAGTTTCGGCTACAGCCCTGTTGGCCGCGGCTTTGGCTGCCTTCGTTAGTGGACTTTGGGCGTGTCAAACCATGATCAATTTGGTGAAGCGCAATGGCTTTATTGGCTTTGCCGTTTACTGCGGTGTTGTTGGTGTTCTTGCCATCAGCCTTTCATGGATTTAAAAATCTGCATGCGACACTTCCCTTTCATTGTTCTGGCCGCTGTGATGGCGTTGACGTCTTGTAATCCGACGGTCCAATTCTCGGAGCCGATGCCTCCTGGCCGCTTGAACCTCCCCAACATTCCCAAAGCGATGCGGGGGGTGATTGCAGATGACGGTGACAAGACGGTGATTGGAAAAGACACCTTGTGGATTGGGGATGATGTCTTGGTTAACGGAGAGGACTTTCTTCTTCGCCGCATGGCGGGTCACATCATGATGAACAAAAGGGTCGCTGAAACGGGTCACTGGGAGGTGTTGGCCATTCGCAAAACCAAGGACAGCATGTACTTGTGTCAATTTGACGATGACAGCGAATTTGTTCAGCGCACAACGGCCCTATTGGAAGTGGCTCCAGAAACCTTAACTACCGAAGGCAAGCCGGGCTACAAGTACAGCTTATTGAGCCCCTCTGCCAAAGAGTTCAAGCAGCTGCTTCAGGCACGTTTGTACTCAGAGGACGAAGAAGGTGCTTGTCTTTTGCCTAAAGGAGGGGAGGTTAGGCCATAAGCCCGGCCACCTCGGACCAGTTGATGCGGTCTAGAATCGCCGTTACATAACCCGTGCGGTTGTTCTGGTAGTTCAAATAATAGGCGTGTTCCCAAACGTCGATTCCCAAAATGGGCCTGCCTAGAATGTTGCTGTCCACGACGCCGGTCATCAAGGGGTTGTCTTGATTGGGGGTGGAGGCGACAAAAAGTCGCTCGGGTTGATTGACGTCCTGGATCAGCCAGGCCCACCCGGAGCCAAACCTGGATTTCGCAGCTGTGGAAAGGGCTTCAAGCAGGGGCTCTTGCCCTCCAAATGAGGTTTGTATGCGTTCGGCCAGGGTTCCAGTGGGTGCTTGGTCAGCAGGGTCTTGAGCAGGCGTGAGCACCTTCCAGAACATTGCGTGGTTGAAGTGACCGCCGCCGTTGTTGCGAAGGGCGGTGTCTGATGGTGTCAATGAGGCGAGCACCGCCTCGAGAGATTGACCAGAGAGCGGGTGTTCCGTGAGGGCAGCATTGAGTTTCTTGACATAGCCCGCATGGTGTTTTCCGTGGTGAATGCGCATTGTTTGCTCATCGACGGCAGGAATGAGTGCGTCATATGGGAAGCCCAAGTCGGGGAGGGTAAACCCCGAAGGATTGGCCTGGGGGGCGGCTTCAACGCTATCGGGTGCACTCCCACAACCGAGGAGCGTGGAAACCAATGGTGTTGCGATTGCGCCAGCGCCGGCGAGACTTCCAACTTTGAGAAAGGTGCGTTTGTCCATGGTGTTGGATTTATGGCAACAAATTGGGTTGCCTCGGTCATAATCAAACCACTGCTGTTCACGTTGGTTCAACGCAGGCCTGTGGACCGTGAAGCAGGCGCCTAATTTCATCGGGTTGAAAGCACATCTTGATTGGGTTCAATAAGCGAACATCAGAACACCCCGGCACCAAGCGCGGGGGAACCGCATAAGCGCGCAGGATCACGCAGACGCTGGGGCATGAGGATGGCCCTTGGCGCCGCGCTGCTTCTGGGTTTAACGGCTGTTATTTGGTTTCAGGCACGCGGTCTAGAGGCGCGTCTTTTGGGAGCTGTTCAACCACACTTGGCAACGGATGTACGGGTCGGATCTGTGTCGGTTACGGTGTGGGACAGCTGGCCCAACGTGGAGGTTGATTTGGGAGATGTCCGGATTGAAGACGCGGTCAAAGGGGGCGAAGATTTTCTGGAGTTGCGCAGTTTGGGCGTGGTATTCGCATGGTACCCGCTGATTTTTGGCAGGCTTGAGGTGGCAGAAATCAAAGCTGAAGGGGGTCATATCCACGTGCATCGGCACCGAGACGGAAGCCAAAATTGGCAGTTTTGGAAACCGAATGAAGGCGCTGAATCAGGAATAGACTGGACGTTGGAGTCCGTGATTTTGAAAGGGGTACAATTGGAAGGTGAATGGTGGTCCAGCGGAGCTTCAGACCCCGTGACTTGGTCTACTCAATGTACCTCTGCAGCGTTGGCGTTGAAGGCTGGTGGCGACCAGGAATGGGCCGTTGCCGGCACGGTGGCTTTACAGACTGCCGAATTGGATGCGGCAGGTGAAAGGTGGCTCAATGTGGTTGACCTGAGTACTGAGATGGACCTCAACGTTGAGGGGGGTGATGTGCAGGTGATCCTTTCAGATGCTGAGATGAAGAACCATCAGGGGGCCGTGGACTTCAGCGCTTCTATAGGCAGTAGTGGTGGTTTTCAGCTGGCCCTGTTGTGTGAGAACGCAGACGGTGCCGCATTGCTTTCGCTGGTGCCGCCTGGATTGACAGATCAGCTTGAAGAGCTTCCATCGATATCGGGTGCTGCTGATGTGGAGGCGCTGGTTGGAACAGATCGTGCAGAAAGTGGTTGGAGTGGCCCTCAGGATGGAAACTGGTCTAAAGGATGGGCGGTGCGCGTGGCACCAAAGTCTTTGGGTGCGCGTTGGAAGGAATTGCCGGCACAACTCAAGGGAGGAACCGCCGTGGCTTACCCTATTGAGGAGGGCTGGGCACTGACTTTTGAGGATGTATTGGGAGGAGCTGCAGATGGGGAATTTCGTTGCTCTGGAAGGTGGTCTTCTCAGAGGGGAGTTGATGATGTGGCCTTAGAAGGAGAGGTGGTTGCCCGACCTGAAGGTGTGTTGCCTTGGTTGGGTGAGGCGGCCGAGCTGCCGAGCGGTTGGGAACTGAAAGAAGGAGGAGTGGTGCGCGCCCAATTTGACTTAGAATGTCAGCGAAGACCCCATGAGGCCTGGACTTGGACGGGTGGAGTACTAGGGGTTAAGGCAACCGATGTCGGTGTGGTATTGCCACTTGCTGGAAATTCGGAAGGACTTCCGCTCAATGTCGGTGAGGCCCAACTAGAGGTTGGCCCTGAGGGGTGGGATGTGGCTTTGATTGATGTGGAAGGTTGGGGAGTTGAAGGTGGTGTTGAGATCGGTGGTGCATCTGATGCCGATGCAGTTGAACTCAAAGCTTCGATTGTCAGGTGTGACGTCAACAGGCTCTTGGCGGCGGCTTCTGCTGTTCAACCGGCGGAAGACCGTTCCGCAAGCACGTTACCGGTTGTTCAGTGGTCGGTAGGGGCCGACCAGCTGATATGGGGAGCGTTAACCGTGAGGTCTATCAAGGCCAGCGGGTCTTACAATTTGGAACGACAGAAGGGGGTTTTGAGTGTACTGAATGCACGTGCTTTTGACGGAGGGGTTGCGGCGCATGGAGGGTGGGACCTCGGGTCTATAAACCTTGAAGGCGCGGTTGTCGATGTTGATGTCTCCTCCTTTTTGGAGGGCACAAAAGGCTTGGGTCAGAACACATTGTTGCCCTCACACTTGCGCGGAAGGGCTTGGGCGGAGGGGACCTTGAACCACCATTTTGGGAAGGCACCCAACTTGGCTTGGGAGACAGATTTGAATGTCAGGTTAGAAAAGGCCGAACTGTTGGACTTTGATTTGTTGCAGCGCATACCTGAAACGCTGAAGACCGAGGGTAAATACCGGTTTATTTCAGATGCAGAGGACCTCAGCAAACGTCTGATGCGGGTGCGGTTTGAGCCCTTGAAAGCGCAGGTGTCCTTGAGCAGGGGTGTGTTTACCCTTGAGCCGACGGAGGTTGTTTCAGACGCCATGAATGTGGGAATTGCAGGTTGGCAGCGGCTCTCAGGGGGAATGGATTACACTTTGGATTTTGCTTTGCGAGACCTGAAGTCGGACCGAGAGGAGTTTGGGGTTACAGCTGATGATGGTTTAGGCCACCGGTTTTTCTTGGCGATTGGTGGTACGCTTGATGCTCCCGAATTTGGGTATGACCGAACCGCCCACAAGAGTCACAGACAAGGGGAGAGGCGCTCTGCTTTGGGCCGTTTAAAAGGTTTGATTTTGGGAGAAGAAGAAGGTTCAAATGCTGAACAAGGCCCTTCGACGGAGATCATGGTTCAGGATTCGTTGAGGGAGGAAAAGGCGGCAAAGGCCCCACTGCCAGCGGATTTTGAAGACGATGACGATGATTTCACCCCTTAAAAATGAGACCAATCAAAGTTGTTATCGGTCGAACGTTAATATTTCATATCTTAGCGGTCTCATGAAAGTGGTTGAACCCACTCTTGAGGCTTAACCAAATTTGACCCTGTCTTTTCTGAAAGGTCATTGAATAACGTCGGCTGCGGTCGACGTTTTCATTTTTAGAAGGTTCAGTTTTTGCGGCCTTGGGGCACAGTCGTGCAGCCGTGCCGAATACCTTGCCTTCGGTTTTCTGCGTTTCACACCAGACTTTACCTCAGTGCAGATTAGAAACAAGCAATATTCGAGGGTGCTCCTTTTGGTGGGGGCCACTGCTATTGTGGCTTTGACGTTGTGGTCGAGCGGACACATCGCCCACACCCTTCGGCAGGAGGAGCAGCGCAAGGTTGAGTTGTGGTCCGAAGCCATCGTGCAGCGGGCTCAGTTGGTGGGTTATACAGAGGCGCTGTTTACCTCATTGCGCAATGAGGAAAGGGACAAGGCTGACCTCATGGGAGAGGCTTACCGCATCATTCAGGAGGCGGACCCCGGCGCTCCCATCGATTTGACTTTTATTACCCGGTTCATTCAGGCGAACCGTACGATTCCTGTCCTGGTATACAAGGACAGCATCTTGCAAGCTGACATCAACGTAGCGCCATCCATGCGGTCTCCCTTGCAATTGGACTCGTTGAGGGATGCGATGGCGGACCGTGGTTCTGTGATCGAATTTGACCAGGGATTGACCTTGTTTTATGACCAGAGCAATCGGTTTCGCGATTTGCAAACGGTGATGGATGACATCATTCACTCGTTCATTTCGGAGACTGTTTTGAATTCAGCATCCATTCCGGTTTTGCTGGCAGATTCAAGTTTGACGGGCATTTTGCGCGCTGACCGATTTGGCGAAAGTGACCTGGCGGATACGTTGGGGTTGATTGCAAAGTTGATGGAGGTGAACCCGCCGATTGCATTGGACCTTCCCGGTGCGGGAAGGCGTTGGATTTTGTACGACGAGTCTATTGTGCTCAAGCAACTGCGGTTTTTTCCGGTTGTCCAGTTGTTGATCATCGGTGGCTTCTTGCTTTTGGCTTATTCCACCTTCAGTGCATTTCGAAGGAGTGAGCAAAACCGTGTTTGGGTGGGCATGGCCAAGGAAACTGCGCATCAGCTGGGTACACCTTTGTCCGCTCTTATGGCTTGGGTAGAGGTTTTGCGCAGCGAAGGGGTGGCAGAGGAAGTGCTCGCAGAGTTGGGCAAGGATTTGGACCGATTGGCTACAGTTACAGACCGTTTTTCCAAGATTGGATCGGAGCCAGAACTCACCTCTGGTGACCTGCGGGCGTTCGTATCGGAGACCATGGTTTACTTGGAACGCAGAATGCCGCGTGCGGTGCACTTCAATTTGGACTTGCCCAGTTCCGCAGTGGAGGCGGCCTTTAATCCCGCGCTTTTTGGTTGGGTTTTAGAGAACTTGACGAAAAACGCAGTGGACGCTATGGAGGGGGCTGGGGAGCTGGACATTCATTTGTGGAAGGAGTCTGGCAGGACAGTTTTGGACATTCGGGACACTGGGCGCGGAATGTCCCGCCGGGTCCAGCGTCAAGTTTTTGACCCCGGTTTTAGTACTAAAAAACGAGGCTGGGGTCTGGGACTGAGCCTGGTACGGAGAATTGTGGCAGAGTACCACGGAGGGCAAATTGTCATTTTGAAGAGTGAAGAAGGGGTGGGAACCACTTTCCGTGTGTCTCTTCCTGCGGATTCCGCTTTTTGATGGTTAAATTCGCCGCAGTATTGCCCGGATGGCGGAATTGGTAGACGCGCGCGACTCAAACTCGCGTTCCTTTGGAGTGTGGGTTCGATTCCCACTCCGGGTACAAAAACTGATCGGATGATCTCCAAGAATGCAACCATTGGAAGAAACGTCGAAATCGGACAGTTTGTCGTCATAGAAGACGGCGTGGTCATCGGTGATGGCACCGTGATTCGGAACTTTGTGGAGCTTCGGGAAAACACCATCGTCGGTAAGAACTGCTATATAGACAGTCGGGTTTCTACTTCAGGAAACTGTGAAATCGGTGACGGGGTGACCCTGCGCTATGACACGATTTTAGCACGTGGTTGTAAGGTTGGCGATGGGACCTATGTCTGTCCCAGGGTCATGACCAATAACCTTGATACTGGTGGAAGCCAGATCGGTGGTGCTCACATCGGAAAGGACTGTTTCATTGGAACCAACACCGTGATTCAGCACGGTGTCAAACTGGGAGACAATGTGATTACAGGAGCCATGTCTTTTGTGAACAAGGACATTCCTGAAGGTGAGGTTTGGGTGGGCTCTCCCGCCAAATTTTTTAAGTCCAACGAAGGCTGACCTCAGGTCAGGC
>Ga0208971_1000427_pt1 | contig 30188 bp, 25 predicted proteins | sample AOAMet1_18_M0_10_2_FD_188229 | JGI IMG/M metagenome (GOLD analysis project Ga0208971, IMG submission 188229) | Ammonia-oxidizing marine microbial communities from Monterey Bay, California, USA - CAN11_18_M0_10 (SPAdes) | ecosystem: Environmental > Aquatic > Marine > Intertidal zone | place...
CCGAAGTGCTTGAGTGATGCCTCTTGGGTAAAGGTTCCCTCGGGTCCTAAAAAGGCGACTTTAATCGGCTGCTCAAGGGCCAGACAGGCAGACATGATCTGGCGAAACAGACGCGCCATATCTTCATCACCTAAAGGCCCGTCGTTTTTTTCCATCACTGAGCGCAGCACCTGAGCTTCCCGCTCAGGTCGATAATAGGTTTCATCACCCTGCTGCTTTTTAATCTTGGCGACATCTTGAGCACAGCGCGCACGGGCACTGATACTGGCCATAAGCTCTTGATCGATGGCATCGATCTTATTGCGCAGATCGAGCAGTGGATTTTTGTCAGTCATTATTTAAACCTTACTCATCATCAGCTGGGGTGGCGTCATCAGCCGGCTCTTGATTAGAAACAGCTTCAACCGCATCCTCTTCAATCAAAAGCTCATCTTCTTCCGGCTCGGCAATACGTGCCAACCTGACCAGGTTCTCAGTATCCTTCAATCGAATAATACGGACGCCCTGTGTATTGCGCCCCACAACCGAGACTTCGTCACCGCGGGTTCGCACCATGGTGCCCTGATCCGAAATCAGCATAATTTCATCACCAGAGAAGAGCTGCGTTGCGCCGACCAGTGGCCCGTTGCGCTCACTCGCCTGAATCGCAATCATGCCCTTGCCGCCACGTCCCTTAGTGGGGAACTCATCGACTTTGGTGCGTTTTCCATAGCCGTTTTCACAAACTGTCAGCAGGAAGCCATCCTCTTCTGGAACAACCATCGAGATAACTTCGTGGCCTTCCGGCAGGCGCATACCTCGTACACCTTTGGATACGCGACCCATAGAACGGGCATCGGTGCTGGCAAACCGCACCGCCTTGCCTTCTGAACTAAGCAACATTACATCGCTGTCGTCATCAATAATGGCAGTGCCCACAAGGTGATCGCCCTCAACCAGATCCACCGCGCGCAAACCAACACTACGTGGACGCGAGTACTGCTCCAATGAGGTCTTCTTCACGGTACCGTTGGCAGTGGCCATAATCACAAATTTGTCAGCACTATATTCTTCAACCGGCAGGATCGAGCTAATACGCTCGCCCTCACTGAGAGGCAACAGGTTAACCACTGGACGACCGCGAGAGTTGCGGCCGGCAGCGGGAATCTGAAAGACCTTGAGCCAATAGACCTTGCCGAGATTGGTAAAGCATAGAATTGTTGCGTGAGTGCTAGCCACCAGCAGGTGCTCAACAAAGTCTTCATCTTTCACTGCAGTTGCAGACTTGCCCATCCCGCCGCGGCGCTGAGCTTGATAGTCGCTGAGTGGCTGAGTCTTGGCATAGCCGCCGTTGGAGATGGTGACAACGCGGTCTTCTTCTGTAATCAGGTCTTCGATAGTCAAGTCGTGGAGAGATTCAACAATCTCAGTGCGACGCTCATCGCCAAATTCTTCGATTACCGCTTCTAGCTCTTCACGAATAACCGTCATCAGACGAGTCAGATCACCGAGAATCTCTTGGTACTCGGCAATCTCTTCCAGCTTGACCGCAAACTCGGCAATAATTTTCTCGTGTTCCATACCGGTCAAACGGTGCAGACGTAACTCGAGAATATCTTTGGCCTGTTCTGGAGACAGAAAATACTGGCCATCACGGAGACCGTACTGCTCTTCGAGCCATTCCGGGCGTGTCGCTTCAGCTCCGGCACGATCGAGCATCGGAATCACCGAGCCGGGATTCCAGCCCCGCGCAACCAGTGCTTCACGGGCTTCAGTAGCTGAGGGGGACTGCTTAATCAGGGCAATAATTTCATCGATATTGGCCAGCGCAATAGCAAAACCTTCCAGCGTATGGGCGCGTTCACGAGCCTTTTTCAATAGATAGATCGTTCGGCGTGTTACGACTTCACGGCGGTGACGCAAAAATGCCTGGATCAGCTGTTGCAGATTGAGAATTTTCGGTTGGCCATCGACCAGCGCCACAACGTTGATGCCAAATACACTCTGCAACTGGGTCTGAGCGAAAAGGTTATTCAGCACAACTTCGGCAACATCGGTGCGCTTGATTTCGATAACCACGCGCAGACCATCTTTGTCCGACTCATCCCGCAGCTCAGAAATACCCTCGAGCTTCTTCTCTTTAACCAGCTCAGCAATACGCTCGATCAGACGCGCTTTGTTTAGCTGATAGGGAATTTCGGTGATGATAATGGTTTCGCGGCGAGTCTTTTCATTGACCTCGATATCGGCTTTGGCGCGCACATAGATGCGTCCGCGACCAGTGCGATAGGCCTGAATAATGCCAGCTCGGCCATTGATAATCGCCGCGGTCGGGAAATCCGGCCCAGGGATATATTCCATCAACTCATCGACGGTAATCTCTGGATTTTCGATCATCGCCAGACAGCCTTTGACCACTTCGGTAAGGTTGTGAGGCGGAATATTGGTTGCCATGCCCACAGCAATACCCGAGGAACCGTTAACTAATAGGTTGGGAATGCGCGTAGGCAAAACATGGGGAATCTGTTCGGTTTCATCATAATTGGGGACAAAATCCACCGTATCTTTCTCGAGATCTTCGAGCAGCGCATGGGCGATTTTGGTCATACGGATTTCGGTGTAACGCATGGCAGCCGCGGAGTCACCGTCCACAGAACCAAAGTTGCCCTGACCATCCACTAGCATATAACGCAATGAGAATGGCTGAGCCATACGGACGATGGTCTCGTAAACGGCGGAATCACCATGCGGGTGATACTTACCAATTACGTCACCAACAACACGGGCTGATTTCTTGTAGGCCTTGTTCCAGTCATTGCCGAGTTCGTTCATGGCAAATAGCGCGCGCCGATGCACAGGCTTGAGCCCGTCTCTCACATCGGGCAGTGCTCGGCCAACAATCACGCTCATAGCATAGGCTAGATAGGATTGTTTGAGTTCATCTTCGATATTTACCGGAACAATTTCTTTTGCTAAATCACCCATAAGTTTCCGTCGCGCCCTGAAGTTTTATCGCTATTATTTTAGATCCGCTAACAACCGCTATCAGGCGGTCATTAATGCGTGCCAGTAGGCCCTAAAAGCAGCCTATTTAAAGGCCTGAATTCTACCATACATATCCCTGTAGTGGTTCGCTTTTATTGACCTGAAACTCACGTCAAAGCTTAACCCGCAGTAAAAAGTCGGTATACTCCAAACCTTCGTTCAGGAGGCTTCATGCAGCCCATAAAAATCGATTTACTTATCAACAGCCGATGGATTATTCCGGTGATTCCGGAGAACCGCTTTTTTGAAAACTGCGCTCTGGCCATCGACCAGCAAAAAATTGTCGGCATTTACCCCCAGGCCGAGGCTCAGAGCAAATTTGATCCCGCTTCGGTGGTCAATTTGGACGACCATATTTTGATGCCAGGCCTGGTTAATGCCCACGGTCACGCGGCCATGAGCCTGCTCCGTGGTTATGCCGATGACCTGCCATTGCAGCCCTGGCTGGAAGAACATATCTGGCCCGTGGAGGCCCGTGTGCTGAGTGCGGATTTTGTTGCCGATGGCACCAATCTAGCGATGGCTGAAATGATCAAGACCGGCACTACCTGCTTTGCCGACATGTACTTTTTTGCCGACACTGTGGCCGAACAGGTTCAACGCAGCGGCATGCGCAGCCAGATTGGCTTTACCGTATTCGATTTCCCCACTGCTGGGGGCAAAGATCCAGACGACTATATCCACAAGGGCTTGCAACTGCGGGACAGCTATAAGGGCGACAGGCTGATTAAAATTGCCTGTGCACCTCACGCCCCCTATACCGTGGGAGATGAAACCCTAAGCAGAATTGCCACCTATGCCAACGAACTGGATATGGCAGTCCATATTCACTGCCATGAGACTGCTCAGGAAGTGGCGGATTCATTAAAACTTTATGGCAACCGACCGCTGCAGCGCCTCGATGATTTGGGGGTACTGTTGCCCCAGACACAACTGGTGCATATGACCCAAATCGATGACAGCGATATCCGCCTGATTCAGGACAATAACTGCCATGTAGTGCACTGCCCTGAGTCGAATTTAAAACTCGCCAGCGGCTTCTGCCCGGTGGGCAAATTGATCGATGCCGGTATTAATGTCGCCATCGGTACTGACGGCGCGGCAAGCAATAACGATCTCGATCTATTTGGCGAGTTAAAGACTGCAGCCCTGTTAGCCAAAGCAGTAGCCGATGACGCCTCAGCGCTGGATGCTCATGCCGCCCTGCGTATGGCGACGATCAATGGTGCCAAGGCTCTGGGCTGGGACGATCAGATCGGCAGCCTAGATGCTGGCAAGAGCGCCGATATAATTGCCGTGGAAATCAGCTCTCTGAGTCAAAAACCGCTGTATAATCCCGCTTCTCAGCTGGTTTACAGCAATGCTGGCAGCCAGGTGAGCCACAGCTGGGTGGCGGGCAAAGCTCTGCTGCGCGAGCGCAGTTTGGTGACCCTCGATGAAGAACACCTGATCCGCCGCGCCGATGCTTGGCGTAACCAGATCAGTCCCCTTTAAATAGTATCTTAATGAACTTCCCAACCCATAAATTCAAGTCGTAGCTAGCGAGTACTTATGCCAACAAGCAACCGTGAAAATACCGCATCACTCAATGTGGATCCCAGTGAAGTCGCGAAATTTGAACAGCTGGCGAGCCGCTGGTGGGATCGCAACAGTGAGTTTAAGCCACTGCATGATATCAATCCCCTGCGCGCCAACTGGATCGATAAGCTGGCGCCGGTTGCCGAGCAGAAGGTCTTAGATGTGGGCTGTGGCGGCGGCATTCTCTGTGAGGCTATGGCTCAGCGCGGTGCAATAGTTACCGGTATCGATATGGGTGAAGCACCTCTGGCAGTAGGCAAGTTACACAAGCTTGAATCCGGGGTTGAGGTGGATTATCAAAAATCCACTGCAGAAGATTTTGCCCAGAGCCATGCACAGCAGTTCGATATAGTGACCTGTCTGGAAATGCTCGAGCATGTGCCGGACCCAGGCTCAGTGGTGCGAGCCTGTGCAGCCATGACCAAACCCGGTGGTAGCCTATTTTTCTCGACTATTAATCGCAATCCCAAGGCCTATCTGCTGGCGATTATTGGTGTGGAGTATGTATTGCGCATGTTGCCCAAGGGTACTCACGAGTACGGCAAGTTTATTCGCCCGGCGGAGCTGGGAAATTGGATTCGTGAAGCGGGTTTAGAGATCGATCAGATGACTGGCCTGACCTATAACCCGATAACTAAGACCTATCGCCTGACTGAAACTGATGTCGATGTTAATTATATGATCTGCGCGCGCAAGCCCGCATAACGGATTCTTTTATGCTTGACTTCAAAGCCCTGCTATTCGATCTGGATGGCACCCTACTGGATACAGCCCCTGACTTTGCCACCGCACTGAATACTCAGCTGGCACGACATGGCCGGGAGGCGTTGCCGGACTCTGCGATTCGCACCAGCGTCACCAACGGCTCGGTGGGGTTAATTCAGAGCGGCTTTAATATAGCGCCGGGGCATGCTCAATTTGAGACGCTGCGGGAAGAATTCCTCGAACTCTACTTTGCCAACCTAGCGGATCAAACCGCGCTTTATGCCGGTCTCCAAGAGGTTCTTGATGAGTGCCATGCGCGGGATATTCCCTGGGGCATTGTCACCAACAAGCCCTGGCGCTATACCGAGGCGGCACTGGTTCAGCTGGATCTTATGGCCGCTGCAGCAACGGTTATCTGCCCCGACCACGTAACCCTGCCAAAGCCCCACCCGGAAGCGATTTTATTGGCCTGTAAAGAAATCGCTACGGCACCAGAAGACTGCCTCTATGTTGGTGACCATGTGCGGGATATCGATGCCGGTCGCGCCGCGGGCACGCGCAATATTGCTGCGGCCTGGGGCTATATTGAGGCTGGCCAAGTGGTTGCAGACTGGCAGGCGGACTGGATTGTCGAGCAGTCCCAGCAGTTGCATTCGCTGCTATTTGCGGACTAACCCTCGACACTTAAAGCTAGCACCCAATATCCATAACAACCTGATTTGAGAAGAGAAAACACTATGCTATCCAATGCCGAAATTGCCGCTTATCAAGCCCCTGAAAAATTACTCGCCGAGCGGGTGATTATGGTGACAGGTGCCGGTGATGGAATTGGCAAAAGCGCCGCGCTGCATTGCGCAAAGCATGGTGCCACAGTGATTTTGGCTGGCCGCACAGCGGCTAAATTAGAGCAGGTCTATGACAGCATCATGGCCAGTGGCGGTGCTGAGCCGGTTATCTACCCGGTGGATCTCGAGGGCGCGAGCAGCGACGATTTCAACATTCTCAGCAATCAACTGGACGAGCAGTTTGGCCGTCTCGATGGGCTGCTTCACAATGCTGGCATTCTCGGTCAGCGCACACCCCTGAGCAACTACCGCAGCGATGTCTGGGACAAGGTTATGCAGGTTAATGTCACCGCCGCATTCCAAATGACTCAGGCATTGATGCCAGTACTGGAAAAATCCGACAGTGCATCAGTGGTTTTTACTACCTCCAGCGTTGGCCGTGTTGGCCGTTCATTTTGGGGAGCTTATGCCGTATCAAAGTTCGCCGTGGAGGGCATGGTTCAGGTCTGGGCGTCAGAGCTGGAGGGCTTGGGTTCGGTGCGGGTCAATGCGGTCAATCCTGGCGCTACTGGCACCAGCATGCGGATGCAGGCTTTCCCAGCTGAAAATCCCAGCACCGTGACTAGCCCCGAAGAGATTATGCCAACCTATCTGTATCTGCTGGGAGCCGACAGTGCGGCGGTGAATGGCCAGTCTATCGATGCACAGCCGCAGCGATAGATGACTTTAAACGGCTCTCCTGTGCAAGAGCCGGCATTACTTCCAAGTATTACCTCGAGCGCGCAATTTCTTCTCTTTGCGCTCACGCATATCCTTTAAAACATGCCGCTCGGCAAATTTCGGCGGGTGCAAAGCAACGGCTTTAAAGAGCGATACCACCTGCTTCGGATCCAGCTCAAGAAAATCTGAACGGCGAACAATCGATGGCAGTTCAATAGGACCGTAGCTAATACGCTTGAGGCGGTTCACTTCAACATCCTGAGATTCCCACAGCCGGCGTACTTCACGGGTCCGACCCTCGGCCAGAATCACTTTAAACCAACGGTTGCGTCCACCCATATCTTCGGAACTGCGGGCGTGCTGGGCTTTGACACTCTTAAAGCTGGCAAGACCATCTTCGAGAACAACACCCTCGGTGAGACGCTTGATCATTGCCTCGTCCACTTCACCATGAATACGCGCCATATACTCACGCTGCACTTCATAGGAGGGATGCATCAGTCGATTGGCCAGTTCACCGTGGTTGGTGAACAGGAGTAGACCACTGGTATTGATATCGAGACGACCAATAGCGATCCAGCGTCCACGGGATAGACGTGGCAGGCGGTCGAATACGGTGGGTCGACCATCCGGGTCTGAGGTAGTGCAGACCTCGCCTTCGGGCTTGCTGTACATCAGCACTCTCGGGCTATCGTCGGTGACAATCTTAATCACTCGACCGTCAACCAAAATGCGGTCATCCGGGACAGCGCGATCGCCTAGTTTGGCAATTGAACCATTGACTGAAACTCGGCCTGCGGAGATCCACTTCTCCAGTTCACGACGGGAACCCAATCCTACAGTAGCCAATACTTTCTGTAATTTTTCACTCATGGTTAAAACTGCTCACCTGGTCGTCGGAGTCTAGACTTTGGTTATCGTCTAATGGGTTGTTAAGGGCATCGTTAATCGCACTCTGACCGTCAGTTTCTTGGTCGAGGCTAAAATTTTCACCATCCACTGACTGTTCGTCATTGGCCGCAACCAACTCTGGACCCTCAGCTGAGTTGCCGGCATTTGAAGAGAGCGCCAATTCCAATTCTGGATCGAGCTCGGCAAAGTCTTTGATTTCACTGAGTGCCGGCAGCTGCTCGAGACTTTTGATATTAAAGTAGTCGAGGAAGTTTTTGGTTGTGGCGTAGAGCGCCGGCTTGCCCGGTACATCGCGGAAGCCTACAACTCTCACCCAGTCGCGCTCCTGAAGCGTTCGGATAATATCCGAGCTCACTGCAACACCGCGCACCTGTTCGATATCACCTCGAGTCAGAGGCTGACGGTAGGCGATCAGGGCGAGAGTCTCGAGCATCGCTCGGGAGTAACGCTTGGGCTTCTCAGTCCATAGGCGATTGACCCATTGCGCAAGATCTTGGCGCACCTGGAAACGATAACCGCTGGCCGTCTGCATCAATTCAAAACCACGGCCGCGACAATCGGCCTCAACCTCTTCAAGAGCAGCTCTAATCTGATCTCGAGGTGGGCGCTCTTCATCTTCGAAGAGGTTTTCAATACACGCAATATCCATTGGTTTGCCCGCTGCTAACAGCGCGCCTTCAACAATTCTTTTAATCAGGTCAGCATTCATGAGGTTCTAGCTTTCACGTGGATGGGGCCAAAGGTTTCGCTCTGCACAATTTCAACCAATGACTCTTTAATCAGTTCCATGATGGCCAAGAAGGTCACCACTACGCCTAGTTTGCCCTCGGAGCTTTTAAACAGGCTAACAAAAGGCACAAATTGCTCACCGCGCAGGGACTCCAAGACAATGGTCATACGCTCTCTGGTGGAGAGTTTCTCCATCTGTACCTGATGGCTCTCGAACATATCGGCGCGGCGCAGCACTTCAGCTAGCGCAGTTAATAGTTCACGCATATCCACATCCGGGTGCTGAACTTCTTGGTTGCGCTCTGGGGCATGGGCCGAGGCCTGGTGAATGTCGCGACCGAGGCGCGGCATTTCATCAATATCGTCAGCAGCTTTTTTAAACCGCTCGTATTCCTGCAGTCGGCGAATCAACTCAGCGCGAGGATCTTCCTCAGTGTCTTCGTCCATCACCTGACGGGGCAACAACATTCGAGATTTGATTTCAGCGAGCATCGCCGCCATCACCAAATATTCTGCTGCCAATTCCAACTGGATAGATTCCATCAGGCCGATATAGCCCATATATTGACGGGTAATCTCCGCCACATTGATCTCGAGGATATCGAGATTCTGACGGCGAATTAAATAGAGCAACAAATCCAACGGACCTTCAAAGGCTTCGAGAAAAACTTCCAGAGCTTCCGGAGGAATATACAGATCCTTCGGCATGATATTCAGTTCTTTACCCTGAACGACAGCGAAAGGCATTTCAGATTGAGATGGGTTTAGCGGCTGGCCCTCAGTGGAATCAGTCACCTCAGCAGCATCAACTGGTACTTCAGTTGAAACGGCATCACCCAAAGCAACAGCACTATTACTGTCGTCTTCCGGGGATTGTTGCTGCAGAGATGAAGCTTCGTTGCTCACAGTGGGACTCAATTATTTAGTTGCCGGCAATTATAACCGCAATGACCTCTATGGCCATCATGATTATCCATTAAGCGGAGAAATCACCCATACCCTGGCGTGTAATCTCTGGCACCGGGCCAGTCATATCCACAACCGTGGTAGGTTCAAGGCCACAGTGGCCGCCATCAATTAATACATCCACATGCATTTCAAGGGCGGCACGGATATCGTAGGGGTCAGACAGCGGATACTCATCCCCGGGCATAATCAGCGTCACACTCATCATCGGCTCGCCCAACTCCTCCAGCAGAGACTGAGCAATGGGGCTATCCGGCACTCGCAAACCAATAGTTTTGCGCTTGGGATGCATCAGTCGGCGCGGCACTTCAGAGGTGGCCGGCAAAATAAAGGTAAACGGCCCTGGGGTGTGGGCTTTGAGACTTCGAAACGCGCTATTATCGACACGGGCATAGCTAGCAAGCTCGGAGAGATCACGGCACATCAGGGTGAAATTGTGATTTTTATCCACCTGCCTAATGGCACGGATACGATCCATTGCCTGCTTGTCGCCAATATGGCAGCCAATGGCATAGACTGAGTCGGTGGGATAGGCAATAACGCCGCCCTTGCGCACAATCTCGGCAGCTTTAGCGATCAATCGCTGCTGGGGATTTTCCGGGTGAATACTGAGATAGTCGCTCATGAAAATATCTGGCTCTGTTTAAGGCCGGCATTATCACATAGCAGAGCCGCGAGGGGTGAATTTAGATGACTTTTTCCGGGGTCAAAAATTGCTCGGCAAACAGCTCCGGTGGAACCGGCTTGCTCACCAGATAGCCCTGAAAACTATCGCAGCCGAGCTGCTCTAAAATATAGCGCTGCGGCTCGGTTTCAACGCCTTCAGCAACCGTGCTCATACCGAGGTTTTTCGCCAGAGCAATAATACCGGCGACAATGGCACTATCACTTGGGTCTGACTCAATATCGGAGATAAATGAGCGGTCAATTTTCAATACATCAACGGGCAATTTTTTAAGATAATTGAGCGATGAGTAGCCACTTCCAAAATCATCCACAGCCACGGTGATACCCATTTTTTTGATTTTGTTGAGCTCTTTGATCATCAGTTCTGGATGATCCATCAGGGTGCTTTCAGTGATCTCCAGTTCCAGAACGTTTTTAGGTAGGCCATTGCGCTTAATTAAATCCTCTAACTTGATATGCAGATCTTCCTGCACCAGATCCTTGACCGAGAGATTTACTGCAAGCACTAAGCTGTGACCCAGATCCAGCCAGCGCTTAATTTGTACGGCGACATTTTCTAGCACCCAATCGGTCAGCGGATTAATCAGCCCGCTCTCTTCGGCCAGAGAAATAAACACATCCGGCGGCACCAGCCCTTTAAGTGGATGCTCCCACCGTACCAATGCTTCGGCACCCACAAGTTCGCCGGTCTTAAAGTCGATTTTGGGTTGATAGTGCAGCACTAGCTGATCACTTTCGATGGCTTTACGCAGCTCTTGTTCCAACTTCATTCGCTTGGCTATCTCAGCTTCCATACCCCGTTCATAGAAACAAAAATCATTGCGCTTTTCCTTGGCCCGAAACATTGCCGAATCCGCGTGCTTGATTAGAGCGCTGACGTCTTCCCCATCATCGGGGAAAATAGAAATGCCAATACTGGTGGTGACAAACATTTTCTGTTGCATAAAGCCAAAGGGCCGGGCCACCGAGCGACAGATTTTTTCGGCCACATTGGAGGCACCATCGAGGCTGGCTATATTTTCGAGTACCACGGTAAATTCATCACCGCCAAGGCGCGCAACGAAGTCATTTTCGCGAACACAGTGCCGGATACGCTCAGCAACTGCCTTGAGCAACAGGTCTCCAGCATCGTGACCCAGAGTGTCATTGATCATCTTAAAGCGATCCAGGTCGAGAAATAAGATCGCAAAACGCTGATTTTCAGTGGCCGCACGATTCACCGTGACCGCCAACTGCTGTTTCAAATAGGTGCGATTTGGCAGGCTGGTCAAGGGATCGTGATAGGCGAGCTTTTTAACATCCTTTTCGGCTTTGCTGGCCTTGATCAACCGTGCAACCCGCTGTTTGATCACCGAGAAATTAATCGGTTTAGAGACATAGTCCGTTGCCCCGGAGGAAAAGGCTCGAACAATGGACTGCTCATCATCCAGTGCGGTAATCATCAATACCGGAATATCACTGCCATGAGGCAACTCGCGAATAATTTGGCAGGCATCAAAACCGTCCAGCTCCGGCATCACCGCGTCCATCAACACCAGATCAGGCATATGGCGTTTACAGATGTTCAGAGCCTGCATACCGTTATTGGCTTCTTCGACCTCGTAATTTTCCCGCGTAAAGGCATCAACCAGCGCCATGCGCACAGTGCGGTCATCATCTACAACGAGGATGTTGTTGTATTTTTCATTTTTGGTGGGAATCTTGACGGTCTCAGAGTCTAGGGACATTTCCTGCTTGAGGTCATCGGCCAAAATCTCAAAGGCCGTTGCAATCCTCTTTAGCAGCTGCTCCCCATCACTTAGGTCCTCACTTGTTGCGCTATCCTCCAAGAGCTTGCTCGCCGCGACCAGCTCTCCGGCACCAAAGTTAGCGGCACTGCCTCTGATGGTGTGGGCCATATCCCGCACTTGGCGGATATTATTTTCAGCAAGGGCCGTTGCCAACTTGCCGATATAGATTGGAGTATCTTCGAGAAAAGCGGCAACCATCGATGAGACCACTTCACCTACCGCCTCTCGCAGAGAGGCAATCACTTTGACGTCATAACTTAGGCCGCTGTATTGAGCGGCGGGATGCTGGATTAGCACGGCAGATTCATCCCGGGGGTTGCCGAGGTTTTTATCTTCCGCTTTTTGCCCTGCTTGCTGTTTCTGCTCATGATCTGTCTCGGGTTCATCTCCATACCAGAGAGCCAGCTTTTCCCTGAGACCAGCCAGACTTAGCGGTTTTGGCAGAAAATCACTCATACCGGCATGGCGGCAGATACGTTCTTCATTTTCTGAATTATTGGCAGTCATGGCGATAATCGGCAATGTGCCAGCTTGATCGCCCTCATAAATCCTTATCTGTTTGGTAGCGTCATAGCCGTTCATAACCGGCATATTGCAGTCCATAAACACTAGGTCATAATCTTCTCGAACCACTTTCTCCAGCGCTTCTTTGCCATTGTTGGCCAGTGCCGCCTGACAGCCAAGACGCTCTAACATGGCAATCGCCACCTGCTGATTGGCACGACTATCATCCACCACTAATATTTTACAGGAGCGGGGTGAAACGGCCTCTTCAGGCAATCGGTCATCATCAAATTCCGCTCCACTGCCAACAATAAAATATTTGGTCAATATGTCGGCAAGTGAATTAGAGCGCAGAGGTTTATTCAATCGGGGTATCGATAGCTCTCCGCCGATGGCGTCTTTGCTCCAAGGATTACTCAACATCACGGCCAGTCGTCTATTAAAATTGGGCTCTAACTTAATAAATTTAATCAGCTCTTTGATTTTAATATCATCGATATCCTGATCGATAAACAGGATATCGAAACAGGCCTCAGCCGGGTGCTGACGAATAAGCTCTAACCCCTGAACACCGGATTGAGCAAACTCGGCATTCACCCCCAGCGCCTTGAATTGCTGAGCAGCAAAGCCCCTGAGAATTTCGCTGGCGCTGACAAACAGCACATGAATATTATCTAGAGTATTTTTGTCGGTACTGGTGTTTTCGTCTCCCTTTGACTTTGACTCTGGCTCTGGTTTTAACTCTGAAGACTGTGCCACCAGCATCGGCAGACTAAAACCAAACTGACTACCCTGACCCAACTCACTGGAGACAAAAATATCGCCGCCCATCAACTCAACTATCTGGTTGCTGATCGCCAAACCTAAACCAGTGCCCTGATAGCCTTTTGTATTTGATGAATCCACCTGAGTAAAGGCCTCGAAGATACGCGCCTGATCCTCTGGGGCAATCCCGATACCCGTATCCTTGACGATAAATCTCAATCTAATGGTTGAAGCGTTATCCTGTTGCCCCTTATCCGCTGCAGAGTCAGTCTTTGCGTCATACTGCAAGCTGATATGGATAGAAACTTCACCGCGCTCGGTAAACTTGAGCGCATTGCCTGCCAGATTAATCAACACCTGACGAATTCTATCGCTGTCACTATGCAGTGCCAAAGGGACATCATCATCGATCATATAGCCAATATTAAGGTGCTTTTTCAGTGCCGTACTGGAGAGCAAGCCCACTACTTCATCAAGACTTTCATGGAGTAAATAATCGCGATTGGTAATGCTAATTTTGCCGGCATCGGCTTCGGAAAAATTGAGGATATCGTCAATCAGCGCCAACAGGTTGTCCCCTGATGATTTTGCCGTCTGCACATATTCGTTCTGTTTGAGACTCAGCCCCATAGTCATCAATAGATCCAACATACCCAATACCGCATTCATCGGTGTGCGCAGCTCATGGGTTACATTGGCGGCAAATTCCACTTTCATCTCAGCGGATGTCATGGCCATTTTCATTGCTCGCTTAAGTTCACGGCGGCGGTTTTCCAACACCTGCATCATGCGGTTAAAGGATTTTTGCATCTCGGTGATATCTACCGGCCCCTGAATTTCAGAGCGAATTTTCTCTTCACCCTGCTGTGCTCGTTTCATTACCTTAGATAGGCGTTCGATTGGACTGGTCAGTCGGCGAGAGAAATAAAGCAGCGCAAACAATAAAATGGCTGCGCCGACAAAGGATGCCATCAGATTGTTTTGCAGCGTGCTCTTTTGCATCTTGTGCAGGGTGTCCTTGCCCACCACTACAGTAATATAACCCAGCAGCAGATTGTCACTGCTCCCCATACCCATCACCTGATCGCCATCGGCACTACTGGCATAAATCGGCGCGACAAATTTCCAAAAGTCGATACTCTCGGCCACCAGACTCAACTCAGGGGCTTGCTTATTAATCGCCTCAGTTGACAGCTGGGTCGCCTGATCAACAAACTCGCTGCTCTCAGCAACCAGCATCGAGCCGGTAACAAATAGCACATCGGCCTTATCGGTTTCGATCATTATTCCCTTTACCCCAGGAAAGTTCATGGCATCTTCGCCAATATCACCGGCCGCCTCAGGGCTCTGATAGAGCAGCGCCACCTCACTGCGGCGAGCCAGAGATTCTGTTACCTGTTTACCCTGCAGCAATTCATGCTCTTCGATAATACTGCTGGATATCTTGCTCACCGTTACCGAGGTAACAAACGCCAAAACCAAAATGCCGAAGATAAAAACCAGAGATATCTGAGTTTTAAAGCGTAATTTGTCGAACCAATTGCGTCTAAATCTAGCCATAGTGGGTCACCGCGCCGGCAATACTAGGTCAATTTGCGCACGCATATCATCGGTCAGACTAATACCGAGATGATTACTGGTGCGTTCATTGAGGGTGACAAAGACATCATCGAGGGGCTGCATCTTGCGCGCCTCTCTCCCAGCGCTACTCTGAGCACCTTGTAAGCTGGAAGACCGTTTATTGGCAACGGTTTGTGCCAGACGCCCGAGGCTCAGGCCCATTTTGTAGTTGTTTGGGTAGACAGAGAAAAGTGCGCCGCGCTTTACATGCACCGGGTTAGAGGAGAACACCACAAAGTGTTTTTCCCAGGAGGCCTGAAGCAAAATCGAGAGTACCGCATTGTTAACAAATGAGCCGTTTGGCTGAATCCATACGGCATCTTGTTCATCGAGAGTTTTTATCAGATTGCGATAGACCCCCGCCGCGCTCCTGATATCTTCGGCCTCGTGAATCACCAGCGCAAAGCCACGATGCAAGAGAGTTCCTTCCGCCAGATCAAAATCCCGTACTGTTGTACCCGGTTTGGCAATAACATGAATTTTTTTAACCGCGGGAACCAAAAAAGATAACTTGTTTGATATGGCCTCAAAACTCGGCGTCAAGCTAATGCCATAGACTTGCTCAAAATCGCCACTGACAGCGCCGACAATCACTCTGTGATCGGTATTTTGTTCAGCGGCTTGGCGGGCCAAGCGATTGCCCAGCACCAAGACCGGTGATTGCCTATCAAGGACATGGATAAAATCCACAGGAGACTGATTTTTGGTCATGGCAACGCGCTGGACTTGCTGCTCATAGCCATCCTCGGCGCCGCGGACAATCTCCTCAAAGACGCGAGCAAAAGGCTCTCGCACCTGTGGATAGACTACCACTAGCTCCACCGCAGCAGCAGAGACGCTGCAATAGAAAATCAGTACCGCGATAGCACTTAAACATGCCCGCAGACTCCCTGTAAGTTTTATAGCACTACCTCCTGTACTGCCGTAAAAAAGTCAGCTAATCGCCCTAGCAGATTACTGACTCATCTAGCCTGCCGTCTAGCTAAGCCAGCTAGATGCAATCATTACCTATACCGCTTAATAGTAGTTTAAAAATTGTAGCGAACTTCCCCCAATAGAGCCCTGCCTGAGAGCGGCAGGTCATTTGGAATAAATGGCATTGGATCGGAATTAGGACTGGGTTCGCGAGCGTCTTCATCGAATAAATTATTTGCCGTCAAGGCAAACTCAAGGGAGTTGGCCAGAGTTTTGCGTACCGATAGATCAAACAGTGCATAGTCATCTATATCCGGGCGCACATCATCGCTGAGCCGATTGCGATCCATAACCCAGTTGGCGCGCAAATTAACCCTCCAGCCACTGGGCAATATCCAATCGGCGCGAAGATAGAGCTGCTTCTCTGGAGACTTGGCCGCAGGCACATCGAGTGTCTCATCGGTGGAATTTTGTACTGCTATATTGCCGGTCAAGGTAAAGTTCTCAGCGGCCTCCCAAACCGCCTCAAACTCCATACCATAACCTGTCTGCTCACCAGAATTTTGTGCGGTGCGAGTGCTGTTATTGGCATCGGGGACAAATTGGATAATATCGGCCCAGTCATAGTAGAAAAAATTGGTCATCAATGTCAGTTCGTAATTGGGGCGATAATCAAAAGCCAGTTCATAGCTTTTAATTTCTTCCGGCTTGAGATTGATATTGCCAAGAATTAAGGGGTTGTTAATAGCTCTTGTCTGGGCAAAAGAAGGTGCGCGAAACGCCTCACCATAGAGCAACTTGGTGGTGAGCTTATAACTGGTGGACCAGACCAACGCCAGCCGAGGATTAGTGGTAGCGCCAAAATCTGAATAATTATCATGTCGCAGTCCTGCGGTTAACTCCCAGTCATTGGCCAGTAGCCAGACATCCTGCAAAAACACATAACTATTATCGCGACTGTCTTCGGTAAGAAATACAAATGGGGTATCGGACACATCCACCAAAGGATCTCCGGGGAGAATCAGCATGCCAGTGTCCGGATTGATGCCAAAGTTTTTGGTCTCAGTGATCTTATCAATTTCCCCATCATAATAGCCGGCACCTACGCTGATATGGTGCTTGGAGATACCACTGTGTTCGAGGCGCACATCAAACCTGCTATGACGCTCAAAGATCTCTGGGTTGCCAATTACACCTTCCGGGAAGGGAGGAAATATCGGCACGCCGAATGGATCGAGAAAGGGGCCAGTGGAGCCTGCAGGGTAAAGAACAAAATCGCCCTCCACTTCCTGAGAGGTATCAAAGTAACTGGTTTGGATTTCAATTAATGTTTCATCGAAAATATCTTCATCGGTATAAGTTAGATCAACATTAAACCGTTGACTAGAAAATTTATTCTCTGGATTAAGTGCTTGAGCAGCACCGGCACCATCGCCGATATTGTTACGAATTTGACTGCCGGCCCTAAGGCGTAATTTTTTATAACTCGCCTCGAGACGCAATTCGATATTTTCTGAAGACCGATTTACTGAGCCCGGCGCATTTGAAACAGTGGTTCCGGTAATAAAATCAATTAAGCTCTGTGCATCGCTGTCGATCTGCGAATCGGATCCATCGCTTTTTGTAAATTCAACACTGCCCATATAGGCCAGATCACCTTTTTTGCCAGCGCCCGTAAACCACACATCAGTAGTATCAAAAGAACCGACCCTAACGCCAGCAGAATTATTTTCTATCTCCTGAGGCGTCTTGGTAATTATATTAATTACCCCAGCAAAAGCATCGGCACCATAGAGCGCCGAACCGGGCCCACGAATCACTTCGATTCGCGAGATCGCCTCAACCGGCATACCGCCCCAGACAAGATTGCGGTCGCCTTGAAATAAATTAGTAATGGGGATTCCATTAATAAGCATCAAAACCTGAGGGCTAAAATCTGAGGAGATACCACGAAAAAGATATTCTGGATTATAAATGGCACTCAAACTGACATGCAGACCGGGCACAGACTCCAAGGCCTGATCAATATCTCGAGCACCCATAGCGCGGATCTGACTGGCAGTAATCACAGAGGCCACCGCGGGGGCTTTGGCTATTGGCTGAATGATTCCAGTGGCAATCGAGACATAGTCCTCATCGCCATATAGTCCAGCAAAATCTACATCCGACGCGAGACTGTTCTCGGTAAATATCGTGCCACAGGTCAAACCTAAAATAACAAATACTGCATACAGCTTAGTCATTACTCACACCCTCCAGTGCTTGACCGTCTCGTCTCCTGTAAAGTTGAGTCGAGAAGTCCGTAAGGGAAAAAAACATCCTTCCTGTTGATCTAATGCATCAATAAAGCAAGGCATTGCTCCGGCAGTAAAAGCCAATGTGGCCATATGGTAAAATCCCATAGGCTTCAACCCTTCATCGGCCAATAAGCCAGCACAAACAGCCGCAATATTGATCTCATATTTAAACCGGCTAGCGCTTAAATACTCAGCTACAGCAAAGGCAAGTTTGATATATTTGCCTTCACCGCAACCTATTGAACGGGCAAAATCCATCATTGGCTCTACCCGTTCATCCCCAGAAACTAATGGCCGTCCATATCCGTAGACGCTGCGAAACTGCTTTAACTCTGTTTTAATTATTTGTTCTAAAGTCTCACCCTCAGCCAATCGCTTATCGGCTCGGTATAAAAAATCTGTCGCCCCTTTTATGGGCTTTAATCCATAGAGAGTGGCCTCGGTCACTGCCACTGATGCCGCCGCGGCCAGCGCCCCAGTTGAGCGCGCGGTGCCGGCCAATGCCGATACGCGGTTATTCCAGATACGCGGATCGGGAAAGCTGGTACAGATAACCCACATTCCCTCCATTAAACGCGCGATTTTTGACGACTCTTTTCCGGTGCTGGCAAACAGCAAATACTCCATCCATGAGCTGTCACTTAAATCCTTAAATACATCTTTGCCCCGCAGCACGACCTTTCCTTCAGGAGACCAGCCACCCATTGAGGTGCACCAATTATCCTCGAACTTCTCTAACTTACTGTGAACAGGCATACAGTTTTCTCACTGGGCCGAATGGCCTCACGGATTTAATTTGAAGCCGTTGGCAAAAAATGGATACTTCCGCCAACCCAGTCGCTCTTGCTCGAGGCTGTGAACTGCCGCTCCCGGCAGACGCAATAATAAAAACAGCATCTCGGCTTGTTCCGGTAGAAAATCAAGATCATAGAGAGCCGCAGCGGCAACGCCAGAAAAGGCTAAGGGACAGCCGGCAAACGCTTCTAATTCAGTGCGCTGATTATTTAACCAATGCAGGTGGGTGCCTTGACCAATATCCGCGAGATACGTCAGGGTCTGTTTGACAGGGGTTGGACAGCTAACGCCATTGGGATCAAAACCCGGTGTATGCTCCATAGGTAGCCAAACATCTTCACGTGCGGGCTGGGGTGGCTGTTTAATCAACTGCTGCCAAGCTTTAAGGCTAGTCTGACACTGCTGCCAATACTCCAGAGCATGGAAGACTTCCCGGGCGCCACCCAAGTTGCCAGCACCCACGGCAGTTGCGGCGATAATTGCCGAAGCATGAGTGGAACCGCCGACTCCGGCGCTCATAGCGGCCCTGACACTGTGATCTCTGGGGCCGGGATTGGCCAGCGCAATGGCCAGCCCCTGAAGTAGCGCCGACTGTTCCGGCGTTGGCTGTTGCTGTTTAAATAGCAGGTAGAGGTAATCTATATAACTCGCATTTTTTAATATATCGCCATAGATATCATAGCCACCGCAATAACAGCTAGCAGCGGCAAATGGATTATCCAGTTCGGGAGTTTCACGCCAAATTTTTGTGGTGATTTTCTCTATCGGGTTATCGCTCATCCACTTTGCAACACGTTAGTGCGCAAACCGATTGGAGGTGGCTCATTAGTATCGATGCGCACATCGAGTAAAGTCGGTCCTTTGCGTGCGCAGATAGTTTTTATATCGAGATTATTTAAGTCTGCCGGTGAGTGGATAATATGCCCAGGTGCTCCCATGGATTTAGCCATCGCTGAAAAGTCTACCGGAGTTAACTGATTGGCTATGGGTTCTGCGCCAGTCAGTGTTTGGCCATGCCTAACCATCCCGTAAGCGTGGTCATTTAAGATTACAAAAATAATGGTTAATTTTTCTTCTATGGCAACTGTCAGTTCTTGGCCGCTCATCAGCCAACTGCCGTCACCAGTAATACAGACCACCGGAGTATTATCCAAAGCCATACTGGTTCCCACAGCATTGCCAATAGCCCAACCCATTGAGGCAAAATCAACTGAGGCACTAAATAAACCCCCTCGGGCTTCACGCTTACCCGAGAACCTTCGATCGAATGGGTTTAGGTAATGGGTTCCCCAGGCCAAGCTATTTCCGGTATCGACTAGGTATCGAGTGTGCGCAGGAAATAATCTGGGTAAATCCCGCATCAGCCGTTGAGGCTTAATTGGCGTTGCATCGGAACAGTAGCCCTCTTCGTCGTCAAACTGAAAATGTCGAGTTAAGGTTGCTTCCGACTCGGCACTGGCCGACTTGACTAGACGCAGATAGTTTTTTGTATCGATCCCGAAGCGACTAGCTATGCGATCAAAAATTGTTTCCAGGCAGCCGCGCACATGGAGCTTTGCCATAGGCGTTCGCGTCAGGTTTACCTCGGTGGACTCCACATGCACCAGTTTGCCATTGAGAAGATTTGTGGTATCCCAAGCATTACTAGAAAACTCTCCAAAGCGCGCACCGATTGCTATTACCAAGTCGACACTGGGGTTAGCCAACACCTCGCTTGCATCAGTATGACCGGCGAAGCCGAAGACACCCTTAAATTGTGGGTGATAAGGACTGACCAATCCTTTACCTTGGGGCGTCACTATAAGAGGCGCACCCGTTTTAACCACAAGGGAAAGAATACTGCCAATAGCATCACAGGCTTCATCGCCAATAATAAAGACAGGATTTTTCGCCGAACTCAACTCATGAAAGAGCTGGTCTACTGCATGATCATCAATCAGCGCAGGCCTATCCAATAAATTATCCAGTTGATAGTGAGTCTGGCTATTAAGGTTATCCATCGCCATCACATCTCGCGGCATACTGATATGCGCCGGCCCTGCTGGCGAGCCCATAGCCGACATAATGGCGGTAGCGAGTTTGTGTTCAAACTGGTCAATATGGGAGACAAGGGTGTTATATCTGGTGCAGTGGGAGTAGAGACCCACTGTGTTGACGCCGGTGCAGGAAGAGTCTTGAATGGCACCTTTGCCAAAGGTTGAAATCGCTGTCTGGGCGGTGATGACTAACATGGGTACGTTGTTTTCGTAGGCTGAAGCGACCCCGGTAATCATATTGGTAGCGCCAGGTCCGGTGGTTGAGCAACAGACACCCAGTTTGCCACTATTTCTCGCATAGCCATCGGCCATAAAGGCGGCACCGGTTTCGTGGCGGGCTAACACAGCGCGAACTCCGCCGCGCCGCTCGCTACGTGCCAGTGCATCATAGAGGGGTTCTATGGCTCCCCCTGGCACACCAAAAACATATTCGACCCCCAGTTGTTCAAGATAAGCGACTAACAAATCCGCCATCTTTGGTCCCATTGGTGTAACAGCCCGGCACCGTTCTTTACCTTCTATGTCGGTCATCTTTTTCCCTTATAAATTAATGCGATACAAAGAAATCATGAAGTATTTTTGTTAAATTCATTAATAGATGATGATTTGTCGCTTATCAACCTAATCCGCTGACAGCTATGCATCATGGGGCGGTTTGGTTAACCGCGTCTCGACATAGACAGCTGAGTGGTTACAATGCCCTCCTAAAATTGACAAAAGACCACTATGACTGATGCCACTAACACGCGAGAGCAGCCTGCGGAAAAGAAAGAAAGCCTGCTGTTAAATCTTGCCTTTAATATCGCCATTCCTACTCTAGTGCTCACTAAACTCAGCGGTGCAGACTATCTGGGTATTAAGCTGGCAATTATTGTGGCTCTGTCATTCCCGATTATTTATGGTGTGCGCGATTTTTTTGTGCGCAGCAAAATCAATTTCTTCTCCGCACTGGGGGTTGTCAGTGTTGCCCTCACCGGCGGCATCAGCCTGATGGAGTTGGATGCGATCTATATTGCGATTAAAGAGGCCAGCATCCCTGCCCTGTTTGGCCTAGCGACACTGATATCTCTAAAAACCTCCCAGCCTCTGATCCATACTTTTTTACTTAATGACTCGGTGCTTGAGATTGATAAAATCAATGCCTCGCTGGTCAGCCGCAACCGCCAAGCGGAGTTTGATCAGTTGCTGATTAATGCCTCGTGGATTCTGGCTGGTTCATTTCTACTCTCCGCAGTGCTCAACTATTTTCTCGCAGTCTATCTGCTCACGGCAGATCCTGGCACTCAGGCATTTAATGAGCAGCTTGGCAAAATGACGGCCTTGAGTTTTCCGGTGATCGCGGTTCCGGCTATGCTGGTGATGATTGGCGATATGTTTTATCTGTTCAAAGGTATTACGCGGATTACTGGGTTGTCCCTAGACGAAATAATTAAACAGAAATAAACCGGAATAAAAGAGTAACTTTATGTGGTACGCAATAATCAGTGAAGATGTTGAAAACAGCCTTACCCAACGCTTGGCAGCCCGTCCAGCGCATTTGCAGAGACTGCAAGAATTGAAAGACGATGGACGCCTGTTTGTCGCTGGCCCGCACCCAGCAATTGACTCTCTGGACCCCGGTGAGGCTGGGTTTACGGGCAGCTTGGTGATCGCTGAATTCCCGTCTCTGGTCGAGGCTCAGCAGTGGGCTGACGCCGACCCTTATATCGCTGCTGGCGTGTATAAGCAGGTTAGAGTTAAACCGTTTAAGAAAGTACTACCCTAACCACCTCGCAAGACGCAATGATTAGCAGTCAAGTGGTTATCATTTGCTGCTGATCAGAGTATTATCCAAGCCTTCCTAACTTATCATTTTTGAAACCATGAAATATTTCTGTTCTGCACTATCTGTTTTGGCACTACCCCTTCTCGCCCTCTCGATCAGTCAGAGCCTGATTGCTCAGGAAGCTGCAACTGAAAACGTTGAGACTGCCGAGGTAACGACTGAGCCCACAGAGAAAGTTTATCTACAGGACAAATCAGTCTGGGTGAATGATGAGTTTTTGGTACCACTGCGCTCTACACCCTGTGCCCGCTGCACTATTGTTCATCGGGGCCTTAAATCCGGCACTCAGCTTCGGCTGTTAGAGATGGTTGATGGCTGGGGACATCTGATCACTGATCGAGGTGTTGAAGGCTGGATGGAAGAGCAGTATCTGGTGGATCAGCCAATCGCACGTATCAAGGTCAAGCAACAGCAGAAAGAGTTGGCTGCACTAAAAAAACGCAATAGCGAGCTAGAGCAGACTCTCAGCGAGATGAGTCAGGCGTCGAAGGAAGTTCGCGGCGAACTCGACAGCAGTCGAGATGATAAAAATGTCTTGGCAATTGAACTGGCTGAGATCCGTGAGATTTCTTCCGATGCCATTACCCTGAGTGAGCAGAATCAGCAGCTAGTGAAAAACAATCATATGTTACAGCGGGAGAATGATTCCCTGAAGGCCAATGTCGATGACTTGCAAAAAGATCAGCGCAATGAGTCATTTTTATATGGCGGCTTAACCGTTTTTCTCGGCGCCATATTGGTGATCCTGATTCCTAAGCTGCGCGGTCGCAAACGTTTCTCGGAATGGCAGTAGCCGGTCACTGTAATACGATTATCACAAACAATACTACTCGGAGACAGCATGCAAAACGTCCACTTCAGATTATTCAGCCGCTTGCTGTTGGTTCCCTTAGTGCTGTTATGTCAGGCCTTTTCCACTGCTGCCTACAGCGAAAACCCACAGGTTAAACTGCATACCGATATGGGGGATATTGTGCTTGAGCTTTATCCTGAGCAGGCGCCGGTATCCGTGGATAATTTTATTAAGCACGCCAATAGCTATCACTACGATGGCTTGATTTTTCATCGGGTAATCAAGGGTTTTATGATTCAGAGCGGCGGTCACACCTTTGACCTAACCCCGCGAGAATCCGATCGTGGGCCGATTATCAATGAGTCTTTTAATGGCCTGAGCAATGGCCGCGGCACCATTTCTATGGCGCGAACCGGTGATCCGGACAGCGCTAAAGCGCAGTTCTTTATTAATCACCGCAACAATAGGTCCCTTAATGCCAGAGGTTCCAAGGCCGGTTATGCGGTTTTTGGTTCGGTGATTAAGGGCATGGATGTGGTGGATGCTATCGCTGAGACTAAGGTGGCAAATATGGGCATGTATCAAAATGTCCCGGTGACCGCTATCCGTATCCTCACGGCGCGATTAGTCAATCCCAAAGCTTGGACGCCTCTTGCGGAACCAAAAACGCTGCCAGCTTTTGAGAGACCTATTCCAATTCAATAGGGAGTTCGGTTTTACAGGCGGCTTTTTTTTAAGAGCACCTTTTTAAGAACAGCTTTATATCAATACTTTTTTACAAGCACCTTTTTATAAGCACTTTTTTTACGAGCTATGCGCTATGACCGACCTCAGTATTAACCTCAATAAAATCGCCCTGATCCGCAATTCCCGCGAGGGCAATTATCCCGATGTAGTGGAGTTTGCACAGCGCTGTATCGACCAGGGTGCCGATGGCATCACTGTGCACCCGCGCCCCGATCAGCGCCATATTCGCCCGGATGATGTGCGCCGTCTGGCAGCGCTGGTTAAACCACTGGCCAATATTGAATTTAATGTCGAGGGCAATCCCTTTGCTCCCGCAATCGGCAGCTATCCAGGTTTTATTGAGCTGGTAAAAGAAACTATGCCAGATCAATGTACGCTGGTTCCCGATGGCGATGACCAGCTGACCTCGGATCACGGCTTTGACCTGACTCAGTCAGGTGAGCAGCTGCGACCGATTATCCAGCAGTTAAAGAGCATGGGGATCCGCGTCAGCCTGTTTATGGATCCGGATCTTGCACAGATTGAACTGGCCAAAGAAATTGGCACAGACCGTATCGAACTCTATACCGGCCCCTATGCTGCGGCCTGGGGTGGTGATCAGCAGGAGAGCTTTTTTCAGCAACATCTGGCCGCCGCCGAGCTATCCACCCGATTGGGTATGGGCGTCAATGCCGGCCATGATCTCAACCTTCACAATCTGGGTAAGTTTGCCAGTATTCCAAGTCTGCTCGAAGTGTCTATTGGTCATGCCTTTACCGTTGATTCATTGACTTTGGGTATGGCGAACACAGTGCGCAGTTACAAAGCGCTGCTCGGGTAAAGCATGAATACCCCGGCTGCCGCGATCACCAATCTAACAGTCTCCTGTATAGGCGCCGGGCGTCTCGGCACTACCCTCTGCCGGCTGCTGCTCGACCAGCAGTCTGATATTAATGTTTCCATTGGTCAGGTGCTCAATAACAGCTTTGAATCTAGCCTTGAGGCAGTGGAATTTATCGGTGCTGGCACTGCCGTTAAAGACTCTCAGCGGCTTAACCCAGCGGATATCTGGATGATCACTACACCGGATGACGCGGTGCAAGAGGTCTGCGAAGCACTCTCAGGATCTGGTGTTTTAGCTCCGGGCAATATTGTCTTGCACTGCAGCGGCGCCTTAAGTTCAAAGATTATCCGCCTGCCCAGTGAACAGTGTTACCGCGCTTCAGTGCACCCAATTCACAGCTTTGCCGACCCTGAGACATCCCTATCTAGCTTTGCCGGCAGCAGCTGTGCAGTAGAGGGCGACCCTGAGGCCAAGGTGCTGTTAAATAAGTTATTCTCGTCCATCGGTGGCAATTGCTTCCCTGTAAAAAGTGGGACAAAGGCTCTCTACCATGCTGCTACCGTGATGGCCTGTAATAATCTGGTAGCACTGTTGACCATGAGCAAGCAGATGCTCGCCGAAGCGGATATAGATCAGAGCCAGCAGGATCAGATTCTCAACCCGTTAATTCGTCAGACAGTGGATAACTATTTAAATAACGCGGATCCGGCAGCGGTTTTAACTGGGCCAATTTCCCGCGGCGATCACAATACTGTGGAGGCTCATCTGGATGCGCTATCTGCTCAGCGCCATTGGCGCGATGCTTACACTGCACTGGGCGAGACTGCCGTCAGTATTGCTCAGCAACAGGGTTATGCCTCTGATGATGAGTTGGAAAAAATAGTTAATCTGTTAACCAAGACCCCTGATTATTAACGAGTGACAAACTTATTAATAAAAACTCCTGCACCAGAATGACAAAATAAAATCTTATGAAGCACACCGACAGCCCCGAATATCTAGCGCGCAAATCCAACTTCGACCGCCTGATTACCGTCTATGGCCGCAAGCCGGTGTATGAGATTTTAGCCGACCGCTCACTGGAAATTTTCCGCCTGCATCTGGCGGATTCCAACCGTGGCGGTGGCATTGTCGATCAAATCAAAACCTTGGCAGCCCAGCGCAATATCGAAATCTGCTACCACAGCCGCGAGCAGTTGGCGCGCATCTCACGCAATAGCAAACAGGATCAAGGGGTTGCCTGTGATATTCACAGCGCCGGTTATCAGGCCTACAAGCAGGCTCTGGAACAGCTGCCCAGTGCCGATCAACGACCACTGATTGCACTGGATGGTATTACCAATCCACAGAACCTCGGGATGATTATTCGCAGTATTACCGCCAGCCCAGCCTATGGTCTGTTGCTGCCAAGCAAAGGCTGTGCCGATATATCGGCGCTGGTGATCAAGGCCAGTGCAGGCACGGTGTTTAAGGGTAATATTTTGCGCTGTGAGTCACTGGCCAAGGCACTGCCAGCCTTTATTGAAAAGGGCTTCGAGGTCTGTACCCTGTCGTCTCATCAGGCGACACCCCTGGCGGAGTTTAAGCCCCAAGCACCGATTATCTATGTCTTGGGCAATGAGACCGAGGGGGTCAGTAAAGAGATTGCGGCACTGAGCAAGCACCGGGTGGGTATTCCAATGGCCAATGGGGTTGAGTCTCTCAATGTGGCGATTACCGCCGCATTAATTGCTTTTAGTGGCCTGTAACAGTCTCAGCTTCTTTTGCCCTGAGTCCCCAGAGTGGTGAGAATGCCGCAGCCAGTGCCGAGACCAACAATGTTAGCAGGGCGATAACCGCAAAGGTCGGCGCCAGCCCCGTGTGCTCAATAGCAAAACCACAGACCCAGGCACCCAATGGCGCTCCGCCAAATAGACAGAGTTGATATACCGAGGCTGCACGGGAGCGGTGGGAATGGGGAACCTGGTTGTGCAGTATGGTCCGGCCCAATGTCATCGACAGACCCGAGAAAGCTCCCCAGGCAAAAATAATTGGAAATAGCAGCCAGAAATTCGGCAACAGCGCGATAAAGAACACCAGTGTGCCGCGTCCTAAAAAGCTAACAATCATCAGTCGACCGGGACGCTTAAATGTATCTTTCTGACGACTGACGGAAAAATTGGCCGCTACAATACCCAGAGTAAAGCTTACCTGCATCAAGGCGAACAGCCCTGCTCCACCCTGATAACCCTGCTGCGCCAGCAGCGGCATACCCACGAGATAGACGCCAAAGGCAAGAAACCCAGTGGCCGAGACCAGCAGCAAAAGATGCAGCAGGATTTTGTCCGAGGTAAACAGTGCAAAGCCCGCGCGCAGTTCAGCTAAACTTTCCCGCGGAGCTGGCTTGTCCATAAGCTCAACGGGCACCGATGCATCTGTGTCGGACTTATCAGCGACCAGTTCTGGATGACTGCGCTTGATCAGCATCGAGCTGCACAAAAACATCAGCAACTGCAGTCCCAACATCACCGCCAGCCCGAAGCCTTCCAATTGACCGGCAATGGCAAAACCAATGCCCTGGGCGATAAACTGGATCATCACCACTTTGGCCACGGCCTGATGCATCAGTGTCTGTGAGGTATAACCTAGCAGGCTTTCTCGCGCCGGCTGAACAAACGCGGACACCGTTCCAAAGGCCATACCAAAGAGTATCAGCACCGTGAAGCTTAGCTGGTCGTAGATTATTGCCCCGAGCAGCAAGGCTATGGGCAGGGTGTAGAGCATGTAAAGCCGCGACAGCCAGCTGCCCCGATGACGGCGATCAGAGATCACGCCACCTGGCAGTATAAAGAGTAGGTTGGGCAGCAATACTGCCAACTGAGCCAGCCCCAAACGGCTGGGGGATTCATTTAATACCCCAACAACCAGCCAGGGGTAGAGTACGGCGTGCAGGCCCATGGCCAGGTTGCTAGCACCTATAGTCGCTAAATAATGACGGAAGGAAAAGGTTTGATTAGAAGAGGCTTGAGTGGACAATTATTTACCACGTTTTCTGAGAGTGGCGATCACCCAACCAAGGGCGGCAGCGGCGCCAACAATCACCGCCAGCATCAACAGCACAATCACCAGATTAGAGGCGAGGCTGCTGAGTGGCACATTGTAGAGCTTTACCGCCATCAGCAAAAAGGCCGCGCAGCCAAACATAGACACCAGCCAAGCCGAGCGCTGTCTGATTACTTTTTTTGCTGTTGCCTTCAAAAGTGATACCTCTTTATCCAAACCGAATAATAAATACTGCTAAGACTGCGCTGCTAGTTGATGCTGCTGATAAAAGCGACTAACCAATACTGCTCAGGCTGTGTCTTTGACCCACTCACAACGGATCTTAATATCCGATCGCTGCGGTTCATGGCAGCAACCATCAGTAGCAAAGACAAAGCTGTGTAGACCGGACATTTCCGTTTCTAAATGCACGGTCGCGCTGACCCAGTACATCTTACGCAGCAGAGACTCAAACTGTTCAAGCCAATAGGTCCACTCGTGCTCGACACCCTGATAGGAAGCCCCAAAGTGCACCACTTCTGTGGCCAGACTTAAATCTGCAGCTCCGGGGTCGGTAAGTGAAAACATCTCCCGATTAACCAAGCTCCAGCTCTCAGCCGAAGGGAGTGCCTGCATGGCATCACGATTGCTCTGGCGCTGCTGAAAAAGCGCTTCGCTGGCAATATTTTTAATACAGCCATAGACCACTGACTCGCTGCGAACATCTGTGTTCATCTCTAGCTCCTTATTTTACTACGCGGTTTTAGCCTGTTGTTAGGTCAAAAATAGCCCTACTTGTGGCCCTCTAAAAAAGCCAAAAACTGTTCTTCATCAAATACCGGAATATCCAGAGACTGAGCCTTGGTCAGCTTGGATCCTGCTCCTGGCCCGGCGACCACCTGAGAGGTCTTTGCTGAAACACTGCCGGCGACCTTGGCACCTAGCTCCTGCAGTCGATCCTTTGCCTCGGCACGACTCATAATTTCCATGCCACCGGTAAGCACCCAGGTCTGACCCTTAAGGGGCTGAGAATCCTGCGCGCTAATATCTATATCGTCCCAGCTAACTCCGGATTCACGCAATGCACTGATAATAGACAGATTATCCGGGTTGCCAAAAAAGTCGCGAACATAATAGGCCACCACAGGGCCAATATCATCGACTTCTAACAGAACATCTTGATCTGCTTCGATAATCGCCTCTAGGGAACCGAAATTGCGTGCCAGAGTTTGTCCCGTGGCCTCCCCTACTTCGCGAATACCCAGTGCAAAGAGAAACTTGCCCAATGTGGTCTGACGACTAACGGCAATCGAATCAATTAAATTTTGTGCCGACTTCTCGCCCATGCGCTCGAGGTCGGCGATCTTGCCAGCACTCAGCTCATAGAGATCGGCGGGAGAATAAATCAGTCCGCGATCTACCAGTAATTCAACCAGCTTGTCCCCGAGGCCATCTATATCCATCGCTTTGCGCGAGGCAAAATGCTTGATTGCCTCCTTGCTCTGGGCGCCACAGAACAGGCCGCCAGAACAGCGCGCTACCGCTTCACCTTCAACTCGTCTAACCGAGGACTGACAGACCGGACAGTTTTCGGGAAACACAATTGGCTGGGCATTCTCAGGACGCCTGTCTAAGACCACTCCGGCAACCTTGGGGATCACATCACCGGCGCGGCGAATAATTACCGTGTCGCCAATACAGATGCCAAGGCGGGCAATTTCATCGCCATTGTGCAGTGTCGCATTGCTCACCGTGACACCCCCGACAAATACCGGTGCCAGACGGGCAACGGGGGTCAGTGCGCCAGTGCGACCCACTTGAAACTCAACATCCAATAGCTGAGTCAGCTCTTCTTGGGCGGGGAACTTGCGAGCAATAGCCCAGCGCGGTGCTTTGGCGACAAAACCCAGTCGTTGTTGCAGGGCCAGATTATTGACCTTGTAGACAATGCCATCGATATCATAACCAAGGTTATCCCGGCGTTTTTCCATGCGATCATAATAGGCTTCGCAGGCAGCAATACCCTGCACCGCCTCAACATAAGTATTAATTTTAAAGCCCCAACTACCCAGTGCATTAAGCATATTGAGATGACTGTCTGGAGTTTGTCCGCCTTTAAATTGACCGACACTGTAAGCACACATCTCTAGG
>Ga0208971_1000430_pt1 | contig 30131 bp, 28 predicted proteins | sample AOAMet1_18_M0_10_2_FD_188229 | JGI IMG/M metagenome (GOLD analysis project Ga0208971, IMG submission 188229) | Ammonia-oxidizing marine microbial communities from Monterey Bay, California, USA - CAN11_18_M0_10 (SPAdes) | ecosystem: Environmental > Aquatic > Marine > Intertidal zone | place...
CTTTTAACTGGAAATGGGAAGGGTAAATCTTCATCCGCCATGGGAATGATTTGTAGAGCCCTTGGATACGACATGAAAGTTGCTTTAGTAAGATTCTTAAAGGGCGAACAGGAGACTGGTGAGGACCTTTTTCTCGATAGTCATTATAATGTTGTATCTTCTCATATGCAGAGCGGCTTTACTTGGGATACACAAGATCAAGATCTCGACAAACAAAAGGCAATCGAAACTTGGAATGAGGCTGAAAAATTTTTAGCTAATCCAGATATTGACCTTGTCGTTCTTGATGAAATCACCTACATGATTAATTACAACTATCTCGATGAAAAAGTAATCCTTAAAGTTTTATCTAATAGGCCAAAAGACCAACACGTGGTTATAACTGGAAGAGCGGCTAGTGAAGGCATTATTAAGGTTTCTGACACGGTAAGCGAGGTTAAAGATATAAAGCACGCTTTCAGGGCAAATATCAGAGCTCAAAAAGGTATCGATCTTTAAATATATTAACTATTCTCTAGCAAGTATTGAATAGCTTGATATAGGTATCCAACTGTAACTATTTTAAGGCCTTTGATCGATTTTTTAGGTGCATTCCCTTGCGGAATGATTGCTAACTCAAATCCTTGCTTTTGTGCTTCTGATAGCCTCTCCATAGCGTTGTAAACTGGGCGCACCTCGCCAGTAAGTCCAACCTCTCCAAAAGCTATCCAATTGTTTGGAATCACTTTATCTCTAAGGCTAGAAACTATTGCTAACATTACCACAAGATCTGAAGCAGTCTCGCTAACTTTTATTCCGCCAACTACATTAATAAAAACATCCTGATCAAAAGTTGATATACCAGAATGTTTATGCAGTATTGCAAGCTGAAGAGACAACCGGTTTTGATCTAGACCAACACTTACTCTTTTTGGACTGCCATTAGCTTGATCAACTAGTGCTTGTATCTCTACCAGCAAAGGTCTTGTAGCTTCTCTAGTAACCATAACCATCGATCCAGATGATGGATTTTCTTGATTTGAAAGAAAAATAGAAGAAGGGTTACTGATTTGCTGAAGGCCTTTTTCACCCATAGCAAAGACACTGATTTCATTAACAGAACCAAAGCGATTTTTTACTGCCCTAATAATTCTATAACGCCCACCCGGATCACCCTCAAAATAAAGAACTGCATCAACCATATGCTCTAAGATTCTAGGGCCAGCGAGTGCCCCACCTTTTGTGACATGACCAATCAGTAAAAGCACAGTATTGGTTTGTTTTGCATATTGTGTAAGCTGTGCTGCACAATCACGCACTTGAGTTACAGAGCCAGGGGCAGAAGTAGAGATATCTGTAACCATTGTTTGAATAGAATCTATAACAATGACTTTAGGTTGAACGTCTTTGGAAAGCTTTAAAATTTTCTCTAAATGAGTTTCGCTTATAAACAATATATCTTCTTTGATTTCTAGTCTGATAGCTCTTTCACTAACCTGTTCAGCTGACTCTTCACCACTGACATACAATGTGCTATTTGTAGTATTAATAACTGCAAGTGCCTGCAAAATTAAAGTTGACTTACCAATACCGGGATCACCACCAATAAGAACCACAGAACCATCAACCAAGCCTCCACCTAAAGTACGGTCAAGTTCGCTCAAGCCTGTTGACAACCTTTCTTTATTTTGTGTTGTTATTTCAGATAAATTTTGAACTTTTGATGCGGGCAGGTCTTTCAGGATTTCAGACTTAGATGATGTCGCCTGTGAAATAACTATCTCTTCAAGTGTGTTCCATTCTTTGCAGTCTAAACACTGTCCAGCCCACTGGTGGTGGGATGCTCCACACTCTCTACAAACGAACTCTATTTTAGTTTTAGCCATTTGCTGAATTCACTTAAAAGGTTATTTTTTCATCAATTTATCAATTTCACTCTTGAAGGCTTCAATATCTTGAAATTGCCTATAAACTGAAGCAAACCTTATATAAGCAACCTCATCTAATGCTCTCAATTCATCCATAACCCATTCACCGAGAATGGATGAAGACACCTCTCTTTCATTTTGAGCCATCAGTTTGCGCTGAATTTTTTGGATAGCTGTTTCAATTTTTGAAGTTGGAACTGGCCTCTTTTCAAGTGCCTTTAATAGACCTGAACGTAACTTATCTTCGTTAAAAGTTTGTCGTGAATCATCGCTTTTTATAAGTCTTGGAAGGTTTAAATCGACTGTTTCACGAGTAGAATGCCTTTCCCCACAAGACACACACTCGCGACGACGACGAACCTGTGACCCATCATCAAGCAGCCTTGTATCTAATACCTTGGTGTCATCTGATTGACAAAAAGGGCATCGCATCTTTGCTACTTATAAACAGGAAATTTTGAGCAAAGAGATTCAACTTTTGCTCTAACCTCATCTACAACCGAGGTATTTTCAATATCATCACAAATATCACAAATCCAGTGAGTAATATCTATACACTCTTTCTCACCAAAACCTCGAGTCGTTGCAGCTGGAGTTCCGACACGGATTCCACTTGTTACAAAAGGAGACTGAGGGTCATTAGGTACTGAATTTTTATTAACCGTAATGTGAGCAGAGCCAAGCGCTGCATCAACAGCTTTGCCGGTTAAACCTTGCTCAATAAAGCTTACTAAAAACAAATGATCATCGGTTCCACCCGAAACAACATCATAACCTCTTTCAATGAATGTGTTAGCCATAGCTCTAGCGTTTATTACAACTTGTTTTTGGTAGGTTTTAAATTCGTCACTCATCGCTTCTTTAAAGGCAACAGCCTTCGCAGCAATAATGTGCATCAATGGGCCGCCCTGAATTCCAGGGAAAATCGCCGAATTAAGCTTCTTCTCGATCTCTTCATTAGCTCTTGCTACAATTAATCCTCCGCGAGGACCTCTCAAAGTCTTATGAGTAGTGGTTGTACATACATCAGCAAAATCTATTGGTGATGGATAGTCACCCGTTACAATTAAGCCAGCCACATGAGCCATATCAACAAACAAGTATGCGCCAACCATATCAGAAATTAATCTAAAGCGATTCCAGTCGATGACACGAGAATATGCTGAAAATCCAGCAATAATCATTTTTGGTTTGTGTTTAAGCGCTAAGCGCTCAACTTCATCATAATCAATCTCACCAGTTGCTTCATTTAAGCCATACTGTATTGCGTTAAAATTTTTACCTGAGAATGAGGGTGCGGCGCCATGAGTCAAGTGACCACCATGCGCTAAACTCATTCCTAGAATTGTATCTCCCGGCACTAATAATGCTTGAAATACTGCTGCGTTTGCAGTAGACCCAGAATGAGGTTGAACGTTGGCATATGAGGCTCCAAATAACTTTTTAGCGCGATTTATAGCTAACTCTTCAACTTGATCAACATACTCACAACCGCCATAATAACGCTTATAAGGATAGCCTTCAGCATATTTATTGGTAAGCTGGGATCCCTGAGCACTCATAACAGCAGGAGAAGTGTAGTTTTCAGATGCGATTAATTCAATATGTGCTTCTTGCCTTTCGACTTCGCCATTTATTGCATTAGCGATGTCAGGATCAACATCACTTAATGTTAGATTTTTATCAAACATAACGGGTTCCAAATTAGAGATTAAACTCTGATTTTACCGACTTTTTTTTAATCATTTAACAACTTAATGCTACTTTTTTATAATATAAAAAACAATCCTTATTTTGGCTCTATTGTTCGGGAGTTTTCGATGATTTCTCGGTGGTAAAATTACCTTTTTTATTTAATCTTTTAAAAGAATGAAAGTGCTGGTTTTAGGTGCCGGAGTTATTGGCACAACCTCTGCCTACTTCCTTGCCAAACAAGGTCATGATGTTACTGTTATAGATAGACAGGAGAGTGTCGCTAAGGAAACAAGTTATGCTAATGCTGGTTGCTTGTCCTATGGTTTTACATCACCTTTAGCTGGACCTGGCCTTCCCTTTAACATTTTAAAATGGGCTTTGACTGGTCGATCGCCTCTTGTTATCAATCCAAACATGAGCATAGATACTATAAAGTTTATGTATCGATTGTATAAAAACTGCAATCCAAAAAGCTATGAAATCAATAAAAGTCGTATGCTTAGAATTGCTAATTACTCTCAAAAAGCACTCTTAGAAATTGAAGCAGATTTTGATATTAATTATTCACAGAGAAAACAGGGCTCTCTTCAACTTTTTTGGAATACAAAGGAGATTGATAAGGCGAAAAGAGATATTTCAATTTTAGAAAAATTCAATATTAAAACTGAACTTCTTGATTCTGAGGGTTGTGTCAAGGTTGAGCCTGGTCTTAACTATATAAAAAACCAACTTGCTGGGGGAATCCAATTTATGGACGACTTCACTGGGAATTGTTACTTGTTTTCAAATGAAGTCTATAAAAAATGTGTTGAAATGGGCGTAAATTTTGAGTTCAATACTGAAATTAAATCTATAGAAACAAATAATAATGAAATCTCTTCAGTTTTAACCAGTAAGACTCAATTTAAAGCTGATTGTTACTCTGTTTCTCTGGGAAGCTACTCTACTAAAATCCTTTCTCAAATAGGCATTCAAACTCCTATTTATCCTGTGAAGGGTTATTCAATTACCTTGCCTGTTTTAACTGATGAAGACGCCCCTCAATCAACAGTAATAGATGAAAGACATAAAATTGCCGTTACTAGGTTAGGAGATAAAATAAGAGTCGCTGGAATAGCCCACTTAACTGATTTTAATAAAGACTTAAGAGCTAAATCACTCGAGTCACTAAAGCATGGCATACAGAGACTATTTCCTAGTTCATATGAATCAACACATGATTTAGATTTTTGGACAGGCTTTAGACCAAGTACTCCTGATTCAACGCCTATTATTGGACCTACCCCCTACTCTAATTTATATCTAAATACTGGACATGGGACTTTAGGATGGACAATGTCTGTCGGCTCAGGCAAACTATTAGCAAACCTAATTTCAGGTATTGAGTCTGAAATATCTATGGAGGGTATTGATATGAGTCGCTATAACTATGCTAACAAAACAACTTTGAATTATGGCTAGAAGATGTACCGCTTCTATTAATCTTAATGCAATTAAGAAAAACTACTTATATGCAAAATCGCTATCACCTAATACTAAAGCGATAGCGATTGTTAAAGCTAATGCTTATGGTCATGGAGCAATTAAAGTTGCAAGTTACCTAGAAGATTGCGCTGATTGCTATGGAGTTGCATGCACTGAAGAGGCTATAGAACTACGAAACTCTGGAATCGATAAAACTCCTATATTGTTAATGGAGGGTGTTTTTGAAGTATCTGAAGTTAAGCTTATTGAAAAATATAATCTAATTGTTACACTATGTAATTCAAAACAGCTTCAATGGCTTCTTGATAATCAATTTAATAAACCAGTCGATGTTTTTGTTAAATATGATTCTGGTATGGGCCGACTAGGTTTTCAGGGTGAAGAATTCATCAATGCAATAAATCTACTAGAAAAAAATGAAAAAATTGGCCAAATAACTCTAATGACTCATTTCTCCAGCGCCGATGATATAAATAGCACGTCAACTAATGAACAGATTAGCAATTTTGATAAAACCCTATACTCAAAGAAATACTCTGCTTCATTGGCAAATTCAGCAGCAATTATGTCGTTGAGTGAATCTCATAGAGAATATACACGGCCAGGTATTATGCTTTATGGGTCTTCACCATTTCCAGAAAAAACTTTTCTAAATAAACTAACACCAGCAATGACTCTGTCCTCAGTCCTTATATCAATTAAAAGCTTTAAGGCAGGGCAATCAATTGGTTACGGTTGTCGCTATATTTGTAAACAGGACACATTAATTGGGGTTGTTGCTATTGGTTATGCGGATGGATACCCACGAAGCGCAGAAGATGGCACACCTGTATACATTAATGGAGTTAAAAGTAAAATTGCTGGAAGAGTTTCAATGGACATGATAACCATAGACTTAACTGGCGTACCAAATCCTCAAATAGGTGATTGCGTTGAACTCTTTGGTGAAAATATTTCTATAGATGAAGTTGCTGAACATTGCAGTACTATCTCTTATGAGATCTTTACTAAAATCACAAACAGAGTTTACAAATCCTACGTCTAATTTATAGTAATACTAATATAATACATTCAATTAATTCTTGATTTATTTTTCTCTAAACTCATGATTACATTAGATCAAATAGAATCTTTTAAAAAAAATGGCTATCTGGTTATAGAAAACTATATTGATCAGAGGCAAAGAAATCTTTTAATGAATCGAGCTGAAGAATTAATTGATGAATTTGAACCACCCTCTTCACGTTCAGTATTTACTACTAATGAACAGGAAAGAACGAGCGATGAATATTTTTTAAGCTCAGGTGATAAAATTCGATTTTTTTTTGAAGAGAAAGCGATTGATGAAGACGGGAACTTTACGGTACCAAAGCAACAATCAATCAATAAAATAGGTCATGCACAACATATATTAGACCCAGTTTATAAGGAAGTTATTAAAGAATTAAACTTTCCAGAATTAGGGATACAGTTAGGCATTAAAGACCCTCAACAATTGCAATCTATGCATATTTTCAAGCAGCCAAGTATTGGTGGTGAAGTAGGACTTCATCAAGACTCAAGCTTCTTATATACCACCCCAATGAGCTGCATCGGTTTTTGGGTTGCCCTAGAAGATGCAAACAAAGAAAACGGTTGTTTACAAGCCATAACTGGTGGTCATTCAATACCACTTAAAAAACGCTTTAAATTATCTCCAAATGGTGGCACAGAATTTGAGATATTAGATGACAGCCCTTGGCCTGAAAATACCCTTGACCTTCTAGAAGTCAAGGCAGGTACGCTCATTATATTGCATGGCCAACTACCTCATTATAGTTCTGCAAATACTTCAGATAGGTCTAGACAAGCATTTAGTCTTCATTTGATAGATAAAAATTGTCACTATGCTGAAGATAACTGGCTAAAACCTCTACTCTAATAACATTCAATATCACTATGCATGACCGAATAATAACTGACATTCACAATGTTGAATTTAAACCCTTTGACCGCTATGGCTCTCCCGTTCCAAAGATGAGCTGGCACATCATTAGTTACGATAAAACTTCAGGTCATGGGAGTTATATATTAAAAATGGATGCTGGAGCGAAAACCGTTCCACATACTCATTTAGGTTTTGAGGAGTTTTTAATTGTAGAAGGTGAATTAATTGATTCAGATGGTATGGTTTTCAAAAGAGGTGACTTTGTATCTTTTGAGCCAGGAAGCCAACATTCTTCTTTCTCAAGTAAAGGTGCCTTAATTATGGTTTTTCAAAGAGGCCTCAATAAGCCAACAGTAGAAGTATAGTTTCTATTCATAATAAATAATTAACTATCAGATTCACCTTGGGACTCTATCGCCTCTTCAGCGATAACCTCCATTGCTACTAAGCTAGGTCTTTGTGCCATAACCTGGAAGTCAGATTGATCAGATTCATCAACGTCCTGATTAATAAACATCATGATTAACACTGTAACAGCAATAGCCAAATGAACAATACCCATATAGATCATAAACCCAAACATTTCAAAGAGTTCAAGAAAATAACTCATTGTAAATGGGCCTAGTGCTGCAAAAACGCTAAACACAAGAACGATAGTTCCACTCGCACTGATCATTTGTTTTGGTTTCAGACGATCATTGGATTGTGCCACGCCAAGCGAATATAGTGGCAAGGTGAAGGCACCTACTAGAGCACTTAATATTACAAGAGTTATGCTAGTAAATTCGAATGATGCTAAAACCATGCAAATACAAATAACAGTGGCACAACAAAACATAATGACTTTTCTTCGATCAATCTTGTCTGACAGCCAACCCAAAGGCCATTGAGAAAGCGCTCCAAAACCAATAAAAAGTGTCATAAAGAGTGCCGTTTCAGACACTGATAATCCTGCCTTAACAGCATAAATCGTTCCAACTCCAAAAAAACCGGCAGAGGCTAATCCAGATAAGCCAATCGTTGCCACACCCGATGGCGATGCTTTCCATAAGGCTCGAAGGCCTAGAGATTCTTGCACATCCATTTCTGGTGCTTTAATTTCCGTTAGAAGGATTGGTATTAATGAGATTGATAGCAATATAGATGCCAACAGGAAAAGACTAACGCCTGTAGGATCATCGACAGCAAATAAGCCTTGAGCAAGTGCCAAACCTCCCCAAACAACAATCATGTGAATTGAAAAAATTTGACCTCGATTTTCGTTTGAAGAAATTGAATTTAACCATCCTTCAACTATAATCATAATGCCAGCAATACAAAAACCTGATAAAAACCTAGCGACAAACCAGACAGGAGGCTCAATAAACAATATTTGAATTAAAATTGCAGTGGAAGCTATAGAAGCGTATGCAGCATATGTTCGAATTTGACCGGTCTTTTTAATTTGTTTAGGTGACAAAATAGAACTGGCTAATTGTCCGATAAAATACCCTGACATTACTAGACCTGTGGTTAAAACCGAAAAACCCTCAAAGTCTGCACGCCAGCTACTTAAAGTTCCTTGCAGGCCGTTTCCTAATCCTATAAAAAGTATTCCTAGAAATAGTGGCCAAGTTGTACGAATTACACTACCTAACATATAAATTTCTTTTTGAATTAAATTTAGACAAAAATCATAAAAAATATTTCAGTTTATCATGAAATATTTACTTAAAAAATGCGGATTTTAATAGAATTTAATACAATATTTAACAAACATGGTAAAAAGATTTTTTATGGTTATTATTTCTGAAAATAATTGGATTATATATTTACTTGAATGTGGTGATAAAAGCCTTTATTGCGGGATTACTAACGATCTTGAGAGACGCCTTAAACAGCACAGAGGTGAGAGCAAAGGTGGTGCTAAATATACAAGATCACATCAGCCATGTAGATTAGTTTATCAAGAAGAGTCTTTGTCAAGGAGTAAGGCTCTGAAGAGAGAAGCTGTAATCAAAAAAATGACAAAAGAGGCTAAACTTGCGTTGATTAATTGATGGGCAAGAAAAACTCTAAAAGTTAGAAGTTAGTCTTGTAAATTATCCAAATCATTTAAAATCATTTCTGAGTGATTTTTAGGATTTACTGATAGATAAATTTTAGCAACCAAACCTTTAGGATCAATAATAAAAGTATTTCTCTTTGCAGTTTTATAGACAAGAAGATTTCTTAATGAGTCGTATAATTTTGCTACCTCTCCTGTTTCATCAGACAACAGAGAGAATGGTAGTTTGTTTTTTTCAGAAAAAAGCTTGTGAGACTCAACGCTATCAAGGCTTACTCCAAAAACAACAGATTTACTTGCAATAATGCGTTTGACTGCATCTCTAAAGTCACATGCCTGAGTTGTGCATCCTGGAGTGCCATCTTTTGGATAAAAATATAAAACAACCCAATTACCCTTGTAATCATTTAGCTCATGGGTAATGTTATTTTGATCTCTTAGGCTGAAATTTGGCGCTCTATCGCCAACTTTTAATGCTGCTAAAGAAGAGGAAGAGGCAAACAAAAAAAATACGATTAACGATATAACTTTAACTGATTTATGACGCATACAAAAAAAATAATACCTTATTAAAATCTATATTTAAATTTAAAAAATATAATTTAAATTTGTAATTATGCTTCTAAACTTGTGTCAGTTTCTTCAACTTTTTTTGAATTTTTAATTGCGCTGCGATACCAGGCTACAGCTTTTTTAAATTGATATTCATTGATATTATTTCTTCTGCAATATGCACTTGCTTTGCTTTCTCTTGAATTTTTAACTCTACTTTGATCTAATGCATGATTCATATATAATTCCAGAAAAAATGCTTTAGTTGTAAGGTAGGAGTGGCCTAACAACTAAAGCAGGAACCTCATTGCCAAACGGAGAGAGAATGACAGAAATACTCGAGGTTTTTTTTAAAAACTTTTTCACACTTTAATTAACAATCTTTAGTAACATTGTTTTTAGCTATTAGAGAATAATTAAATTTTTATAAATAATTACTAAATTCAAGTTTCAACGTAAAGGGGTTTTCGTTGCAATTTCTCCAATAAACTAAAAACAATACGACCATCATAGGCGCTGAAAGTTAATATCAAATGTTTTATAGGTGAAGTTTTGATGGAGATTTTATGAAGATTCTCTTTTTATTTTGTTTTTAAACTACAATATTATCTTTATCTCTTTAAATCTGACTTAAATGCAGCACATACTAATCATTGAAGACGATAGAATCATTGCTGAAAGTATTGAGTTTATCCTTGAAAAGGACTCATTTAGTTGCCAGTGGTTTAATAATGGCGGTGAATCTCTTAATTACCTCGATAACAACAAGGTTGACCTTATACTTCTTGATGTAGGCTTGCCAGATATGAGTGGCTTTGATGTGCTTCGTAAAGTTCGACTTAAATCAAACATACCAGTAATTATTATCTCAGCTAGAGATGACGAATCAGACCAAGTGTTGGGTCTCGAAGGGTTAGGGGCTAATGCATATGTAACAAAACCTTTAAGCCCGAGACTGGTTGTGGCACATGTTCGTTCACAACTTAGGCATCTTCGTTTAGATAAGAAAAATAGTGAATCGAAATTCAGTATCAATCAAGCACTCCAGAGAGTTATTTTTCATAATCAAGAGCTCATATTAACGCCTGCTGAATTTAAAATCTTATCTCTACTAATCAAAAAACCTAACAGAGTTCACTCTAGGGAATATTTAATGAACATTATTTGGGATAGACCTCATGGATCTGACCTTAAAACCATCAATACACATATTAAATCTATTCGTAAACGTCTTAAAGAGGTTGATTCAGAAAACGACTATATAGAAACTCATAGGGGTATTGGTTATAGCCTTATTGAATGAAACACTTCAAGCTAAATATTGGAACTAAACTTTTTATTCTTTACTTTGTTATAAGTAGTGCCTTGGTTTTTGTTTTTGTTAATCGAACTAGTACAGATTCTGCAAAAGAAGTAATGATTGAAGTTTCTGAACTGATGAGTAGAATTGCTTCAGAGAATACAATTAATGGCGAAATAGACATAGAAGCCTTCGAGAGCCTTATTGGAAGTTACTTTAGATCTCAAAAAAATACCATTCATCATCCTAGCAGCCAACGCTTAGAAAATTTAGCAATCTATTTAACAGACAAGGATGGCCTCCTCATTCTAGATTCGCGAGACCTTAAACTTGGAAAAAATATGAGACATCTCAGCGAAGTTGATTCAGCACTTCAAGGAGATAGAGGGATCACTAGAGTTGTCGCTGAACCTGTATTAGGCCCTAGAAAAGCTAGAGGCGTTGTAATTGATTATTTTTATAAACCTGAATTTTTGCATGCATCAAACCCAATTTACGCCAGAAATGGTGAAATTTTAGGAGCTGTAGTTGTTGTAGCCCCAATGTTTGATTTAATGAATAAAGATTATTTATATGAATTTATTTTTTATGTTTTTCTTATCTCATTGTTTTTTGGTGCATTAGGTAGCTATAGAATTTCTAGAAATATTAAACGTTTAGATAAATATATCTCAAACCTATTTAGTGGAGAAGATACAACCCCTCCCGATTTAAATATTCAATTTAAAAAGCTTACTTTGACCTTACAAAATGCTAGAGGTAATGTTGAGCTTAAGGATGCTGTTGAGCAGTATATCGATACACTTGCTCATGAATTAAGGACTCCGATAACTGGCATACAGCTAACAGCTGAAACATTGTTGACTCCTATGAGTGATGAAGAAAGAAAGCGATTCATTAACAACATTCTCGTCTCAAATAAACAAATGGATAAGCTAGTAACTAGATTACTAGACCTTTCAAGAATTGAAAGACGTGAATCTTTAATGAAGCCCGAGACTTTAAAAATATTACCAATTATAGAAAACGCCATAAAAGCACCGTCTCGAACTCAAACAATTTCAAGTAAAAATATTAATATAGCTTTAGAAATTGATAAAACAATCACCGTATTTGCTGAAAAAATATTACTTGAGCAAGCAATAAGTAATATTTTAAACAATGCTTTAGAATTCAGTCCTAAAGGAGGAACCATAACATTCAAGGCTTCTGAAACTAATACAGCTGTCTCAATTATAGTGCTTGATGATGGCCCAGGAATGCCGCCTCACGTTCTAAGAAATTTATTTACTCGATTCTTCTCAGTATCAAGGCCTGACTCTGGAAACAGAGGTAACGGTTTAGGGTTAAGGTTTGTTAGAAAAATCATGCAACTCCATAAAGGTGAAGTTACTTTGAAAAATCGCTTATTACAGAACGGCGCTGAAGCAAAGTTAAGATTTCCAATTAAGTGACATTTAACTGTCTTTTCAGATGGAGTAGTAAATCATTATAAGATAATATAAAATTTTATTTTCAATCTATAAACAAGGTTAATTTATATGGTATTATTCGCCAGTTTTATCACAAAAACCTAACAAAAAATATGAAGATAATCATCCCTATCAAGCGTGTCCTTGACCCATACACTCAAGCACGAATAAATAAGCAAACACAACTAGTCGATTTAACCAATGCAAAAATGGCAATGAATCCTTTTTGCGAGATTGCTGTTGAAGAGGCATTAACCCTTAAAGAAAGTGGCAGCGCTAGCGAAACAATTGCAGTTAGTATCGGTACTGATAAAACTGTAGATACTCTTAGAACTGCACTGGCGATGGGCGTTGATCGAGCTATTTTCATTAAAACTGCAACAGATTTAGATTTACAGCCATTACACGTTGCTAAGATTTTGGCCAATATTATTAATCGTGAACAAGCTGAACTAATCATCATGGGTAAGCAAGCTGTTGATAATGATAATAACCAAACTGGTCAAATTCTCTCAGGCCTTCTAGATTACTCTCTTGGAACATTTATTTCTAAATTTGATTTAAGTAGTGACGCTAAGAGTGTAGAGGTATGCCGTGAAATTGACTCCGGAATAGAGACTAGAAAACTTAGCCTACCCTCCATAGTAACAGTCGATTTAAGGTTAAATGAGCCTAGATATGCTTCATTACCAAACATCATGAAGGCAAGGTCTAAACCTTTAGAAACAATTGAAATAGAAAGCCTTGGTGTTGACATCACACCAAGAATTAAAGTGATAAGTGTTGAAGAGTCTGGAACAAAAGATAGAGCCTCTAAGCAAATTAGTTCTGCTGAAGAATTTTTCTCCGAGTTAAATCAAATGGGAGCCCTATAATGTCTGCACTTATTCTAATTGAACTAAACGGCTCTGAAGTTAGTGCTAATAGTAGAGCTGCAATAACCGCAGCTTCTGAACTTACTGACAGTATTGATGCTTTAGTGCTTACAAATGATGCAACAAATTCAGCTCCAGTTGCCGCTCTGAGTGGTATCAATACAGTAAAAATGATCGTCAGTCCTGAATTGGAACATCCCAGTGTAGAAGTTGCCAGTAAGTTAGTAGCAGAGGCAATGAGTGGCTATAAATATTTAGTCTCTGGATCGTCAACCTTTAGTAAAAATATTTCACCGAGAGTCGGCGCACATCTTGATGTTCAGCCTATATCTGACGTTTGTGAAATCAAATCAAATAACACTTTTGTGCGCCCATTATATGCAGGAAACATTATGGCAACAGTTGAGTCAAATGATGAAACTATGTTGCTAACTGTTAGATCTACTTCTTTTGAGCATAGTGGTGATGGCGGCTCAGCTACAGTTGAGAATTTATCACCCTCTATTCCCGATTCAAACTCTACCTTTGTATCTCTTCAGGAATCTCAATCTGAACGACCTGAATTAACAACAGCCGAGAGAATTGTCTCTGGTGGACGTGGACTTGGATCAAAAGAGAACTTTGCCCTAATTGAGCAATTAGCTGACAAGTTAGACGCAGCAGTTGGCGCCTCAAGAGCTGCGGTCGATGCGGGTTTCATTTCGAATGACTATCAAGTTGGGCAGACAGGTAAAGTTGTTGCACCTAAATTGTATTTAGCTGTTGGTATTTCTGGTGCTATTCAACACCTTGCTGGTATGAAAGATTCCCAGGTCATTGTAGTGATAAATAGTGACCCTGATGCACCTATGTCTAGGATGGCTGATTTAGTATGGCAGACTGATTTGTTTGAGGCCTTAAAAGAGTTGAATGATTACACCCTTTAGGATTAGAGTTAATGGAAAGAGAGTCTATTGAATATGATGTTGTAGTTGTTGGAGGTGGCCCTTCTGGCTTAGCTTCGGCCTGTAAACTAAAACAGCTCAACCCTGAACTCTCTGTTTGTTTATTAGAAAAAGGCTCTGAAATAGGCTCTCACATTATTTCTGGCGCTGTCTTTGAACCTCAAACACTGTTTGATCTTTTCCCAGAAGAGGCAAAAAATTGCCCTACTCTTAAAACCTCTGTAGTCAAGGATGACCTTTACTGGCTTGCCAATAACAATAAAAGCATAAAAGTACCCTCTTGGTTAATGCCAAAAAGCCTTCATAACAAAGGTAATTACATCATCTCACTAGGAGAGCTTTGTCAATGGATTGCTGAAAGAGCGATGGATCTTGGGGTTGATATCTTTCCAGGCTTCCCCGCACAACAATACCTCACAGATACAAATGGAAGAGTTACTGGAATTGCCACTGGTGATATGGGAATTGACAAAGATGGCAACCAAAAAGGAACCTACGCCCCTGGAATGGATATACTTGCAAAGCAAACAATTTTTGCAGAAGGCGCAAGGGGTCACTTAGGAAAAAAATTAATAAAAGAATTTGGCCTTGATGAGGGGAAAACACCACAACATTTTGCTATTGGCTTTAAAGAAATCTGGGAAGTTGACAATGATAAACATAGTCCCGGAAACGTTCTACATACTATGGGGTGGCCTCTTCAAGGTGGAACGTCAGGTGGAGGCTTCCTTTACCATTTCGATAACAACCGAATTGCAGTTGGACTTATTGTTGACCTAAACTATTCTAATACTCATCACAGTCCTTTTCAAGAATTTCAGCAATACAAGCAGCACCCTTCAATAAAACAGTTTTTAGAATCAGGAAAAAGGGTCTCATATGGCGCAAGAGCAATTACAAAAGGTGGCATCAACTCTCTTGTAAAAATGGAGTTTGATGGTGGGATGATCATTGGATGTGACGCTGGAACGCTTAACCCTAGCAAAATAAAAGGTAGCCATTGCGCTCTTCAGTCCGGTATCTTAGCAGCCGAGTATATCAATAAACTTCTTGCAGAAGAAATCTGTGATTTTGATGATTTATTCACAAATAGTGCTCTATACAAAGAGCTCTATAAATCAAGAAACTTTAGTGGCGCTATGCATAAGTTTGGTTTTTATGCTGGTGCAGCCTATAACTTTATTGAATCAAATATTTTCCGTAATAAATTGCCGATTACTATTAAAGACGAAAAGAGAGATTGTGATACCTTAAAGACATCTCAAGCCTCGCAAATAAAGACATACCCTGCCCCTGATAATTTATTAAGCTTTGATATTTCCTCTTCTTTATTCCTATCTGGCACTAATCACGAAGAAGACCAGCCCGTTCACCTTAAGCTTACTGACCCTTCCATTCCACTCGATTACAATAACAAAATTTTTAACGAACCAGCTCAAAGGTATTGCCCTGCTGGTGTTTATGAAATTATTGAAAAGGAAGGTGAGGATTATTTTCAGATCAATGCTCAGAACTGCCTTCATTGCAAGACATGTGACATTAAAGACCCATCACAGAACATCAACTGGACACCTCCTGAAGGTGGTGGTGGCCCGAACTATATCGGTATGTAACTTATTAACACTGATTAGCAGTAATAACTACAGTATTAACAATCTCATCGACGCTACACCCTCTTGATAAATCATTAACCGGCTTCGCTAACCCCTGAAGAATTGGTCCAATAGCCTTTGCACCCGAGAAACGCTGAACAAGCTTATAACCAATATTAGCAGCATCAAGATTAGGAAAAATCAATACATTTGCAGGTGGAACAAATGAGGTTTCTGGATACTTAATCTTTAATACGTCTTTATCTAAAGCAGCATCAAGCTGTATATTACCAACAATATCAGCATTTGCTAGTCTAGATTTAAGGATATCGGTTGCTAGCCGTACTTTGTCTACTTGTGTATGCTTAGCGCTTTGATTTGTTGAAAATGAAAGCATAGCCATTTTTGGTTCACTTTCAAGTAAAGATTGGGCTGTTTTATAAGCACTATGTGCAATTTCAGCTAACTCTTCAGAACTAGGGTCTATATTCATAGCGCAGTCTGAAAAGATCATATCTTCACCATACATTTGATGATTCTGATCAAATATCATTAGGAATAAACTTGAAACAAGCTTGCTACCTTTAGAGACACCTATAATTCGAAGTGCATTACTTAATACTTCCTGGCTTGGTGTTATAGCACCTGTAACAACGCCATCCACATCGCCCCTATATAGAGCAACCATTGCAAATACACTTGGGTTTGAGAGCAAATCTAAAGCTTCCTTTAGATCAATACCTTTATGTTTTCTTCTTTCATAAAGAGTTTTGGCATACTCAAGCTTCAAATCTTCATCTTTAGGATTAATGAATTCAATACCATGAGTTGTGTCAGTTTTTGAATCAAGCAAAACAACTTGGGCAATTTTTTGGCTTGAAAGAAGTGTAGCCGCCTCTAGAACACGCGCATCACTAGATTCGGGCAATAAAATACGTGGATAAGTAGCTTTTGCTCTATTCGTTAAATCTTCTAATAACGCCATTATTGTGTCTCAAATAAACAAGATGATAGTTTACCCGAAAAAAGCATTAATTCGACATGCCCTGCTTCCCCCGATAGATAAGTTATAGCTATGCTCGATTGTATAAACTTGCAATCTTGAGTCTCTGAATTTTCCCTGAAGGGCCTTTAGGTAAAGGTTCATCAACAAAGATAATTTGACTTGGAGTTTTGTATTCTCCTAAGTCAGTTGTACAAAGGTCTTTTAATTCTTTCTCATTAGCTTTAAGGTTTTCTTTAAGGAAAACACAGGCCGATATTTCTTCACCGTAGTTATCATCGACAATACCGAATGTGCAAGCCTCCAAGACTGCATTATGCTTGTATAGCGTGTCATCAATTTCTCGAGGTGATATGTTTTCACCACCCTTAATGATAAGCTCTTTTTTTCTGCCAGTAATAAAAAAGAATCCATCTTCATCTTCGACCCCTAAATCCCCAGTCAAAAAGTATCCATCTTCGTTAAAGGCTGATTTTGTGGCTTCCTCTTTCTTGTAGTATTTAAGTAACACATTATCACCCTTAATCACTAATTCACCAGACTCTCCTTGATTAACGTAGTTTCCTTGTGCATCAATAATTCGGATCTCATTGCCAAATGCTATCCCCGCAGAACCATGCTTACATTTGTCAACAGGATTTGATAGGATTTGCGCAGAAGTCTCCGTAAGACCCATAGTCTCAATAATTTTAATGTTAAATATTTTTTCAAACTTTTTATGAACCTCTGGTGAGAGTGGTGCAGAAGCAGATCGTCCAAACCGAAGATTCTTTAAATCAAGACTAGTGATATCAAAGTTTTCATTTAAAAGGTAATTTATGATTGTAGGCACAACACTAAACCATGTACATTGATATTTATCAATTATTTGCCAAAAATTAGAAACGCTGAATTTACTCACTATAACGACACAACTATTACTTACTAAGGCGCTAGAGATTGAGACCATTTCAGCATTAATGTGGTAAAGCGGTAAAACGCAAAAAGAAACATCATCACTAGTGATTTCATGAGCAAGCGCGGTATTTTTACCGCCAGCAATAACATTTTTATGAGAAAGTAACGCTCCTTTAGGTACTCCGGTCGTCCCTGAAGTATAGATCAACACTGCCGGTGTTTCAGAATTCAAATCTCTAACTACAGGACTGAAATTTTTTTCAATTGAGATTTTTAAATCTTGAGTGTTCTCATAGGGCACGATGACGGCACCAGAATCACGCAAAATAGTTTCAAATTCATTTAAATATAATTTAGAAGAAAATAGTAACTTACAGCCTGAGTGATTAATCGTGTACTTTATTTGTTTCTTGCCAGCAAGAACGTTAATTGGAACAATGGTTATTCCATGATACATAGCACCAATAAACAACAACGTTGAAGCATAACTGTTATCGAGTAGAAAACCAACTTTGTCTTGAAATTGGACATCATTTTGATAAAAGTAAACACCCAATACAGCGATGTCTTTTCTAAGCTGTCGATACGATACTTTAAGATCTAAATCAGCGTCAATTAGAAAAGTTTTGTCTGGAGTGTTTTTGGCATGCTGATCAATCAGTTCGGTGATGGTTGAAGGTGTTAAAGAGTACTTCTTCCAATAACTAGAAAAAATATCATCCTCAGAAGGCTCAATAGACTTGATTGTTTCGACAACTTTAGTAATATTTAAGTAGTGTTTATAGTTGAGATTCTCATCTGTTATATTGTTACCCCAAGTTCCACATCCCATAGATAAGGAAAAAGGAAGAGCATTATCAAAGTTTCCTCCTGTTGCAAAACAATGTGCCTGATTTACAATCACTCTGCATACAGGCAACTCCAACCCTAACTTTAATATATTGTCTTTATTTAGTGTGTGAATACTACAGGAATGCCCTTTCCCCTGATTTTCAAGAAGTTTGTTCGTAATCTCTAGCGCATGACTGAAATCACTCGCCCTATAAACTGTTAAAACAGGCGAGAGCTTTTCCATAGAGAATGGATATTTTTTACCAATACCCTCTTCCGTAACCATTAAGAATACTGAATTCGAGAATTTTTGAGAATCTAAACCTGAAAGTGAGGCAATCTCAGTTGCTTTTTTGGCGATAACATTTCGATTAATTACGCCTTTATCATCCCACATATGACTAGCAAGTATCTCTTTCTCATTACTAGTTAATAATGTACCACCCTCTTTCTGGAGGGACTTAACAAACTTTTTATAAATACTCTCTACAATAACAATACTATTTTCAGATGAGCAGCTTGTAGCGTTATCAAAAGTCTTAGAAGTCATTACTTTATGAGCAGCGTCTGATAAATCTGCACTCTCATCAATAATGACTGGAACATTACCCACACCGACACCTAAAGTTGGAGTGCCACTTTGGATTGCACGCTTAATATTATTTTGAGAGCCTGTCGCAACAATTAAATCGACAAGGCCTGATAATTCATTGGTGTCATCTTTACTGATCGGTTCAGGAAGCGACTGAACTATATTTTTTGGTGCACCAACCCGCTCGATAGCCAATTGCATTAATTTAACAATTTTAGTGCACACTAGAGCCCCTTTCGGTGAGGGAGCTAATATCACTGCATTTCTGCATTTTAGGGCATTGATGACTTTATTTAGAGGCGTAGCAATCGGATTTGTTGAAGGAACAATAGCACCAACTACGCCAACTGGTCGAGCTATTTCAGTAATCCCTCTTTCTTCATCTTGGTTAATTATTCCGACTGTTTTAGTATTCTTTAGATCTCTTAACAAACCAATAGTTTTGCGTTTGTTTTTTCTTTTTTTATCTTCGACATTGCCTAGTCCAGTTTGCTGGACTGCCATCTCTGATAATTCTTGATTGTTTTCTGGTTTTATTACTTCCCAAGCAACTGCAAGAATTAACTCATCTACTTGCTCTTGAGAATACCCATTAATAATAGATTGAGATTCCCTTGCATCTGCAACAAGTCGACTAATAGGAGTTTTATTTTTACTAATCATTACTTAATTAATTTAGTTAAAAAGGAACCCACTGGAAGACTTAATCAGTCTTCCAGTAGAAAAAGTTCTCAACAAATCTTACTTTATTGAAGACCTGCCAATAGATCAGTCAAATAAGCCTGTCTTTCGTTCCACATTGAAATAACTTGATCTCTAGTCATTACCCTCGCAGGAGAGTTAGTAGACTTCATCTTGCCCTGAGTTTTTTTGTCGTTGAACATATCAGGAGTCTTACTAGCTAAGAAGTCAATTACGTCTTGAGGAGTACCAGCAGGCACCATCAATCCACGGAAGTTGACACTTGAGTCATCGACATCAACACCACTTTCCATCAGTGTAGGAACATCTGGAAGGTATGCATGTCTTTCAAGGTCTGCAACTGCTAAGATTTTAAGGTCAGCAGCACTTCTCGCTGAGTCAGACAAGTTATTAAAACCAGCACTAACTTCACCGGCTTTAACCAATCTCAATGCATCAACACCACCCTTTGCAGGGATATAAGTCAAGTCTCTTCCAGATGCTTTTGCAAACTGCAAAAATGCAATATGGTGACCAACAAATTTACCAGCGCCACTAATAGTTACAGCGCCTGGATTAGCATCAGCATGAGCAAGCAAGTCTGCTACAGTATTAAAAGGACTATCTTTGCCAACAATCAATACTGCTGGGTCAGCACCCCAGTTACCTAACGGTTCAAGGGTATTGATATTGTAAGCAGTATCAAACACAATTGACTGCGCTATAAAGTGAGGCACATTGTATGCTGCCAACATAGAGCCGTCTTTTGGTGCTTCACTAGCAAACCAGTTCCATCCTGTTCTTCCACCTGCGCCAGGCTTATTAAGAATGTATATTGGCTGACCAATAAGAGCTTCTTTACCTGAAGCTAGTGTTGCAATTCTTGCCTGAAAATCTGTCGCGCCACCAGGCCCATAGGCAACCATTACACCAATAGGCTTGTCTGGATAGTCAGCCTGTGCAGGCAAAAACATCAAAGATGCAATCGCAAGCAAGGCTAATTTAGTTACATTTACTATTTTCATTATTTCTCCTTTTTTTATTTAGTTTATTTAAAAAAACAACCCTCTTGGTAATCGTACTTGTAACATTAATGTGAATAAGCCGTAAAGTATTAATACAAATACAACTGAGATACACAACTTTATAAGTAACACTCGCCAAAAGTCCTTGGTTTCTTCGGGTTTTTTATAAATCATTATTACCGCGAAGAACATAATCATCGATGCCATATAAAAGCCAATAGTATTCATACTTATAATATAAGCAAGAATAAGGCCAAGTCCTGGCAACAAATCCATAAAATTAGTTGGTTTTCCTTTATCATCCCGCTCGAACCACAGAAGTAATGCTAGCACTGCAATGCCACCAGCTATAAATCTTGGGAATAAATAGTCCTCATTCTCACCCCAGGGGCTGGGATTGAAAACCTCATCAAAAGAGGTAAATAGCAACAGCACCGCTAGTACAGTTACAATTAAGGTTGAAATTTTTAAATATTGCTTCATATTAAACACTTCTCTTGGATTTTCGATTTGAATAAAGGCCATAAGTAATAGAGATTATGCAGATAGCAATGAGAGTTATATTGATTGTTCCCGTTGTAAAATAAATCACCCAATCATCGCCATATCGAGCACCCCCGATTAACTTACCAAGAAGAAAATTGTTTTCAGCTATTGGGCCTAATATAATCCCCAAAACAACCGGTACAGCACTAAAACCTGCCTTGCTGGCAAAAAACATTATAGTTCCCAAGACCACCATAATGATGACGTCAGAGTAGGAGTTGCCAATACTGTATGTACCAAATACCGCCAAAACTAAAATACTTACCGCCATATAGTTATCTGGAACTTTCATAATCCAACCGCTATGTCTACTCAAAAACAAACCAATAATTAACATAAAGATTTGCGCAATTATTAGTGAGTCAATAAACGTCCAAACAACTGGTGCGGTATTTTCTGAGATAAAAATCTCATGACCTGGAAAAATTCCATGAATCAATAAACCTCCCAGCAATACTGCGGCAGTCGGACTACCCGGAATACTTAAAGTTAATAATGGAATTAGAGAAGGTCCCACCATTGAATTATTTGCACTCTCTGCGGCAATAATCCCTTCAGGCTCACCCTTTCCATAATTTGATTGGTTGCTGCTTACTTTTTTGGTTTGATCGTAAGCCACTAACCCTGCTATTTGGCCTCCTGCTCCAGGAATAATCCCAATAAGAGAGCCTACAAATGAACCGATTGATAGGGCTTTTAATTTGCCAAATACAAATCTAAATGATTGCATTAAACTGGAATGACCCTCTGATGAAAGAACTGCATTTTTTTCACTATAGTACTTCTCCATTAAGTTCAACACTTGGGGCATCGCAAATAAACCTATTAAGCCAACAACTATGTTAACTCCACCCTCTAAATGGTCAGTAAATACAAATCTCTCCACACCCAAAACAGGGTTATCTCCAATAGTAGCTAGCATTAAACCAAATAAACCTGATAGTAGTCCTTTGATAACTGATTTGGAGTCTATAGTGGCAATAATAGTAATACCCAAAATGGCAATCCAAAACAACTCTGTAGTACCAAATTCCAACGACAAGCGTGCCAAGGGAGGGGTAAAAAATACAAGAATAAAGACGCCAAAAATACCACCGACAAAGGAACTTATAAAGCAATAATGTAGGGCCTCCCTAGACATTCCTTTTTTAGCCATTTGATGACCATCCATCGCTGTTGCAATATTGGCCGGTGCACCAGGGACATTAACTAATATTGCGCTTATAGCGCCACCAGCAACCGTTGCTGTATACATCGCACCCAGTAAAATGAGTCCACTTTCAGGCTTCATATGAAACGTAAAAGGAATCAGCAATGCTACAGACATCGTTGGGCTAAGGCCAGGAAGTGCTCCAAGAATAATACCTGCAAAGGTTCCACCTACAAGTAGCGCTATATGATAAACGGTGAATACATTATCAAAATAATTTAAGAATTCCATTGCAAGCCTGTGCAGAAATGTAAATTGAAAAATTCATATATATGTCTAATGAAACTCATATATATGAGTCAAATATGCTACACGTCGTATATATAATTGTCAAATATATAATTTAATGGTTTAAAAGACTCATATATATGAGTATACTTTAATACCTAATTGTCGAATTATTACTAGATCATAGTCCAAGTAAATGAATAAGAAGTTATACCAAACAGTGATTGATTATATAAACAATCAAATTAGTAGTGGAGATCTCATAATTGGTGATTTAGTCCCCTCTGAATCGCAACTTTCCAAGTTATTAAATGTCAGTGTTGGAACTGTACGAAAGGCAATTGATATACTCGAAAATAGCAAGATTTTATATAGACATCATGGCAAAGGAACCTATATTTCAGATTACGGTTTTGACAACAGTATTTTTAACTTCTTTAGTTATGGTAACCAAACCGGCTCATCAATACGAATCTACAAAACTACCCCTATAAGAAAAAAAATAGCGGCAACCTCAGATACTGCGTTCCAGTTAGGTATTAATCAAGGTGATGAGGTTGTTTATCTTGAAAGGCGTGGCTATATTGACAAAAAAAGTCCTATCATTATTGAAAAATCTTGGTGGGTTGGTGGTGTTGTTGAAGGACTTCAGCAGCCAAATTTACATATTCCTGACCTACTATATGCACTAATTTATAAAAAGTTTGATACTCAAATAACATCCTCACAAGAAGTCTTAACTGCAGGAATAGCGGATAAAGAAACAGCTGAAATTCTGCATATCAAAAAAGGTGACCCAGTTGTTATTTTGAATCGCCATTCTTATGCCAAAGATAAAGGCTTGGTTGAGTTTCGAATAACCACAGGTAGAGCTGATATGTTTAGTTATACAACTACAATCGGTAATCCTGAAATATAATTTATATTTTTTACCATCTCAATTAGTTGAGGTTAAACTTAACGCTAATGAAAAATAACCTCCAAAAAGAACGATCTGACCTTGCTGCAGCATTTAGGTGGGCTGCAAGGTTAAATATGCATGAAGCAGTTGCTAATCACTTTAGCTTAGCAGTCTCAGATGACGGTTCACAATTCTTATTAAATCCAATCGGAATGCATTTTTCCGAGATATGTGCAAGTGACCTTATTTTGTTGGATTCTAATGACCCAACAACTATGTCACAACCTAACGCACCAGACCCAACAGCTTGGGCTATACATGGGGCAATGCACAGAAATAATCCTCAGGCTCGATGCATCCTTCATGTCCATCCAAAATACGCCACAATCTTAGCTTGCCTTGACGATAAAACCATGAAACCTATCGATCAAAACACGATGCGCTTTTACGAAAGAGTTTCAATTGATTATGACTATAGCGGTATGGGACTTGGCAAAGAGGCTGAGAGATTAAGCACTATCTTGGGCGATAATTCTGTACTTTTAATGGGAAATCATGGCGTACTGACAGCCGCTAAGACAGTTGCGAGTGCCTTTGATGAGTTGTATTATTTTGAGAGATCTTGCCAAACCTTAATAGGTGCTTACCAAACAGGACAAAAGCTTCATTTAGCAAGCCATAAAGTCGCTAAAAAAACAGCTCAGCAGTGGCAGGACTATGACGCCTCAGATCTTCATTTTGATGCCCTAAAGAGAATATTAGATAAAGAAGAGCCCGACTACAAAAACTAAAAAAATAAGAATAAAGGAGTGATCATGCCAAAACTTGACATAGATTATGTAAGAGAACAGTTTCCAGCTTTTAAAGATCCGTTGAGTGCAAAATGGTCTTTCTTTGAAAATGCAGGTGGAAGCTATGTTCCCTCCAATGTTATTGAGCAATTAAATCATTTTATGACTTCCACTAAAGTTCAGCCTTATGCAGAGTTTGATACTTCGGCTATTGCAGGTGAGAATATGGATAAGGCAACCAATTACTTTGCTGAGATGATTAATGCACAAAGTGATGAAATCATTATTGGCTCCTCCACAACGATGAATATGTATGTTTTGTCTAATGCAATGAGAAGCCTTTTAAATCCTGGTGACGAAGTCATAGTCACTAATCAAGACCATGAGGCTAATGTTGGTGCCTGGAGAAGACTTGCAGAGCATGGTATGGTCGTTAAGGAATGGAAAATCAATAAAAACACTGCTGAACTTGAGATTGATGATTTAAGGGCTCTATTGTCTGAAAAAACTAAAATTGTTGCAGTTACTCATTGCTCAAACATTGTTGGCTCAATAAATGACCTTAAATCCATTGCAAAACTGGTTCATGAGTATGACGCTTATATTGTTGGAGATGGTGTTTCATACGCACCTCATGGCTTTCCTGATGTGAAAGACCTAGATGTCGATTTCTACGCATTTAGCCTCTATAAGACCTACGGCCCTCACTTAGGCCTTCTTTACGGGAAAAAAGCAATTCTGGACAAACTACCGAATCAAAATCATGAATTTCTAGAGGGAGATGTCCCCTACACTCTTAATCCAGGTGGACCTAACCATGAAGAGTTGTCTTGCTTAGTAGGAGTTTACGAGTACTTTAATAATTTATTTGAGCACCACTTTCCTGGAGAGGATGGCTCTGTTAGAGAAAGAATTGAAAAAGTTAATGAATTGATTAATAAGCATGAACAGGAAATAGCAAACCCACTTTTGGAATATATTAACTCTAGGGATGACATTAAACTTATCGGAAAAAACAAAATAGAGAATAAAAATAGAGCACCTACGATTGCTTTCACTATGAATAATAAATCATCAAAAGAACTAAGTAGCGACCTTGTAAAGAAAGGAATCGCAACTAGAAACGACAATTTTTATGCTTGGCGTTGCTTAAAGGCTTTAGGAATAGATGTTGATGATGGGGTAGTAAGAACAAGCATGGTTCACTACAACACTCATGAAGATGTAAATAATCTAATCGAAGCCCTAAAGAAGATTTAAAGAGGCTAATTCAAGGTTTTTTATCGTTAAGGTTTTGTATATAAAGTTGGGAACATTTTGCCTTCTAATGCATCACCATTTTGGTAACCATTCGCCTCCATCATCGCTCTTTCTTCTTGAGCCCAATCACCTCGATACTCAACCCTAGAGCCTTCTTTAGCCATTCTTAGGGTGTATCTATGAATATCACTCTTTGGTCTCACCTGGTTTAAACTTCCGTGCAAGGTGCGAATATCAAAAAAGATACAATCTCCAAGCTCAAGATCCCACTCTAGGAATTCATAGTTGTCTTTATTTTTAAGTATATCTGGCGTTATATCGTATGTCTTTCCATTCACATCACCGGCCTCACCGTCAACTGGATGCCCTTCTTGAAATCGTGTTCTTATATAAAGCTTATTCCAGAGATGAGAACCCTTAATCCAAGCTATCCCATCCTCTTTGGAGACAGGATCGAGAGGGAGCCAGAGAACACACATAGTTCCTTCAAAATCAAAGTATGAGATGTCATGATGAAAAGGAGCACCTGATTTAGAGCCTGCCTCTCTATAAAACCAGTTATCCATCACTAAATTAATTTTATTGGCCTTTAAAAGCTCTGAGGCAATTTGAGCAGTAGGCGAATTAAAAACAAAGTCCTTAAAATCTTTATAAAGATCCCATGTCCAAAAGTCTTCGAAGTAACCGGGCCCATCTTTATCCTTTGTATGTCTTACAAATCGTGGACTAGGGTTATTTATATCCTCATTAATGCCATTTTTAAGCTTTTCAATCCATTGCTTGTCAAACTTACCTTTTAATAAAACGGCACCATCCTTATTAAATTGATTAATTTCAGATTGAGATAGCATTTCAAGTTATTTGGAATAATAAGAAAAAAATAACGATTGACAAAGTCAATCTTTAAAACCTAAAGGCTAGATTAAAAATTAATCAGATAGCGCAGGCCATATCTTGGCCACAACACATAGGTGATTTAATTTTTCCGTGATCATTTGGACATTTTGAGATTTGGACTTCAGTGCCATCATCCAGTGTAAGTATGTCGTCTACAAGAGGCTCGTCACATTTAGCACATGCTGCATTAACAGCCATTCCGCAATTATCACATTCGTATGTTGCCATAATATTCTCCGATTAAATTAAGCATTATATTAACAGAATTAAATCACGGAATGCCTTAAAAGTAAGTACAATTTTTGAATAAATTACAATACGTGTATGATATAAATATACATATGAAAAAACTAATACTAATCTCACTTTTAACTCTTGGATTTATAAGTTTGTCCTTTGCTGGAGGTGATGATAGAGATCAAGAATTACCATTAAATTCACTTAATACAGTACTTGATGATGATTCATTATTACCAGAATCCAATCAAAATCAAAATAAACAAGCTTCTGAGACTAATACTGCTGATTTAGAGCAACTCCTTAAAGAAATCGAAAAAGACCTCAATGAGTCAACAGATCTTGATCAGAAACTAGAGGATAAGGGCTATATTGAAATTTTCAAAGAAAACTATATAGATTCATATTCAGGGCGCTTCATATTGCTTGGAGTATTCGTCCTTTTACTGTTTTTTATACTTATCTTTAATATGTTTTTTTCAAGGAAGTGATTTACCAGTTAACAATAATACTAAATAAGATATTTAGTTAAATTATTACCATATGAAAAAAAATAATAAACCACACGAATCTAGTGCTTGCTTGGAATCAAAAATAGGTATACAATCGAATTACTCAAGGGGAAATATACCGATTAAGCTTTCAGCTCTTAAACTAGTGTTTTAGATGTTTTGCTAATTTCGTAATCCGTTTTTTTCATCCCGAGTGGTTTTTTATTTTGATGTATTTATTTAAGGAGTTTACTTATGATTAGAAATAAATTGATACTTATGATGGTAGCAACAGTACTCGTTTTTAGTGGTTCGAGTTCAATTGCTGCAGATGAAAAAGTCATCAAGTGGAAATTAGCGATGACCTGGCCTGCTGGCCTACCCCCTTTTGCGTGGACTGTTGATCGTTTTGCTGAAAATGTAGAGGAGATGAGTGGTGGTCGAATGACAATTCGTGTTGATGATAAAAATAAACACAAAGCTGCCTTGGGCATACTTGATATGGTCGAAGCTGGTCAATATGAAATGGGCCATTCAGCATCTTATTACTGGAAAGGTAAAGACATTAATACTATGCCATTCACAACAATGCCTTTCGGTATGACAACTTCTGAGCAAGACGCTTGGTATTACTATGGTGGTGGTGAAGCACTCGCAAAAGAAGTGTTTGACAAACATGGAGTTAACCAATATCAAGGTGGTAGCACAGGTAATCAGATGGGTGGATGGTTCCGTAAAGAAATCAATTCTGTTGACGACCTTAAAGGTCTGAAGATGCGAATTCCTGGTTTTGCTGGAGAAGTTATGGCTGAACTTGGTGTTGCGGTTACTAACCTGCCTGCGGGTGAGTTATATACAGCACTAGAGCGTGGAACGATTGATGCGCTTGAGTGGGTTGGTCCAGGTATGGATATTAATATGGGCTTTCATAAGGTTGCACCATATTACTACACTGGTTGGCACGAGCCTGCAACAGACTTACAATTCTTAATCAACCAAGATGCTTGGAATGAGTTACCGGCTGATTTACAGGCTATAGTCGAGATAGCTATGGTTGACTCCAAAGCACGTATGTATTGGGAAAACTTTGCTATGAGCGCTGAAGCTTGGTCTAAGATGGGGGTGGACTATCCTAACATTAAAGTTAAATCATTCCCTCCAGAAGTAATTGCTGAGATGAAGGCTGTTAATGCTCGACTTATCGCTGAAACTTCTGCTAAGGATCCAATGTTCAAAAAGATCATGGATTCTCAAGCGGCATTTATGGCGAAAGCTCGAGAATGGACAAAGATGTCAGATTATTTGTACTTAAAAGACAATATCGAATAATTTAAATCTTATGTGTTTTATAATGCCCGCTATAAACGCGGGCATTTTTTTTACTTTTAAAGGTTATTTCTGTGCAATGGATTGAATCATTTTGCGATAAATTTGCTAAGTATATAGGTGTGATTATTTCATTCCTTCTTATTTTAATGATGATTAATGTTGCCTTTGATGCACTAAACCGCTACATAATGAACTCTAACTCTGTCGCCTTACAGGAGATGGAATGGCATTTATTTTCCGTCATTATCTTATTAGGGCTCTCTTATTCACTCAGTGAAGAAGGTCATGTTCGAGTCGATATCTTATATACAGGCTTTAGTGAAAAAAAGAAAGCAATTGTAAATATGACTGGCGTTATTCTTTTTATTCTGCCACTAAGCTTATTAATTGCATATGGATCAATTAATTTTGTTGAAAAGTCGTTTATATTTATGGAGCAGAGTGGAGATCCAGGAGGCCTCCCGTTTCGCTTTATCATTAAGGGATTAATTCCAACATCATTTGTTATTTTGATTGTGATGTCAATTGGCTATTTTGCTCGCAACTATAACCTCCTAAAAAAACTCAATTCAAGTTCTGACTCATGATAGGTTTAATAATGTTTTTTACTGGACTTGGGATGCTTTTTATTGGCTTCCCTGTTGCGTTTACTTTTGGAGCTGTTGCGGTATTCTTTGGAATCGCTGCTGGAATCATTGAAGCTTTTAGTGATGGCGAGTTATTACTTGACGGGATAGATAATGGTTTAATGATGTTTGCGATGATGCCTCATCGAATATGGAGCATTATGAACAATACCATTTTAATGGCTATTCCTTTGTTTATATTGATGGGCTTGATTCTGCAAAAAACTAAACTAGCAGAACGCCTACTTGAATCTATGGGCTATCTATTTGGCGAAATTAGAGGCGGCCTAGCTATTAGTACCGTTTTAGTCGGATCTTTGTTGGCAGCATCTACAGGGGTAGTTGGTGCGAGTGTTGTAGCTATGGGAGTTATTTCTTTACCGGTCATGTTGAAGCATAATTATTCAAAAGGATTGGCAACTGGAACCATATGTGCAGCAGGAACCTTAGGTCAAATCATACCCCCATCCATTGTTCTTATTATCCTCGGAGATGTCTTTAATGTGCCAGTTGGAGACTTATTTAAAGCAGCACTTTTTCCTGGTCTAGTTCTAGTTGCAGCCTATACAATCTATATCTTGATAGTAGCCTATTTAAACCCACAAATCGCCCCAGCAGTTAGAATTGAAAGACAAGAAGGCGAGAGTAAAAAAAGCCAAGTCATTTCAGCCTTATTTTCAATTATTCCACCATTATCATTAATTATTATTGTTTTAGGCTCTATTTTTGCAGGCATAGCAACCCCTACAGAATCGTCCGCTATTGGCTGTGTTGGTGCCGTAATATTATC
>Ga0208971_1000432_pt1 | contig 30040 bp, 30 predicted proteins | sample AOAMet1_18_M0_10_2_FD_188229 | JGI IMG/M metagenome (GOLD analysis project Ga0208971, IMG submission 188229) | Ammonia-oxidizing marine microbial communities from Monterey Bay, California, USA - CAN11_18_M0_10 (SPAdes) | ecosystem: Environmental > Aquatic > Marine > Intertidal zone | place...
TTTGGATCTGGTTTAGGGGGATCAGACAACAACAAGACGCCGATAAAACCGACGGCAATTGAAATAAATCCAATGCCGGACACCCCCTCACCCAACAAGATAAACCCGATAAGCGCCGTTAGCATAACTTCGGTTTTCTTAAAGGTCATTCCAACGGCGAAGTTTCTTTCGGAAAACAAGGCAACGACAAAAACAGTGGCCAGAATTTGCGCAATTCCACCAACCATCGCATAGGGCCAAAACTGCGTTTCAATTTTTGGAAATGCGGCGCCTGAGACGTTTAAATACGTAAAAGCCAAAACCAAAATCACCGGCATCGAAAAAACAAACCGGGCGAATGTGGCACCCAAGGCCGTTACCCCAAGCGATTTGACCTGTTTTTGCAGCATAAACCGCAAGTTTTGCAAAAACGCGGCACAGATAGTTATTAAAATCCAAAGGCTCATGTCTTGCTTTGCGTCTTTTCATCAGAAAAGTCGAGCATTCTTGCGACGCCCACCGGAATAACACGGCACCAACGCTGAGTTAATGACAACTTTAGAAAATGCTTTCCAAAAATCTATACTTTAGGATCGGGGTTTTCTGTGTGGCCATCCACTGCGATCACTTGTCCAGATACCCGTCGCGAGGCATCACTGCCCAGAAATAGCGCCATGTTGGCGATATCTTCGGCCTCAACCCAACAACACATCGATGTTCCTGCAGCATATCCATCATACACTTGATCACGGGTCATGTTCTTGGTCGCCGCTTCGCGTTCAAGCACGCCCTCCATGCGCGGCCCTTCAACGGCGCCGGGGCAAATTACGTTGGCACGAATACCAAAAGGGCCAAGTTCCATTGCAAGTGTTTTCATCAAGCCAATAATGGCCCATTTGGCGGCCGAATACGGCGCGCGGTTCGGGTAACCAAAAATGCCTGCTGTAGATGACGTTAGTATTAGTGCACCAGACTTTGCTGTTTTCATCATGGGCGCTGCGAATTTCGCTGCTAGGAAAGCCCCTTCAAGGTTTACCGAAACACATCGCTGCCAATCGGCCAGCGAAACATCCTCTATTTTAGCAGTAGGGCCCGCAATTCCAGCATTAGCGCACAGAACATCCAAGCCACCCCATTCGTCAGCTATTTCAGCAAACAACGCTTGAACGGCTTGCTCATCAGAAGCGTCCAAAACAGAACCGCTCCAATCTGACGGAATGTCCGCGATCGCCTGTGCATTAATATCTGTAACCCAGACTTGATGACCCGCGGTGGCGAAAGCATGACCCATGGCCAGACCAATTCCTGATCCCCCCGCTGTAATTAAAACGCGGCTCAACCCTTTACACCAACAGCTTTGCCAATACCGGCTGGTTTTGGGAGAAGTGCGTGCGCAGCTGCAACTTTTTGGATCACGGCCGCCACCGCTGGCAGTGGATCACATGCGCGGCGCGTTTCTAGGCTAACATGGATTTGCATGTGTTCACCGGTTGCAAGCAAACGGTCGCCCTCAAACATCTGATGAAACAAATGCATCTTTTTCCCCTCGCCCATCACACACAGCGTATCGATATGGATTTTGTGACCAGCATGGACTTCGTCAATGTGACGGATATGGGTTTCGGCGGTAAAGAAGCTATTCCCGGCCGCAATATAGGCGGCATCACAACCTACCAACTCCATGAATTTATCCGTGGCATCACCAAAGGCTTGCAGGTATCGCGCCTCGTTCATGTGACCGTTGTAATCGGTCCAATCGAGTGGCACAGCTCTGGCAACTGTACGTACTGCCTGATCGCTAAGGACGACGGGATCCGCCAAACGTGCATCTTGTGCCTTTAACAGCGCACCTGCACCCCAATCTTGCGCCTTTAAAGCGCGCATCATGGACACCAAATTGTTGTCGCGAATGCGTTCCAGTTCACGGATAGAATGCATACCAGATTGCGCATCAGACTGATCCGCAATCGCATCAACCAGATCATCTGTCAGCTCTGGAACATCCATCAGCTTGGTCCAAGGCCACTGAAGGCAAGGACCAAATTGGGCAATGAAATGCTTCATTCCAGCCTCGCCGCCGGCCACGCGGTACGTTTCGAACAATCCCATTTGTGCCCAGCGAATACCAAATCCGTAACGAATTGCGTTGTCGATCTCTTCGGTTGTGGCGATGCCATCTTTGATTAACCAAAGGGCCTCGCGCCAAACAGCCTCAAGGAACCTGTCCGCGATATGTGCGTCGATCTCTTTTTTGACATGCAAAGGATAACACCCAACGCCGGTCAAAAGCCCTTTGGCCGTTTCAATAAGTTCGGCATTGTTGGCATCAGTGGTCACCAACTCAATCAACGGCAATAGGTAAACAGGGTTAAACGGATGGGCGACCATGATTTGATTTGGACGCGCGGTGCCTGTCTGTAATTCACTGGGTTTAAACCCGCTTGTTGATGACCCGATAACCGCGCCTGGATGACAAGCTGCCTGAATTTCGGCGAATGTCTTTTGTTTGATGTCCAGTCGTTCTGGAACGGATTCTTGAATCCAAATCGCATCGATTACAGCATCTGCAATCGTGTCGTGAAAACTAAGCGCGCCTTCATTTGGCATGGCAACTTCGGCAAGACCTGGCAATGATCGGCGGGCATTTTCCAAAACTTCGCCGATTTTCCGCTCGGCTTCGGGATCAGGATCAAATACGCGGACATCCCACCCCATCAACAAGAACCGCGCAGCCCAGCCACCGCCAATTACACCACCACCAATGATTGCCGCTGTTTTTGTCATTCTCATTCCTAATCTTTGTTATCTTCAATCAACGCAGAGCGTTGCTTTTTGACTGGATTCAACCAACACGTCAAAACACCCAAACATTGGTGTTTCTGGCGCACATGTTTGGGTTTCAGCCAAACAAAAGCTGTCGCAGTCGCTGTTTTGTGTGCACATTTTTCCCGCATCCGCAGTCGGCAGAACACAGTTATTGCGCCCAAGTATGCCACCGATTTCATAGCGTCCGCCTTTTTCAACGCATGCCCATTCCTCGGCCTCATTGTTGACGACTCCATCGTCAGCCTCAGCCACGCAAGCGGTAACAACAAACAGAAAAATGGCGGCGAACCGGTTCATTTGGAAACGGGTGCCTGTTTAGTTAGGCCCAATTTTTTACGTACATCTTCTGGTCCAATAATCTTGGCACCAAGGTTTTCAACAATGTTTACAGCACGCTCAACAAGGGATTCATTGGTTGCCAAAACGCCTCTATCCAACATCAAATTATCCTCAAGTCCGACACGTACGTTACCGCCAGCTAATACAGATGCTGCGGCAAGTGGCATTTGATTGCGACCCAACCCGAATGCTGAGAAGGTCCAATCATCTGGCACGTTGTTCACCATCGCCATGAATGTGTTCAGGTCATCCGGCGCCCCCCACGGCACGCCCATGCACAGTTGCACCAATGCCGGGCTGTCAAGAACACCGTCTTTAACCAATTGTTTTGCATACCAAAGGTGGCCAGTATCAAAAGCCTCGATTTCAGGTTTCACGCCAAGGGCCGTCATCATTTTACCCATAGCCGTCAACATGCCGGGTGTGTTCGTCATCACATAATCGGCTTCGGCAAAATTCATCGTACCACAATCAAGCGTACATATTTCGGGCAAACATTCCGCAACATGCGCCACGCGTTCACTTGGGCCAACCATGTCGGTGCCAGCAATTGTTGGCAAAGGCGTTTCACCTGACCCAAAAACCATATCGCCACCCATACCAGCGGTCAGGTTCAACACCATATCAATGTCTGCTGAACGAATGCGATCTGTAACCTCGCGATAATATTCTAACTTGCGGCTAGGTGCGCCCGTTTCAGGGTCGCGAACGTGGCAATGCACCACAGCCGCACCCGCCTTGGCCGCTGCAATCGCGCTGTCGGCAATTTCCTTGGGGGAACGCGGCACATGTGGGCTGCGGTCTTGTGTGGAACCTGATCCTGTGATGGCGGCGGTGATAAACACTTCGCGGTTCATAGCTAGTGGCATGTTCGTTTCCTTGCGCAATTTATGCGCCAAGGGAAACCCGAACGATACCCCCATTGCAAGACAAATTACGCCAAACGCAGCGACATTTGCGACAAATATTGGGCCTTAGCGTTTTTTGACAAACTCGGTCAAAATTACAATCCGCTGTCCCTCAACACGGCCCTCGATATGGGCGGCATTGTCGGCTACCAAAGAGATACCTCGCACCGCAGTGCCTCGTTTTGCGGTAAATCCGCCACCCTTAACATTCAGGTCCTTGATCAAAACAACCGTGTCACCACTTTCAAGGACAACGCCATTACTGTCGCGGTGGGTTATTTCAAGCGATTGCTCAATGGCTTCGGCCTTGGCCCATGCCATTGTTTCATCATCGGCATAGAAAATATCCAGCATGTCACGCGCCCAATCTTCGGCGTGCAGTCGGTTAAGCAAGCGATATGCCACAACTTTCACCGCAGGGTCTTCTTCCCACATGGCCGTGCCAAGACAGCGCCAAAAGTTTGGCTGAAGCTCGCCATTGATCTGTTTCATACAAGGCCGGCAAATCGCAATGCTCGCCCCATCAGGGCCACCCGTTACAGGATAATCACTAACTTTCGCATCGGTCGCGCAAAGGGGGCATGTCGGCATTGAGTGTCCTTTTGATTTTCGTTGGTTTTAGGAGGCAAAATTCAATTGCACAAGCCAAGCATCGGCAAAGGTTGGCACGTTGTGATTTGCAGGCTTGAGATTGGGATTACAGGGCCCTAGGCTAAGGGAAATCATTCTGACGGAGGCCAAGATGCCCAAACGCAAACACCTACTACCGCTTTTGTTGCTCACCACCTTCTTGGGCCTATCCGCGTGCGCCACAGTCCGCGGTGTAGGGTCAGATTTAAGTGCTGCTGGTAATTCTATCAAGAAGCTTGCAGGGTAGCTCAGCAGTCTAGGCTATTAGTTAGCAGGCGAACCAATGCCCCGAGCAATGCAAAGCACGTTCCCATCAAAAAGAAATTCGTTTTCTGTTACTCCTAATCACTTTGCGGATAGAAATTTCTCAATAACATTTATTATCGACCAGACTTAATAAAAGCTTCTACGCTCGCAATTTTCAAGCTTTTGACACCAAGTGTTTCCTTAACTTCTACAGCCAGATTTTGAGTAGTTTTCAAAGCGTCTATAATACTCTTTTCGTCTGATAGCTTCATACGCATTGAAACTATAGTACCTTCAATCGAACAATCCATTTTCTGGTAGCGATCCGCGTCGAGATACAATGCAGAATTACCACTTGCTATGAAAAAATGTCCAAGTTTACCGAATAATTGATGCGCAAGAAACAAACCATAACCAGAATTATCCCATACAGTTTTTTGAACTGCCTTTTTTTACTTGTACCGCCATGCTTTTGACGAAATTCCTGGCATCAACGAATACGCAAGTGCCTCATCATCGTTATTGGGATTTGTATGCTTACTTTCACACAAAGACTCGAAAACACCTATTCCCCTATCGGCTATACAAATTTCAACCGTATCCAGCTTCGGCCAATATTGAGCACAGAAAACAGCACTTTCTGACTTTCCGTGTTCAAAGCAATTTCGGAAAATTTCGCAAAATGAACGGGCCAATGTCATTCTTAATTCTTCAGAACGGTCTTGTGAAACAATTTTTGATAAGTCTTCACAACGTCGTTCAATAGCGTCACCAAGTTGTCCCTCGATGTCCAATGCCTCGTCTTCTAATTCTTGAAGCTTCATTATACTTAGCGGAATATAACTATTCCCACCAAATGCACCTTGTGGGTAAGGATTTTTCTCTATGTTTAGAGCTTCAGAAAATCCCAAATTATTTGCATATTCGAGGTTGTTGAGGCCCCGATAGGTCAAAGTTTCATTCTTATAAAACCGGTTTCTAGCTCTGCAAACTTTCGCCAATAATATCATACATGTAGGTCTAAGAAACGTGACGTGACTTGCATCAAGGAGAAGCTTCTCTTGCTCGGGAAACTCAGCGAGTGATTTAGAAAAACTCACTAACTTGCGCAAGTTTCCGCCACTAGGAAATAAAAGATCGGGTTCGCTAACCATCCATCTTCAACGCAGAAATAAACGCTTCCTGCGGGATGTCTACTTTCCCGAATTGGCGCATTTTTTTCTTACCCTTTTTCTGTTTTTCCAACAGCTTCTTCTTACGCGTGGCGTCACCACCATAACATTTGGCCGTCACGTCTTTGCGCATGGCAGACAGGGTTTCACGGGCGATGATCCGACCACCGATGGCGGCTTGGATTGGGATTTTGAACATGTGACGTGGGATCAGGTCTTTTAGTTTTTCCACCATGGCACGGCCACGCGCCTCGGCGCGATCAGTATGCACCATCGTTGACAACGCATCCACGGGTTCGTCATTCACCATGATTTGCATCTTGACCAAACGGTCCTCGCGGTACCCTGTCATCACATAATCAAATGAAGCATAGCCTTTAGTCACCGACTTTAAGCGATCGTAAAAATCAAACACCACTTCGTTCAACGGCAGGTCATAAACCACCATGGCGCGCGATCCGGCATAGGTCAGATCCTCTTGAATGCCGCGGCGGTCTTGGCACAATTTCAACACGTCGCCCAGATATTCATCTGGCACCAAAATCGTGGCTTTAATACGCGGCTCTTCCAAGTGGTCGACATGGGTTAGGTCGGGCATGTCGGCAGGGTTGTGCAATTCAACCATCGACCCATCACGCATGTGGATGTTGTAAATAACGCTGGGCGCAGTGGTGATCAGGTCGATATTATATTCGCGTTCCAGTCGGTCGCGGATCACCTCTAGGTGCAACAAGCCCAAGAAACCGCAGCGAAAACCAAAGCCAAGCGCCGCCGATGTTTCCATTTCAGAACTGAAAGATGCATCATTCAAAGACAGCTTTTCAATCGCATTACGCAGGTCTTCGAATTCGGCACTGTCCACGGGGAAGAGACCACAGAAAACCACAGGCTGTGAGGGTTTAAAGCCGGGCAATGCCTCGGTGCAGCCCTTCTTTTCGTGGGTAATCGTATCACCAACACGGGTGTCGCGAACTTGTTTGATCGAGGCGGTCAGAAAACCCATTTCACCCGGACCAAGTTCATCAATCACTTCCATGCCAGGACGGAAAACACCGATGCGATCTACAGGGTAAAGTGCGCCTGTGTTGATCATTTTGATCTTGTCGCCCTTTTTCAACACGCCGTCGATGATACGCACAAGAACCACAACACCAAGATAGCTGTCATACCAACTGTCCACCAACATTGCTTTTAGGGGCGCGTCACGCTCGCCTTCTGGTGCCGGAAGACGTGTCACGATCGCCTCAAGAACATCAGGAATGCCAATGCCGGTTTTTGCAGAAATATGCACGGCATCAGAGGCATCAATGCCAATCACGTCTTCGATCTGTTCGCAAACCTGTTCCGGTTCGGCGGCTGGTAAATCGATCTTGTTCAGAACTGGTACAATTTCGTGATCCGCATCCAGCGCGTGATACACGTTAGCCAAAGTCTGGGCCTCAACGCCTTGCGATGCATCCACCACCAAAAGCGAGCCCTCAACCGCACGCATCGAACGGGAAACCTCATAGGCAAAATCCACGTGACCAGGGGTGTCAATCAGGTTCAGGATATATGTCTCGCCGTCCTTGGCCTTGTATTCAATACGAACCGAGTTGGCCTTGATGGTGATACCGCGCTCTTTTTCGATATCCATTGTATCCAAAAGCTGTGCTTCCATATCACGGTCAGCGACCGTACCCGTTGATTGGATCAACCGGTCAGCTAGGGTGGATTTGCCGTGGTCAATGTGGGCCACGATGGAAAAATTACGGATATTAGAAAGTTTTGTCATGATGGGGATATGCTGACCTTTGGGATATGGGTCAAGGTCGTTTTCTTTGGCTGTTGTGGATCGGGAAAATTGCGTGGCAAATTTGGCGACTTAGCAAGTGATTATTTCCCTGTGCAATAAGGGATTTGACGCCCATCTTCAAGTGCAGCATTCGTTGTGAAAATAGAACGAGCGAAAGGCGGATTTTTAGTGAAGAAATCATTCTATCGGCAATTCTTAGCCTTACTTCGGTAATATAGGAACCAAAATTGCCCATCTCGCTGAATTCTGGTATGTCTGCTCGCAAGCCCACTCCAAAAAGGGCACGAAATTACGAGGCTAATTATGAAAATAATGCAAATCGCGTTGCTTGCAACGCTTGTTCTGACACCGCAACTTTCATCTGCGAAAGCAATAAAAAAGGCCTGCCTAAAGGCAGACCGTGGAACCCTTAGTCAATGCAGTTGCATCCAAAGCGTGGCAAATCGAACATTAAGCAACAGCCAACAACGTAAGGGTGCTACGTTTTTCAAAGACCCGCAAAAAGCGCAGGATACAAGACAATCCAGCCGCTCTGCAGATAACAAAATGTGGGACGCTTGGAAAAAATTTGGCAACGTCGCTGCGGAACAATGTAACTAGACAGCTAATACCCAAAAATTGCGCCCAATTTAGCGATGCATATGCATAAACTGGGCGCAATCTTTTTCTATTTTCGCTCAAGATCGACTGGAACAGTGATGGTCATCGGTTCGGCGTGTTCGAATTTTAATGTCAGCGTGAATTCCACAGATTGTGTTAGGGATGTATTTAGCCCCATTAACATTACGTGTTTTCCGCCGCGCTTCATCAGTAGTTCGCCACCTGCTGGGATTGGGAAGCCTTCTTCGGCCTCGCGCATCATCATAACGCCATCTTCCATTAGATGCGTGTGCACCTCAACGCGCTTTGCAACGTCTGATGTGGCAGAAAGCAAACGATCATCAGTTTCGCCTTCGTTTTTCAAACTCACAAAAGTTGCACCAGCTTTCGCCATTGGCGACGATGCGATCGCATAAACATCGGTAACAACAATGCCATCAGCCATGGCCGAACCCACCGACAGGCCAACTGCCCCGATGATCATTGAAAGGTTTTTGTAGATTTTTGCACTTACCAACATGGTATCCTCGCGATTTTCTTATCTCTTACAAATCACATATAGGGACCGTTTGCGCAAAGTGCATTGCGCGAAAAAGTCACGGCCCCAAACCAAAAGGTTCAGGGCCGTAATTTAAACTTTGATAGAAAGAATTACTTAAGCAGCAGCTGCGCTGGCTTTAGCAATATCTTTTTTGATCTTAAGCGCCTTTGTAGACAGCTCAGTGTCTTTGGCTTTTGCCATGAACGCATCTAATCCACCGCGGTGGTCAACTGTGCGCAAGGCTGCTGCTGAAATCCGCAACTGGTAGCTTTGACCAGTCGCATCAGATTGCAAAGTGATCGCATTCAAATTTGGCAGAAACCGACGACGGGTTCTGTTTTTGGCGTGGCTGACATTGTTGCCAGACATTGGGCCCTTACCGGTAAGTTCGCAAACGCGAGACATGGCATCCATCCTTTTAAATCTAGGTCATCTTTCAATGACGAAGGGCGCCGCTATTAACCGCGCCCAGAATTCTGTCTGGGGTCTATAGGCCCGCTGGTACCTGTGGTCAAGCGCACAGTCGCCTTCAAGATAGTAATTTCAACATTTCTTGGGCCGCTTTTGTTGGTGAAATATCCCCTTTGGCGGTTTCAGCCGAAAATTTCTGCATTTTGTCGCGAATCTGTTGATTCTCTGTCAGGGCGGCCAGCAAGCCCAATCGCACCTCTTGTGTGAACCAATGAGACCTCTGTTCTGCGCGGTGCTTGGCCCAATGACCGTGTTCACGCCGCCAATCTAGCAAGGTCGTCATTTCATCCCACACCTCTGTTAGACCGTTCTCATGCAATGCCGATATCGCCATACATTTGGGGAAGCCTTCTGGATCATTGTCACGTTTGCGCATCAATCCCAGTGCGCCCGAATAATCCGCCATTGTGCGTCGTGCCGTTGCGGCCAAATCACCGTCAGCTTTGTTCACCACAATCAAATCCGCCATTTCCATGATGCCACGTTTCACGCCTTGCAACTCATCGCCGCCAGCAGGCGCAAGCAACAACAAGAAAAGATCGCTCATTTGGGCAACAATGGTTTCAGATTGCCCAACGCCCACAGTTTCGATGATCACGACATCGTATCCTGCGGCCTCACACAGGGCGCTGGCGTCTCTTGTGCGACGGGCCACACCGCCAAGTTCCAACTGGCTTGGTGATGGGCGAATGAACGCACCGGGCGCACGGGACAATCGTTCCATGCGGGTTTTATCCCCCAAGATTGACCCCCCGGAACGTGCCGATGATGGATCAACAGCCAATACTGCAACACGAAGCCCGCGTTCGATCAGCATCATCCCAAAACTTTCGACAAAAGTCGATTTTCCGACACCCGGCGTACCAGACAACCCGATGCGAATAGCCTCGCGATTTTCCTTGGCAAGAATTTCCAACAAACGCGTGGCATCTGCGCGATGATCGTCCCGACTTGATTCAATCAACGTTATTGCACGGGCCAAGGCGCGGCGATCACCTGCCAAAATATTGTCTGCCAATTGTGCGATCATATCCTGCACCACAACGTCCTTTGCTTTGCTTGGTTTTGTTTTGCCCTCAAGCGAGCCTGTCTGTCCAGCACCCTCTTGCGCATACATGCAATTTGGGGCCATCTGTCGCCCCAGATGATCCTCGCCGGAACGCACTTTTGCTATGACGCCCTTCGCCTTACCCATTGATGACGCTTTGCCCGATCTTTTGACGGCGCTAGCAAATCATAAACGTGCTGTCCTTCAGGCGCCACCAGGTGCCGGTAAAACCACACGCGTTCCATTGGCAATGCTTGAAGCCGGCTTGTGTCAGGGTCGCATTTTGATGCTAGAGCCCCGTCGTTTGGCAGCACGTACAGCGGCAGAAAGAATGGCAGAAACGCTGGGTCAAAAGGTTGGTGAAACCGTTGGCTATCGAATGCGGGGTGAGGCCAAAACCAGTTCAGCCACTAAAATAGAAGTGGTGACAGAAGGCATTCTGACACGAATGATCCAAAGTGATCCTGAATTAACTGGCATTGGTGCCGTCATTTTTGACGAGTTTCACGAACGATCACTGAATGCCGATCTTGGTTTGGCATTAACTTGGGAAATTGCAAACGCATTGCGTGAGGATTTGTTGATTGTGGTGATGTCCGCCACTTTGGATGCCGCACCTGTAGCTGCACTGTTGGATGACGCGCCGCTTGTTTCCTCATCTGGTCGTGCCTTTGATGTTTCTTGCAAATGGCTTGATCGCCCACCTTCAAAAACCATGTGGCTCGAAAATGGAATTGCAGCCCTAATACGTCAGGCATTGTCGGAAACCGAAGGTGACTTATTGGTATTCCTTCCTGGTGAAGGCGAAATCAGACGCACTGAAACGGCGTTAAAATCTGATTTACCAAATGATGTTTATGTGACGCCTTTGTTTGGTGCCATGCCATTCGCCGATCAACGTCGTGCCATTCGCCCCCTTAATTCCGGTCGTAAAATTGTTCTTTCAACGTCAATTGCTGAAACGTCTCTTACCATACCCGGCATCACGGTTGTCATAGATGCGGGCAGATCACGTCGGTCGCGATTTGATCCCGCATCAGGCATGGCGCGACTTGTAACTGAAAAGGTATCCCGTGCAGAGGCTACACAACGAATGGGGCGCGCAGGTCGTGTCGCACCGGGTCATTGTTATCGATATTGGACAAAGGGCGAAGAAGGTGCGCTTGCTGCCTTCCCGCCTGCTGAAATCGAAGCGACGGATTTATCAGGCTTGGCACTCGAGTTGGCCCAATGGGGGGCTAATCCGCAAGACTTGAGTTTCTTGACCCCGCCACCTGCCAAGGCTTTTGCCGAAGCACAGGCGTTATTGCAAAACCTTGGTGCACTGGATCACAACCTGCAGCTCAGTCAGCATGGTCGGGCATTGGCCGCCCTGCCCCTGCATCCGCGACTGGGTCATATGATGGTTGTGGCTGGGAAACAGGCGGCCCCATTGGCCGCACTTTTGGCGGATCGTGATCCTTTAAGGGGGGCGGGTGTTGATCTGACTTTACGTCTGCAGGCTTTAGATAACCGCCATGTAGACGGCGCAAACCGAACCGCCATCGCCCGCATTAAGGACGAAGCGAAAAGACTTGCCAAGAAACAACCCGACAAACTGGAAATGTCTGTGGGCGAAATGGTGGCATTGGCCTATCCAGATCGCATTGGGCTTAAGCGTAAAGGCGATGCACCGCGTTGGGTTCTGTCAGGTGGCAAAGGCGCGACGATGCCCGCGCATGATCACATGGTGCAAAACCGTCTGATTGTGGCAAGTGATCTGGACGGTGATGCCCGTGAAGCCAAAATAAGACAGGCAGTGTCACTATCTGATGCCGAGTTGCGCGGGCTCTACAGCCATCAGATCAAATGGCAGCATGTCTGTTCTTGGTCAAGAATGGATCGTAGAGTACTGGCACGTCACCAAGAAACTTTTGGCGCATTGATCTTGGACGACCGTGTTTGGGCCGACGCCCCAGATACGGACATCGCAATGGCGGCGATGGATGGCGTGCGCGATTTGGGGTTGGATGCGCTGAACTGGCAAAAGCCCGCGAAATTCTTACGCACGCGAATGGCACTGTTCAATGAAGACAGCGACATGCCCAATGTTTCAGACGAATATCTTTTAGCAAGTCTCGAAAGCTGGCTTTTGCCACATTTTGTTGGCGTTAAAACCGTGGCTGATATCAAGAAATTCAACCCACTAGATGCCCTGCGTGCGATGCTAAATTGGGATCAGTTACAAAGGTTAAATCAGCTGGCACCTGCACATTTCACAACCCCCTTAGGGCGCGACGTTGGCATTGATTACAGTGGCGACGCGCCAGAAATTCAGGTTCGATTGCAGGAATTATTTGGCTTAACCCAGCACCCAACGGTGGGGCCAACCCACGCGCCCTTGAGAATAAAGTTGCTTTCGCCTGCCCGTAAAGCGGTGCAAACTACCATGGATTTGCCAGGTTTCTGGGCGACCTCTTATGATGACGTGCGCAAAGACATGCGTGGTCGTTATCCAAAACACCCGTGGCCCGAAAACCCAAGCATTGCCGAACCAACAACACGCGCTAAACCGCGTAAATCATAAGGGTTCAATCAATTCTGACCCACTGGCCCTGTTGGAATTTACAACAGGCTCGACACGATAGAATTCAAACCGATCCTCTGGTGCTGCTGTCATCAAACGCGCAGCTCCTTTACCTTCTTCACCCAACCACATCGCGTATTGATCTGGCGATAAGGTTACGGGCATCCGATGATGCACAGCAGACATCGTTTTGTTTGCAGGTGTCGTCACAATCGCGCATGTATTTTGCCGATCCTCACCCTCGCCCCAAGTCTGCCAAATGCCTGCGAATGCCGTCACTTCGGTATTGCTGTGAATATACCAAGGCAGACGATTGCCATCCGGATCTTTGGTCCATTCATAAAAACCCATAGCCGGAATAATACAACGACGCGCACGGTAGGCTTCACGAAAGGCTGGTTTTTCTGCAATCGTTTCCGCGCGCGCATTGATCAAAAGCGGCCCATCGGCGGGCTTTTTATACCACGACGGAATAAACCCCCACCGCATCGACGTGAGTTTTCGACCCTCTTCATTCAAAATCGTATGAACGTGATTGGTTGGACAGATATTGAAGTTCGGCACAACAGGTAAATCATTTGCCGGCGCCGCCGCAAATAATTGCGCCATCGCATCATGGGGTAAAGTTAAAGCAAATCTACCACACATTTTTTAAGACCCTGAATTCATCAAACAACAAACTGTCACGTTAAAAATCCCCCTGCCAAGCTTGCCAATGAGGGTGCCGAGACTGCCAACAAAGTGCGTATGGATTTCAAATGACTTGTATCAAGACCATATTGCAGTCGCCACTTTGAAACCGCATCAGGCGTCGCATTCGTATGTCCGATCGATAATTGTGCGGCCTTCAAAATCCAATGACTTTGGATCGCGGCAACGGGCAAATAGAACGTCACAATCAATAAGCTATAGAACGCACCAAATTCAAACAAAACTGAATTTACGAGTGCCGTATAACCACTTCGCGCTTCATCAGCGATAAATGGCATCGGCCAATGCATCCACGTTAACGTGAAGACCATACCCAGTGTCAAAACAATGCCCGACAACTCCGCATAAAATCGTAAACGCCGCTGCATTTGCGACAAAACGATTTCTCGGGGTTGCATAGACGAGCTGGATAACGTGGATATTGATCCCGTAACGAGTGCAGCAATAACAAATGCCGTAAATATATTCACAACATCCCCCATATTATTGCGCATCGACAACACTGGATTTTCACCGCATCGCCAAAACAAAACCCTTGTATCAGGTTGCACGACACCCTCCACATCAAGACAGCCTTGCATTTCACCAAAGGACATCGTTTGCGAAACGATATCTCTGCCGACTTGGTCATATGCACGACTAGCCGTCTCTGCCGCCGTTTGATGTATCCACACCGCTTGGAAAACTGGTACAGTCAGCAGCAACGCTGTAATGGCCAAAGCGATCCATGATTGGCGTGGAACATGTTGACGAACATCCCAACAATAGTATCCAAGAACGATCAAACAGGCCGCAAAATACAGCATCATTATGCCGATAAATCTATTTCGCCCTATACTTTCCAAATATGCGGGCGCATCTTGCAGAATTTCAATGGGCACGTCTAAATCGGGTTGGCCCAAATTCTTCAACATCCAATCAAAAATCAAAAATAATAGGATCGGCAAAACCGCCAATAAAAGAAATCTTTTCTTTAGAATAAAACCATGCGCCATCTGCGCCCTCTTTTTTGCTTAAACATAAAAAAAGCCTACATGATCCTCAACAATGCGTCCACAATTCGGTTTCACCCTCTTTCGCATCTCTTGGTCTTAAATATCCCCGCCGGAGGCACCTTTCATAAACAAAAACGCCCGCAGTTTTCCGCGGGCGTTTTTACATCAAATTAGTCCAACTTATTTCTTAGTAATACGACCATCCAAATAGGGCATATAGGCACCAGATTTTGCCATGTACTCGGCTGTCACGTCAGCTAAATCAGGACCATAGTCATAAACGTTGGATGCGCTACGGAACATTTTGTAACCGTCACCACCACCACGCACATAATTATTGGAAACCAACAAATAAGATTTCGCAGGATCAATCGCTACAAAAGATCCACCTTCGTTTACCATCACTTCAGTGATGCGACCTTCACCAGCTGCAATACTGCTGTCCCAAGTGAACTTCAGACCAGCGACTTGTGGGAAACGACCTTTGACTTCTTCCACTTGGCTTACGCCGTTTTCAAGCGCATCGATCACAGTTTGACCCGATACCTCAAAAGTTGAAAGCGTGTTTTGGAAAGGCAGAACCCCTAACACGTCGCCCATTGTCACTTCGCCTTCTTCAATTGACGCGCGCAACCCACCTGAATTGGCAATGGCAATGGTCACGCCTTGATCTGCAACACGGTCAAGCATGGCATCAGCAACCAGATTACCAATTTCACATTCTTGCACACGGCAAACACTTCTGTCGCCTTGGATAAAGCCACCAGATTCAGCAACAACAAGTTGGCGAATTTCTTCCAGTGGACCAGCCAGTTCAGTGATACGCGATTTCGTTGCACTGTCCTCGGCAACAGACGCATCCAATACAATTGGCTCACCAGTTGCCGTCACAATGTCACCTGCGTCATTGAACACAACGTTCAATTCACCCAGCAATTTACCGTAGGCATAGGATGAAACAATAGCGGTCTCGCCAACCATTGTTGGATATGGGCCGACAGCGCGTTCATTCACATTAGAAAGCAACGTGTTTGTGTGACCACCGACGATAACATCAACACCAGTCGTTTCAGCAGCAACACGTTGATCAACGCCATAGCCAGAGTGTGACAGAACGATGATTTTGTTTACGCCTTGTGACGTCAACAAATCGACTTCGCCTTGAACCGCCGCAACTGGATCAGAAAATGATACATTGTCGCCCGGGCTTGCCAACTCATTGGTGTCTTGCGGCGTTAAGCCGATCATACCAATTTTCTCGCCGCCACGTTCAATAACCGTAGATTTAGCAAGTTTACCTGCAAGCAATGGCTCGGCTGAAACATCTGCGTTAGACATCAAGATTGGAAAATTAATTGTATCCATGAAGCCGCGCAAAACCTCTGGGCCATCATCAAATTCGTGGTTACCGACAGTCATGCCATCGTAACCCATTTTGTTCATCATCTCGGCTGCGACTTTACCCTTATAATAGGTATAAAAAAGTGTGCCTTGGAATTGATCGCCGCCATCCACGAGAATCGAATTGTTAGTACGTGCTCGTGCTTCGGCAACGGCTGTCACCATACGCGCGGCACCACCGAAACATTTGCCTTCGGTATTTGATTCAGCCGAACAGCCAGAATCGTACTTTGAAATCGGTTCAAATCGTGCGTGAAAATCATTCGTGTGGAGAATAGTTAGTGAATAATCCGCCTGTGCAACACCAGCCATAAGGCAAATTGCAGATGCGGTTGTCATGATACGAGAGATCATTTTTACCCCCTTTAGGTTTTGTATATCGCTCAGATTGGGCCGTATTTTCACCAGAGTCAAAGACTCTTCACACTTCCTTTCTTTTAGCCCACTGTTATGTAATCGCGCAGGCAATCACTTGACGATTTTTTGGGCGCAGGGCATGTGTGCCCCATGTTGATTTATAAACTATTCCGAGACGCCGAGTGGCAAGACCTGCAATCCAATGGCGAAACAATTGGCGCGCCGATTGATGTAGCCGATGGATTCGTCCACTTTTCCGATGCACAACAAGTTCAGACAACTGCTGAGCTTTATTTTTCGGATGTCGAAAACCTATGGCTTGCCGCAGTTGACCCTGTTCCCCTTGGCGATGATTTGAAATGGGAAGAATCCCGTGGCGGTGCACTATTTCCGCATCTTTTTCGCAAGTTGCGCATGGATGATGTCAAATGGTGTGTTGCTTTGCCTCTTGGGCCATCAGGCCATGAATTTCCGAAAGATCTGAAATGAATTTGTTAGAATGTGTCGGCCTATATGGGTTGCGAACCTTTGATCCAGAGCGCGCGCATGGGCTTTCTATAAAGGCGCTGAAACTCGGCTTGGCCCCGCTTGCAGGCACGGTTACCTCATCTCGTTTAGCAACAACTGTCGCAGGTTTAAGTTTGCCTAACCCAGTGGGTCTCGCTGCAGGGTTTGACAAAAATGCTGAGGCAATAACCCCGCTTTCGCGTGCGGGTTTTGGCTTTATCGAGGTTGGGGCCGCTACCCCACGCCCACAATTGGGGAATGACAAACCAAGATTGTTCCGCCTAACGCAAGATCGCGCCGCAATTAACAGATTTGGCTTTAACAACGAAGGCGCGGATGCCATTGCAGCCCGTTTGGCCCAGCGCCCTCAGGATGCAATCATCGGCTTAAACCTAGGGGCCAACAAAGACAGCCAAGACCGCGCTGACGATTTTTCCCGCGTTTTAGCAACTTGTGGGGCTCATTTGGATTTTGCCACAGTAAACGTTTCCTCGCCCAACACCGAAAAGTTACGGGATTTACAGGGCGCCGAAGCGTTGAGTGCTTTGCTTAAAGGGGTTTTGGCCACAAGAGATGCTCAAAGCAAACGCATCCCCATATTCTTGAAAATCGCACCGGATCTTTCTGATGCAGAAATTTCTGACATAGCGGGTGTTGCTCTGGATTTAGAACTGGATGGTATCATTGCCACCAATACGACATTGTCCCGCGATGGTTTAAAAAATAAACATCGCGACCAAATGGGCGGATTGTCTGGCGCACCTCTGTTTGAAAAATCAACGCGTGTTTTGGCCAGACTTTCGCATGAGACAAACGGAAAGATTCCCTTGATCGGTGTCGGTGGTGTTGCGACGGCAGAACAGGCTTATGCCAAGATCAAAGCCGGAGCGAGTGCTGTCCAGCTTTATACAGCGATGGTGTATCAAGGCCTATCAATTGGCGCAAAAATTGCGCGCGGATTGGATACAATGGTCAACGCAGACGGTCTAAGCAATATTTCCGAAGCAGTCGGTCAGGGAACCAACAAATGGCTTTGACGATATGGCACAATACAAGGTGTTCTAAATCAAGGCAGGCGCTGACCTTGTTAAAGGAACGTGGGTTTGAACCAACAGTGCGCCTTTACCTAAAAGACACGCCCAGCATCGAGGAAATCGCCGATGTGCTGGCGATGTTAGGGCTTTCCGCGATTAAGATGATGCGAACGGGTGAACCTGAATTCAAGGCTTCAGGTCTTAGCAAAGACAGTGAAGAAAACGAATTGATTGCCGCGATGGCACAAACGCCAAAACTGATCGAACGCGCCATTGTCATTAATGGTAGCAAAGCCGCCCTTGGCCGCCCACCAGAATCCATACTAAAGATACTTTAAACCCTATTTTGCTGCGGCAGCGACAAGACCAGGGTATTTCCATCCCAATGTGACGCCGCGCATAACAAAGAACAACAACAGACTAATCCATAGCCCATGATTGCCCAAAATCGGCAATAAAATCATAACGACCACCGCATAGAACGCCGACGATATCAACATCATATTACGCATATCGCGGGTGCGGGTCGCGCCAATAAAAATCCCATCCAGCATCCAAGCCGCGATACCAGCAATCGGGGCAAGCGTCATCCAAATCAGATAGGAACGCGCCTCGGCTTGGACTTCGGGCGCCGAGGACATCAAATCAATTATTACGCCGCCGGCGAACCAAAAGACTACGCCCAGGCCCAAACAGATTATTCCACCCCAAAGGGATGTAAGATAAGCACTTCGTTTTAGTGCAGTTTGATTCCGTGCACCCATTGCTTGGCCGACCAGGGCCTCGGCTGCAAAGGCAAACCCGTCCAAGCCAAAGGCCGTAACGTGCAAAAATTGGGTCAAAATTTGGTTCGCCGCCAATGTAACATCATCAAAACGCGCCCCCAAAAATAGGAATGAAACGAATGCGGCTTCTAACAGGATAGAACGGATCATGATGTCGGAATTGACCAGCATCATGTTTTTCAAACGTGCCCGATCAAAAACACTTGGCCAGTCGTTCCAATATGGCGTTTTAAACGCGGCGCGACACAACCAAAGCGCAAAAACAAAACCGACCCATTCAGCAATGAACGTCGCAAAGGCAACGCCTTGAACGCCCCAATCAAAACCAATCACAAACAAAAGGTCCAATATGATATTCAGCGCATTCATTGTAAATTGAATGGCCAAAACCGCCTTGGTTCGTTCCTGTGCGATCAACCAGCCAGTGATCCCATACATCGCAATGGCCGCAGGTGCCGACAGCACCCGTATTTGCATGTATTCGCGCGCAAGTCCTTCAACCTCGGCTGAGGCCGGGGAAACCCAAAAACTTGCCGCAAATAGGGGTATTTGCAGCACAAAAATGACCATGCCCGCGACGCCACCGATGAGCAAACCACGACTTAACAGCGCACCAACTTCGCGGTGATCCCCCTGCCCTAAGGCTTGTGATGTCAGCCCAACGGTTCCCATACGCAGAAACCCGAACAGCCAATAAAACGCCGTTAGAATAATTGCGCCAATGCCAACCGCACCAATTGGTGCCGCAAGTCCCATTTGCCCAACCACGCCTGTATCCACAGCCCCAAGGATCGGAACCGTGGCATTTGAGATCACGATAGGCACCGCAATCTTCAAGACGCGTTGATGGCTTATGCTTTCAGTCACAGGTTAGGCTTTGTTGCTTGGCATCAAAAAATGCCCAATTCCTTGGGCAAACGGGCGGTCGCGGTTGTCTTGCCATCCTTCAACCTGAACCGACGCATAACGCCGACCGCTGCGGGTAATGCGTGCCCTTGCATAGGCATCTCTTGGCAGGCCAGTTCGCAGATAGTCTACCGTAAAATCGATGGTCTTTGGTAACCGAGGCAAATTCTCAGCGGTCATGTCCGCTATATTAAAATCACCCGTTTCTGTTGCATCCCACAGAATTGACCACGCAAGACCAACAACAGCCGTTAGTTCCAAGAATGCAGCCGTTGCCCCACCATGAATGGCAGGCAGAACAGGATTTCCAATGAATCGGTCATCAAACGGGAAAATCGCAGTCAATTCATCACCACGGCGATCAAATTTTAGGCCCAAAAAATCAATAAACGGTACTGATCCAACCAATGTTTGAAGGGCGGCGTCACGACGTGTTTTGATTACTTGGACGGGTTCTGGTTTTTTGCGGTTCATCGTTCTATTTCACAAATGTAAATGCACCCGCAGCTGTTGCCACAGGTATCGTTTCATCGTCGTCAAATGCCTGCGCACGAACAAATGCCACGGATCTGGTAACGTGAAAACAACTCGCCTTTGCACGGATTCGCTGACCGGGTGTCGCGGAACGCATGTAGTCGATGCGCAAATCAATTGTTGCTGTCGCGCTGGTGTTATCAGGATGCGAAATTACAGCAGCACCACCGCAAGAATCCATCAAAGCGGATACCGCACCGCCTGAAATCACACCGGTTGCGGGATCGCCAATTAATCGTTCGTCATAAGGCATAGACATTTCCGCCTGCCCCGCGCCGATTTCATCCAACCTCATGTTCAACGTACGGCAATAAGGAATGGCATCAAAAAATTGGCGAGCAATTTTGGTGTTTTTATCGGGATCTTGCACAGAGGCGACTTTCTTTGGTCTTTTTTCGGATGACACTAGACGGGCGCGAGTTATTTTGCCCCAATACGCGCACAAAAGGCCATGGATTCGCGCCATTGTCAAAGCGCTTGTCGAATGAAAATACCATAAAGGGAAATGGTGAATGGACGATACAGTTCTAACGTTTAAAGAGATGTGCGCAAAATTTGACGTCACACCAAGAACCCTGCGTTATTATGAATATATCGAACTTTTGTCGCCGCGCCGCGAAGGGCGAAACAGATACTATGCATCGCGAGACGTGGCTCGAATGACATTAATATTGCGGGGCCGCCGTTTTGGTTTTTCCTTAGAGGAAATGCGTCAATGGCTTTTGATTTATGATGAGCAAGGCAACGAGGCCCAAATGCAAGCCTTTGTTGAAATGGCTGATCGCCAGCTTTTGGCTTTACAGGAACAGACCGTTCAATTGGATCAAACGATACAATTTCTAACCGATCTAAAAGATGAAACTGCAAAAGCCCTAAAATAGAGCAGCGTTACGCAAAAGTTCGGTTCGGGAATTTGAGTTGACCCGCAGAGCACCTTACGTTAACGTAAAGCTCTTATCTAGTTAAATTAGGGAGTGGCTTTGTTTTGGACGACGCTATTATGAGCATCCGTGAAATGTGCGAAGCCTTCGATGTTACGGCGCGCACCTTGAGATTTTATGAGGCAAAAGAGCTGATTTCGCCAATCCGTGAAGGACAAAAGCGCCTTTATTCCAAGCGTGATCGTGCACGATTAAAGCTGATTCTACGTGGGAAACGCTTTGGGTTTTCGCTCGAAGAAATTCGTCAGCTGCTGGATCTTTACAACCACGGAGGAGGACAAACCACCCAATATGCCCGCACGTATGAAATCGCGAAAGAGCGGCTTGTGGTCATGATTGCCCAACGAGATGAGCTTTCTGTTGCGATTGAGGAACTGAAGGAACAATTGGTCTGGGGCGAACAGATGCTGAAAACGGCTCAGCTAAAAGACGCTGCTGAATAGGGAAATTTAATATGTCGATCTATAACGCCCCGACTAAAGACATCCAGTTTTTGTTGCATGATTTGATGAACATTTCGGCAAGTGACATCCCTGGTTATGCGGAATTGGATCGGGATTTCACCTCCGCGATCCTAGAAGAGGCTGGCAAAGTTGCCTCAGAAGTTCTTGCACCATTGAATGCCGTCGGGGATCAGGAAGGCTGTTCCTTTGAAAACGGCGTTGTGCGAACGCCCACAGGTTTCAAAGAAGCCTTTGATCAAATACGCGAGGCCGGCTGGACTGGCCTTGATTGTGACCCTGAATACGGCGGCCAAGGATTGCCCTATTTAATGGGTTCTTCCGTTGGCGAGATGTTTGTTTCGGCGAACATGGCATTTAATATGTATCAGGGCCTTACGCACGGTGCCTACAGTGCAATTCATGCCCACGGAACTGACGATCAAAAGGCAATGTTCCTACCTAAAATGGTTTCCTGTGATTGGACAGGAACCATGAACCTGACGGAACCACATTGCGGGACCGACCTTGGATTGATGCGCACTAAAGCTGTGCCCCAAGATGACGGAAGTTTCAAAATTTCCGGGCAAAAGATTTTCATTTCGGCTGGTGAACATGATTTAGCTGACAACATCATTCACTTGGTATTGGCAAAAATACCAGGCGGCCCCGATGGCATTAAGGGTGTGTCATTGTTTATTGTTCCCAAATTCAATGTCGATGAGGATGGTAACCTCGGTGCGCGAAACGGCGCATTTGCGGGAAAAATCGAAGAAAAAATGGGCATTCACGGCAATTCGACCTGTGTGATGAACTATGACGAAGCAACGGGATATTTGCTGGGTGAAGAGCACAAAGGCATGCGCGCCATGTTCACAATGATGAATGAGGCACGACTGGGTGTTGCGCTGCAAGGCTTTGCGCAAGCCGAAGTTGCCTATCAAAACGCTGTTGTTTACGCCAATGACCGCCTGCAAGGGCGCGATGTGACGGGTACAAAAAACCCCGAGGGACCTGCTGATCCGCTGATCGTTCATCCAGACATTCGTCGCAACTTGATGGATCAAAAGTCTTTTGTCGAAGGCGCGCGCGCATTTGCCTATTGGGCGGCAAACTTAATTGATCGCTCAAATCGCATGGATGACAAAGAGGCCCATGGTTTGGTCAGTCTTGTCACGCCTGTGTTAAAGGGTTTCCTAACCGACAAAGGTTTTGAAAATACAATCGCGGCGCAACAGATCTATGGTGGCCACGGTTACATCAAAGAATCAGGCATGTCGCAGTTTGCCCGCGACGCTCGGATTGCAATGATTTATGAAGGTGCCAATGGCGTTCAAGCCCTTGACCTTGTTGGGCGGAAACTGGGGCAAGACGGCGGGAAACACGTCATGGCGTTTTTCGCCTTGGTCAAAGACTTTATCAAGGAAAATGAAAAAGACGAAATTCTTCAAAACGGTTTTCTTGAACCGCTAAAAAATGCCAGCAAAGATTTGCAAACAGCATCTATGTATTTTCTAGAAAATGCGGCCAAGAAACCTAATAATGCATTGGCTGGCTCGTATGATTTCATGCATGCTTTTGGGCACGTTTGTTTGGGCTTAATGTGGGCACAAATGGCACAAGCTGCTGGTAAAGCGTTAGCTAATGGCAACGGTGACAAGTCGTTCTATGAAACGAAAATCACGACGGGGCGCTATTATATGGCGCGTCAATTGCCAGCGGTAGCAATGCACCTTGCGCGGATTCAAAGTGGCGCAGATACTGTGATGGCGTTGGACGCTGCAAACTTCTAATTACGACCTGCAATTCTTAATTTCAGGCCACTTTTCTAAGACGGAGAATTCATATGACTTTGAAATTGTATTGTTTTGGCGAGAGCGGAAACGCCTATAAAGCCGCCTTATCGCTAAATATGGCTGGTCTTGAGTGGGAGCCTGTTTATGTCGACTTTTTCAACGGCGAAGCGCGATCCGAAGAATATCGCGCGCTGAATGTGATGGGCGAAGTGCCGATGTTGATCGACACAGATCATGATTACCACCTAACACAATCTGGGGCTATCCAAGATTATGTCGTGCATCTGTCTGGAAAATTGACAGGCAAAACACCCGAAGAACGCCGCGAGGTTTTGCGTTGGGTTCTTTGGGATAATCACAAGCTGTCTTCTATGGCTGGCCCAACACGGTTTTTGATGAATTTTCTGCCCGAAGCCAAGCGCCCACAAGAAGTTATTGCCTTTAACAAAGGCCGTCTTAATGCAGCCTACAAAGTTTTGGATGAACATCTTGAAGGACACGAATGGGTTGTTGGTGATCACGCCACGATCGCGGACATTTCTTGCTGTGGTTACCTTTACTACCCAGAACCATTTGGATTTGATCGCAAGGAATTTCCAAACATAGACGCATGGTTAACCCGCTTGTCCGAACAACCTGGATGGGCACACCCGTATGACCTGATGCCCGGCAGCCCCGCCGACCGCGCCTAATATCCAAAGGAATAATGATGACCGAAGCCTATATTTATGACGCTGTTCGTACGCCGCGCGGCAAAGGCCGCAAAGACGGATCCCTGCACGAAGTAACAAGCGCCCGATTGGCCGCCGTTTCGCTGAATGCAATACATGAGCGAAATGGATTGCAGGGGCATGCCGTTGAAGACGTCATTTTGGGCAACGTTACACAAGTCGGCGAACAAGGCGGCTGCTTGGCACGTACCGCTGTTTTGGCCTCCAATTTAGACGAAAGCATACCAGGTTTATCAATCAATCGTTTCTGTGCATCAGGTATGGAGGCCGTAAATCTGGCCGCAAACCAAGTGCGCGGCGGCGCGGGTTCAGCCTATATTGCAGGCGGTGTTGAAATGATGGGTCGTGTGGCCATGGGGTCAGATGGCGCCGCGATTGCTGTTGACCCCTCAATTGCCATAAACACTTATTTCGTTCCGCAAGGCATTTCTGCTGATCTGATTGCTACGAAATATGGATTTTCGCGGGATGATGCTGATGCATTGGCGGTCGAAAGCCAAAGACGTGCTGCCGCTGCATGGGCAGACAATCGGTTTTCAAAATCGGTTATTCCCGTCAAAGACATCAACGGGTTAACAATTTTAGACCATGATGAATACATGCGACCTAGCACCGACATGCAGGGCTTGGGCGCATTAAATGCATCTTTCCAAATGATGGGTGAGGCCATGCCCGGCTTTAACAAAGTCGCGTTGATGAAGTACCCTGAATTGGAAAAAATTAACCACATTCACCACGCTGGAAATTCCTCAGGTATCGTGGATGGCTCTGCGGCCGTTTTGATTGGATCCAAAGAGTTCGGTGTTGCCAATGGCCTAAAACCCCGCGCACGCATTCGCGCAACTGCCAAAATCGGTACTGAACCGACGATCATGTTGACAGGCCCGGTTCCCGTGACCCAGAAAATTTTGGCCGATCATGGCATGACAATTGGTGACATTGATTTGTTTGAGGTCAATGAAGCTTTCGCTTCGGTTGTTCTGCGCTTTATGCAGGCCTTTGATGTTGATGCCGACAAAGTAAACGTGAATGGCGGCTCTATTGCCATGGGTCACCCACTTGGTGCCACAGGTGCCATCATCATCGGCACATTGCTGGACGAATTGGAACGCAGCGACAAAGAGGTTGGCTTGGCCACACTGTGCATCGCATCAGGCATGGGTGCCGCAACCATAATCGAGCGTGTATAATGCCGAAAATTGATCACAGCGTAATCCCCGTAAAAACTGGTTCCTCTTATCCCGGAAAACTATCCGCACAAATGGATGGTCGCAGCCAACAAAGCCTATCTAAGGCAAGCGGTTTGACCCAATTTGGCGCCAACCTTGTAACATTGGCCCCAGGCGCCTTGTCATCCCTGCGCCATTGGCACGAAAACCAAGACGAATTTTTGGTCGTAACGTCAGGCGTTTGCACGCTTATAGATGAACACGGAGAAACTGACCTGCATGTGGGGGAAACAGCCGCATTTCCTGCCGGTGACGCGAATGGTCATCACCTCGTAAACAAAACAAATTCGCCTGCTACCTTTGTCGTTGTTGGAACACATACGCCAACCGAACGCGCCCATTACAGTGATATCGACATGAAAGTTACGGTCGATCAATCCGGTTTCAATTTCACCAAGAAAGATGGCTCTCCCATCGAGGAGGACAAATCATGAGCGATTTTAGTTTAGAAACAGGCGCCGACGGCGTCGCAATCATCACATGGGATACCATCGGAAAATCCATGAACGTCATGAGCGATCAGGGCTTTGTTGATTTAGAGGCTTTGATCGATACCGTTTTGAATGATGAGGCCATCAAAGGCGTGGTTATTACATCTGGTAAGGCTGGCAGTTTTGCCGGTGGAATGGATTTGAATATTATCGCCAAAATGAAAACCATGGCAGGCGATAACCCTGCCAAGGGGCTGTTTGATGGCGTCATGAACATTCACCGCCTTTTGAGAAAAATCGAGCTGGCGGGAATGGATCCGAAAACCAAAAAGGGTGGCAAACCGATCGCTGCGGCCCTGCCCGGCACGGCCCTTGGAATTGGGCTAGAATTACCCCTTTCTTGTCATCGTATTTTTGCCGCTGACAATCCCAAGGCCAAGATTGGATTGCCCGAAATCAAAGTAGGCATTTTCCCAGGTGCCGGTGGCACGACACGACTTGTTCGTCTGATGGGTGCTATGGCGGCAAGTCCTTATCTGCTTGAGGGGAAACTGGTTGATCCTGCTAAGGCAAAGGTTGCTGGATTGGTGCACGAGGTTGTCGCCGATCCATTGGCCGCCGCGCGTGAATGGGTTGCCAATGCGACAGATGCTGATTGCGTTAAAGTTTGGGATGCCAAAGGGTACAAAATGCCAGGTGGCGCCCCATATAACCCAGCTGGGTTCATGACCTATGTTGGGGCATCTGCAATGGTAAATGGGAATACAAAGGGTGTTTACCCTGCGGCCAAGGCCCTGCTTTCAGCGGTTTACGAGGGTGCGTTGGTTCCTTTTGACACCGCACTGAAGATTGAGGCGCGTTGGTTCACCAATGTTTTGATGAACCCGTCTTCTACAAACATGATCCGGTCCCTATTCATCAACAAAGAAGCCCTGGAAAAGGGTGCGGTTCGTCCTGTTGATGTGCCAGATCAAAAGGTATCCAAAGTTGGCGTAATGGGTGCTGGCATGATGGGTGCGGGCATTGCGCTGGTTTCAGCGATGGCTGGTATTGAAGTTGTGTTAATTGATCAAAACCAAGATTCCGCTGACAAAGGCAAAGCCTATGTCGAGGCGTATCTGGATCAAGGAATAAAGCGCAAGAAAACGTCACCTGAGAAAAAGGTCGCGGTCATGGCGTTGATTACGGCCACGACAGATTATGATGCGTTGAAAGGTTCCGATTTAATCGTTGAGGCGGTTTTTGAAGACCCTAAAATCAAAGCTGAAGTTACCGCAAAGGTCGAGGCCGTTGTTGGCCAAGATTGTATCTTTGCGACCAACACATCAACACTGCCCATCACCGATTTAGCACGTGCAAGCAAACGACCAGAACAGTTCATTGGCATTCACTTCTTTAGTCCTGTGGAAAAAATGTTATTGGTTGAAATCATCAAAGGTCGCGATACAGGTGATCGCGCCGTTGCCAAAGCGTTGGATTACGTACGCCAGATTCGAAAAACTCCAATCGTTGTGAACGACGCGCGGTTCTTTTATGCAAACCGTTGCATCATTCCTTACATCAACGAGGGTATTCGCATGCTTGGCGAAGGTGTGGCACCAGCATTCATTGAAAACGGCGCTAAAATGCTGGGCATGCCATTGGGCCCACTTCAATTGGTTGATGAAACCTCCATTGATTTAGGGGCAAAAATCGCCCGCGCAACGAAAGCCGCTATGGGAGATTCTTATCCAGATGGTGTTGTGGATGAAATCATTTTTTGGATGGAGTCCGAGGGTCGTTTGGGTCGTAAGTCGAACGCTGGTTTTTATGACTATGATTCTAAAGGGAAACGTACTGGCCTACACAGATCATTGGGGATAAATATCCTGTGGACAGTTCTCAACCATCCCTAAATGACGTACAAAACCGCTTGATGATGGCACAAGCGCTTGAGGCGGTTCGCGCATTGGAAGACGGCGTTTTGACGGATATTCGTGAAGGTGATGTTGGGGCTATTTTGGGCTGGGGGTTTGCCCCATGGTCCGGTGGACCGCTTAGTTGGTTGGATATGATTGGCGCCGCCAAAGCCGTAGAAATTTGTGAACACTTGACCCGAACCTACGGCGATCGTTTTACGGCACCTGCCCTATTGCGCTCACTTGCTGATAAAGGCGAAGGTTTCTACGATCGTTTTTCGCAACCAACAGCCGCCTAAAGATTAAGCCACGTAAAGTGAGGGATCGACCCTACTGGTGGCAGTTTGCCGATACAGGCTCGACAGTAAATGTTGGGCCTGTTTCGCATCCAAAGCCATGATGCCCATGGCCGGTGCGAGGGGGTCGTTGATCAAATCAGTATCCGTTATTTCACCCATTTTGCCACGGTGAACGATACCATGAGGGCACAAAACCTTGGTGCCACCTTGCACCATAACAATTTCCGGATCCTCAAATTCTAAGTGAATTACAGCAACGGGTTCTGCAGGCGAAAATCGATATATACCAAAGAAACCCTCAAGATGTTCGGCTTTGATATAAACACCTTCTTCCCCGATCAAATCGCCAACCTCAATGTCTTCAAACAAAACATATTGCTCGGGTAACAACGTCATTGGCTCAGAGTTTCCCAAAACCCACGAGGGCACAAACAAGGGACATGCGGGTGCTGGGCATGTCGCAGATCCGGACCAAAGGTGACTGCTTGCGACGCTAACAACCTTTTGCCAAACCATGTCGGCCATCAAGACCTTGTCGCCAACTTGAATTTCATCCGCCTGCAGCCAGCCACGCGACGTGCCGATCAAAGTATCGCATACAATACCACCCGCATCGCCGACATAATCAGGCGGTGCAGCCGATACGTCATTTTGCGTATCGAAATTCTCTTCTGTCACGGACGACGATCTTCCAAACGTTAACCGTGGCAAACCAAAAAGTGGCATTCTAGTTCCTTCGTGCCTTAGCAGACTTCCGTTAGGTTAACTAAAGGCAAAAGGCGAAGTTGAGGGGTAATTGTGAAATAAGTTGGGCATTTCGACTTTTCCCACCTTTTTTAAAGCATCAAAACCGATACCCAAACTGTGCGATATCTTCAGCGCAAAGTTCATTTATCCACGCCTGATCAGCGGTTGAATATGCAAGACGGTAATCTTGTTTCCGTTTGGATTGGTTCGATACCGGAAGTGGACCAATTTTTACGCCCAGCGTTTTTTCAAGCTTTGGAACATCTTCGGATAGGTTCTCCAAGCGTATATAAAAATTACATTGATCCTGACCAAATCGATCTTTGACATAGCTTGAATAAGGGTTCTGTTGAAGCGAAGAAACAACTGCGGAATCGCGAATAAAATCGCTAAATTCCAGTGTTTTGGCTGCTATTACAGCTGGATTATCAAAGCCTTGACCCTTAAGCCAATTGTAATAACTGACCATGCGATCCCAGGGATTTCGTACCATTGTAAATACATGAAAATCGGCGATCTCTGCATCACTGATCAGCCCGTAAACATCGATCAAGCGCGAATGTTTCCAAAGGCGCCCTGATGATTTCACGTCCTTCAACCGCCGCCGACGTTTGAGTGCTTTGGGCGTATCGCCGATCATAATATCGTCTTTTTGCGCACGGCTTTCCAAAGCCAGCGCCATAGAAGTGCCGCCAGTTTTTGGAATATGTACAAAGATGTATTTTCGGCCATGAGAAATTATCATGAAAACAACCTAAGTCGCGACCACGGTTTGTGAAAGCAATCTTTGACAGATAAAAGGATTTTCAAACGTAACGTCGGAATTCAAAACCCCTTTCCAACGCATCCTCTTTTTGCCAATAGTAGAGTCGTAGTTAACCACTAGGCTGAGGATTTGTTATGGGCTGGATGAATGATGAAACAGGGTTGGACCGGACCCCTGCAAACCACGTCGCATTAACCCCGCTATCGCATTTACAACGCGCAGCGATTGTTTTTGCGGACCGTACAGCCCTTGTCTATCAAGATTTGCGCTTAAGTTACGCGCAATACCACAATCGTGTTAGTTCTCTTGCAGATGGATTGCGCAAGAAAGGGATCACGCCCGGTGATGTTGTGGCAACCATTTTACCCAATATCCCTGCTCAAGTAGAGGCCCATTTTGCCGTACCCGCCA
>Ga0208971_1000433_pt1 | contig 30025 bp, 35 predicted proteins | sample AOAMet1_18_M0_10_2_FD_188229 | JGI IMG/M metagenome (GOLD analysis project Ga0208971, IMG submission 188229) | Ammonia-oxidizing marine microbial communities from Monterey Bay, California, USA - CAN11_18_M0_10 (SPAdes) | ecosystem: Environmental > Aquatic > Marine > Intertidal zone | place...
TTTTATGGCAATCTATTGTGGCTGTAACCACTGGTGCACCCGCTATCATGGCTGTCATAGCATCCCTGTTAAATGGTGTGCCAAAAGGCATCATCGCTCTCCCAGAGTATCTCCTATTTCGTGTCCTACGAGCCTATTTCACACTAGAGTCGATGCTCAGCATCCTTGTCGATATCGAAGGCGAAGATCTCGAACAGGTGATCAAACTCGATATCGTGCCCGACAAGCCAATGCGCGTCGCATGATTTTCACATTCGGCACACCTCTCAATTAAAAGGTGTGATCACCGCCGGATCAGAACACCAAGTCAAAGGTAAACCCTACTTTGTATACGACACGATTTTTGCCAGCGGATAAAATTGGTCTAGCATTAATAGCGTTCGTTGGGTTGGGGCAGGGCGCAAGCGCCGCTCCCTGCGTTTCAGATAGGTTTGATCAAGCGTTACCAGGATCAACAGATGCTGCCTATTTTATAGCCTACGTGCCCTCTGTAAGGCTTCCAGCCTTTTGGCAAGCTGGCCGCATCAACGGTTTTGCTTACAAGATGTTTTCTAATGGCAAAGCCATGCTGAAATCGCCTGATAAAACCAAAATTGGGTAATAAACGTAACATGCGATCTAGACGAGAAGGTTTGCAAAGCACAAAATATTAATACCCCGCCAGAACAAGCAATTCTTGCGGCCAATGCTGTTGCTAATTGACTTGTGGGAAAAGATGTAAGCGCGGCTGATTTAACAAAGCCTGCGAAAATCGAATTGGCCGAAACCAAACCCGTCAGCGAGGAAATATCTCTGCCAACACCAAGCGTGCCAGCGGCACCTTGCGGACTTGCTTTGGTTGATGAAAAAAAAGACGTGGCTACAATTCAACGATTACTTAAGATGGCTTGGGCTCGGACTGGGCTTGTGGATGGTATAATGGGTCGCAAAACTAAAAAGGCCATAGAAAGCTTTGTGGGCGTTTCAGATACAAGTCCGCCAACAGAAAAAGTGATCGCACATTTAGACAGCATGCTATGTGAAAAGATTTGATTGCTGTCAATCGTTTAAAGATTTGCGCACAGATCTGGCAATTTTTTACGTAGGTTAGTAGAATCCTATACTATCCACATCTAACAGCGCGGTGTGATCTCGGCCGTATGCAACTATGCCCACGGATTTTATTTTCTCGGACTTTGGTGTTTTGGATAGAATGCCACCTGAGGGTGCAAATTCCGAAAAGGGCAGAACTACTTCGGACCAATCCTTTCCTGCAACAAAGCTGACCTGATAGTATTGCCAAGGCAATCTTGTTCCGTTGGTCCGCACATGAATGTAATAAGTCTCACCGTTTCCACGCACATTGATTTTGATGCCCGACAAACCTTTGACTGGTCGCGCGCCAAGTTTATTTCTAACTTGGATAAAGCCACCATTGTTTTCGGTTGTAACATTTCCACTTAGACGAGCGAATGATCTTTTCTCATTCTGAATGAATTCCACCGTTCCTTCTGATTGACCACCCATTACTGTATCAGCGACATAGGTCCAATTTTTTGCTGGGTTAGACTTAAATCCATCACTCCAGACCGATTGAGCGTGCACGCTTCCAGAGGATGCATAAAGAAGGGCAATCGACGCCAGAAATTTTGTGTGACTTTTCATTTTGTTCAATCCTAAATGTGAGGGTTAGATTAATGAAATGTTGGCCGAGCAAGACGGATTGCTAAAAAGCTAAGGAATATCGCGCCGATCCCAGCAAGTATTGAAACCGGCAAAATCTCTGTCCCATTGGCGACGATGATCCCGCTCAACGCCCAGACAACAGTCATTAGATATTCCAGTGCCTTACGACCGACCATGAACACAGTTGTGGTGACCAACAAGCCGATGATAATTCCAATAAATGCCCAGCCAAACGAATTAGCCAAAACACCATACCCAGCCATAGTCGTGCCAAGAGATACACACGACGCGGCGGTAAGCCATCCCGCGTAAATCCCAACAGGTGCCTGAAACCACCAACGGTCGCGGGTGGGTGAAATTATCAACGACCAAACAGCGCCAACAGCCATGATGATGATCGTGATTGTCGCCCAAATCGCACTTGCGTTGGCTATGGCCAACCATGGCACGCCAACCGCTAAACTAACGATCAATGGTTTTCGCGCCGCGTTCCAATCTTGATCATTTGGCCGTTTCAGGAAACCATACACGGCCGAAACGATGAGCCAAGCATAGATCAAACCCCAAATTGAAAACGCATAACCGGCGGGTTGAATGGGCGGATCAGTTTGGGGAATTGGGAGTTGATTGGCCAAAAAACCAGAAAACGGATTAGTTAACGCCGGGGACACAGCAAATGCTATTGTAAGAAGAAGCGTGACCGCAGAAGTTAGGTTTTTCATATTTCTGGCCTTTCAAACCAATCAATTTGCCACGTCTTCAAACAACGCTGCGTGAACTAGTTTCCGTCTTGGGGCAGTATCGACTTTTCTTTTTGCTCTGCCTGCTGGAATATCGTCAATGTAATAAACAACGCGCTTATTACCAAGCCATGTCCGATCGCTGTGATGCCAAACACAAAATAGCTGCCGATTAAAATAGAGAACACGGCGCTCCACATCCAGGCCAACATTTGCATAAGCATGTGTGCAGTAGCGAGCGGGTAATTACGCAATGGGTTTTTGTTGTGATCCATAACGCCTGACCAAGTGTCATTAATAAATGTGTTTTTCATTGTCTTTTCCTTCTCGGTTGGTAGGTGGTTGTAAAGGCCGCTTTGAGCAGCTCTTGATGAGGCAACTGTGCCGGCCTTAACCATAAAAGTTACTTTTCAATGGTCGTTGAAGGCGCGGACTTACCTGTCGCACATACCCAGAAACGTATTTTGTTCTGGGCGAGGCGGCCCGCCAACATGGGGCGGACCGTAATAGCGGTATTATGGCAGCAATACACTGTCGATCACATGGATCACGCCGTTTGAGCCAATGATGTCTGTCGCTACAACTTTCGCTTTGTTGATGTAGACTGATCCACCTTTGACATTGATGTGTACGTCTTTGCCGTTCACTGTTGTTGCGCGTTTCAGGTGAACTACGTCTGCTGCCAAAACGTTTCCAGCGACGACGTGGTATGTCAGGATACCTTGAAGAGTTGCTTTATTTTCTGGCTTGAGTAGATTTTCAACTGTGCCTGCAGCAAGTGCCGCGAAAGCAGCGTTTGTTGGTGCAAAAACTGTAAATGGGCCGTCGCCTTTTAATGTCTCGACCAAGCCTGCGGCACTAACTGCTGCAACAAGTGTTGAGAAATCTTTGTTTCCGGCTGCGATATCTACGATATCTGGCTCAGATGACATGTCTGCACACGCTGATAGGGCAATGGCGCTTGCGGTGGCGGCGGCGATTAAAAAAGTTCTGCGTAACATCGAGGTATTCCTTACATTAGGTTATAAAAAGGTGCCCCGGGCACTCCGTGAGCGGGCATTCCGCCCGGGGCGAGGGATCCTTATCCTTGCGGTAGGATGACTGCGTCGATCACGTGAATAACGCCGTTGGTTGCCTCGATATCGGCAGCAACAACGTTGGCACCATCAACCATGACGCCATTGTCTAGATCGATAGTCACTGAGGATCCCTGTACGGTTGCCGCTTTCATGTCGTCCTGTAGATCTGTGGACATCACTTTACCGGAAATTACATGGTAGGTTAGAACGGCGATCAATTGATCTTTGTTCTCTGGAAGTAGTAGGCCTTCGACTGTGCCTGCTGGTAGAGCGGCGAACGCGTCGTCTGTTGGGGCAAATACTGTGAACGGGCCTTCGCTTTGCAAAGTTGCTACAAGATCAGCGGCGCTTACGGCAGCGACCAGCGTGTTAAATGTGCCAGCGCCTACTGCAACGTCTACAATATCACCTTCTGCTGCAAATGCAGATGAGAATGAAGTAAAGCTTAGTGCAATGGCTGCTGTCATTGTTGCTAATTTTGAAGTTTTAAAAGTCATATCGAGTTCCTTTTTTAGACTATTGCGTGCAACTTGTTTGCTGCTGTATATGTTCATGAGGTGAAAAACTTGTTCATACAATGCAAATGTGCATTCTACGCAAAAGTTTTTCATATTATGAAAATTGACGCTTAAAAGTTGCGTTTCAGGAAAAAAGTGAGACGATAATGATCCCAGATACACTTTCCGAAGGCTTAGAAAGCTACCGCATTGGCCAAAAGATTCGGGCCTTAAGGACCGAAAAGGCGCTTGGTCTGACACAATTAGGGAATCACACTGACTTGTCTGCGGGCATGTTATCCAAGATTGAACGTGGTCAAGTAATACCGACGCTGCCTACACTTTTGCGTATCGCTATGGTTTTTGGCGTTGGATTAGAACACTTTTTTGAAGAGGGTGATGCGCCAACCTTAGAAATCGTTCGCTCAAAAGAGAGATTAAAAATGCCTGATACAATGGAAAGGATGCCCAGCTATTATTTTGAAAGTCTCGATTTTCCCGTCAATGATCGCCCGATTGATTCATTTTTGTCTGAGTTCGTTCCAAGAGCAAAAGCATCGGAACCACACGAACATGAGGGGATCGAATTGGTCTATGTCATTTCTGGTGAGTTAGAGATTCACATTCATGATGATGTTCACCAGCTTGCTGCAAAGGACTCAATGTATTTTGACGCAACGCATCCTCATTCTTATAAATGTGCTTCACCAGACAAGGCCACAGCCGTTATCGTTGCCGCAAAAGATTGTGGGTAAAAATTAGAGTGAACATCTTACGCGTAATGAGTGTTATGTTAAATAACATGCCGCAAACAATGTAGTTACGCAAAACATACTGGAATCAATGAACCAATCGACCAAAATGATCCTTTAAGTTATAAACGTTAATCAATTTGCGTCTGACATCGCCCACAATGTGGTTGTTATGGAACCACAATCCCATTAACATATTCACTTAATAGAATATTAAAAGGGTGTCTTATGCAGTATTCACGTAGAGATTTTTTGAAACATTCTGCCGGCTCAGCACTTGCTGCAAATATTGGCCTTGCTGGAACTGCCAACGCAAAGGTCCAAATTGGAGACGCTTTGATTGATGTTGTCAGCGATGGCTCCCTAACCCTGCCCGGCAACTTCATTTTTGGGCCTATGCCACAAGACGAACTGGCCCCTCTTTTGGCAAAGTACAATCAGCCAATCGATCAATTGACGCCACCCTGCAACGTCACACTTTTGCGTTCAGAGGGACGTACAGTATTGTTTGATGTGGGTTCTGGTCCTGATTTTGCACCAAATTCTGGCATTCTTTTAGACTCGCTTGATGCCTTGGGCATCGCGCCAGAGGATGTGACAGACATCGTATTTACCCACGCCCATCCTGATCACCTGTGGGGCTTGCTAGATGATTTTGACGATCCCCTATTTCCAGAGGCCTCTTATATGATTGGCAAGAAGGAATGGGATTATTGGATGGACCCAAACACCGTTGACACAATCGGCGATGCACGCGTTCCCTTTGCTGTTGGTGCACAACGCCGTCTAGAAACGATTGAGGATAACATTTCATTCTTTACAGATGGACAGGAAATTTTGCCCGGTGTCGCCGCACGTCAAAGTTTTGGGCATACTCCGGGGCACATGGCTTTTGAGGTCAATTCTGGTTCGGAATCTGTCATGATTGTTGGCGACAGTATTGGCAATCATCACATCGCATTTGAACGCCCCGATTGGCCGTCGGGATCAGATCAGGATCAAGACGTGGCCGCGCAAACGCGCATTGGTTTGTTGGATCAACTGGCCCACAGCAAAATGCAGGTCATTGGCTATCACCTTTCAGGAAATGGGCTTGGGCGGGTTGAAAAAACTGGATCTGGTTATCGCTTTTTAAAGGAAGACTAAGATGAAGCATTTTGTAAAATTCGCAATTTTGGCCGCAGCGACATGCGCAACCCCTACGTTTGCTAGCGAGGATATTGCGGATCAATATCCAGACTCAATGCTATATGCCAAACCGGTTGAAGTCATTCCCGGTGTGTTCAGTGCCATTGGGGCCACGGCACCCTCGACTTATGAAAATGCGGGCCACAACAACAACCTAAGTTTCATTGTGACTGACGAAGGCGTGGTGGTTGTGAATTCTGGCGGCTCTTATCTGTTGGCAAAGGCGCTGCATGCCGAAATTAAGGCCGCAACCGATCAACCCGTTGTTTTGGTTTTCAATGAAAATGGCCAAGGTCATGCTATGTTGGGCAATTCATATTGGGCCGAACAAGGCGTTAAAATCATCGCGCATTCTGATGCGGCACATGAATTCGAGGAATATGGCGCCCGTTCATTGCAAGGCGCACAGTCACGGATCAAAGAACGCGCAGATGGCACCACCGTGGTCTTGCCTACGGAAACATTTGACGACACCTACGACGTTGAACTTGGTGGTCTACAAATCAGCGCGCGAAATCTGGGCCCTGCCCACAGCCCCGGTGACATCGTTGTCTGGTTGCCACAGAAAAGCTTGGTGATTTCTGGCGATGTTGCTTTTCACGAACGGCTCTTACCGATTTTTGAACATACAATGACGGCGGATTGGGTCGAAACGTGGAATAACGAATTTGAGGCACTGAACGCGACCTATGTGATCCCCGGCCACGGACATCCAACAAACATGGATCAGGTACGACGTTATACCCTCGATTACTTGGTGTATCTGCGCGGCAAAATTGGCGCGCATCTTGATGATGGTGGTGATCTGGCAGAAGCGTATTACGTGGATCAATCGCCCTATACACGTCTGGACACGTTTGAAGAACTGGCCACCAAAAATGCTGGCCGCGTCTATGAACAGATGGAATTTGAGTAAAAACTACTCAGAGATTGCTTCGCGAACGATTTCGTCTAGCAAACTCTGAACTTTTTGCATGGGGCCGTCGGGGTAGTTTCGATATCCGACGGTGACTTTGCCATTTTGGTCAGCTACAAAAATTCCCCAAGGGCAAAATGCAATGTTTGTGGGGTCAATTTCCATGACTTGGCGCGAAAGCTTGGCCGAGCAAAAAACGAAAATATCCGCTGCGTCAAACAACTTGGTGCTGCTGCCTACGTCACCAGCGGTGCGGTTCAACATTTCACCTGTGTGACTGACGTAATCAATGACCAAGCCCTGATCGATAATGGCACTTTCCACCAGAAAAGTGGCGTCATCAAATGACCCATCAAAATCGTATATTGTTTTGGTGGCTTCATCAGCAAAACTTGCCGTTGATGAAAAGGCGATAAAAGCGGCTGCAATCAAATGTTTCATTTATTGTCACCTTATATCTGTTCCGCACCTGTTATGCGGATGATGAGGCCCAAGGGATTGGGCCCCATCTGTCGTTATTTAACCGAACATATCAGCTGTGATACCAGCGTACCAGCCAACAGACTCTTCGTAAGTTGCCTTACGTAGGTCAGCGCCCTCACCAGTTGCAGAGATGAACCCGTCAACTTTGGCGATTTTCTCATCAGTGGCCTCATAAGACGCACCAACTTTAACACCATCGTTAGTGTCAATAAGTGACCAACAAGTGTTAGAGAATTTAGCTGGGAATACTTTGGAACCAGTCAACGCACCACGTACAGCGTTTGCACAAACCTTGGCTTGGCTGTTCGCAGAGAAACCAGATTTAGGCATATCACCTTGCGAGCTTGAATCACCAAGAACGTAAACGTCAGCATCCGCTTTGGTGCTCATGTCGATGGCATTTACTGGCGCCCAGTTGCCCTCAGTTACGTCTGCATCATGCGCAATTTTACCAGCCTTCATGGCTGGGATCACGTTACATGCGTCAACTTTGGTGACTTCGCCGTCGATGGTTACTGTCATAGCACCAGCATCAACAGAAACATTATCACCACCAAAGTCAGAACCGATCCAATCGATCATGCCGCCATAGTGGTTTGCCCAACCTTCTTGGAACAGACCAAATTTTGAGAATTTAGCCTTAGGATCGGCGATGATGATTTTCGCGGTTGGGTTGTTGTTTTTCAGGTAGTGCGCGACCATCGAAACCCGCTCGTATGGGCCAGGAGGGCAACGGAATGGATTTGGCGGCGCGACCATTGCAAATGTACCACCTTGTGGCATTGCCATGATTTGCGCTTTCAAAAGTTCAGTTTGCGAACCCGCTTTATAGGCGTGTGGCATCGCGTTCTGCGTGCTTAGGTCCCAACCTTCAACAGCACCATCAACAAAGTCGATACCTGGGCTTAGGATCAGTTTGTCGTAAGGAACAGAACCGCCGCCAGCAAGAGCAACAGTTTTCGCGTCACGATCAACACCAGTTGCCCAGTCATGTACAACATTCACGCCACCAGCGGCCATTTTGCCGTAAGAGTGACCGATTGATTGAATGTCGCGGAAACCACCGATAACCAAGTTAGAAAAGAAGCACGTGTAATATGTGCGTGTTGGTTCGATCAATGTAACATCAATCTCGCCTTTACTGTCTTTTGCAATATAACGCGCAGCCGTTGCACCACCGGCACCACCACCAACAACAACAACGCGGGGTTTACCGTGACCGGCACCCATCGCCATTGGCGCTGACAAAGATGCAGAAGCAGCCGCTGCTGAACCTAGAAATAAACGTCTATTGAGTTTCATTATTTTCTCCCAAAATGCCCTTATTGGAGGGCGTTAAAATATGCGGCTAAACTCGCAATTTCTTCGTCTGACAACCGCCCAGCCATCATCTGCATAACAGGATGAGGACGGCGTTTTTGTTTGTAGCTATGCATGGCAATGACGAAATCTTCCGTTGGCCAACCGACGATACTCGGAATGCCGTCATCGCCACCGCTGGTCTGGTGACAAGTTTTGCAATCCCCAGACAGGTACTCACCGTATTCGGCGTCACCAACGAGCGCCAAAACAGCCGCATCAAGCGCGGGGCCATCGGTGGTATCAGCGTCGACCTCTTCAAGAATGACGGCCTGTGGATTGTCCGAAAACGTCTGAAGATAGGCCAACAAATTAACGCGGTCTTTTTCTTTCTTCAGTCCTTTAAAACTCATTTTTGATTTGGGTATGAACGCCTTTGGGTTTTCGACAAATTCAGCAATTGTCTCATCTGTCCAAACAAGACCATCTTCGCCAGCAGTCGTCATTGCTTTGGAATATTTAAACCCTTCCAATGTGCCAGCTGTACGGCCAAACAACCCGTTCAATTGTGGCCCCACGCGATGTTTGGCTCCTTCACCTACTTGGTGACAGGCCTTACATTTTTTGAAAACCTTCGCGCCCTTCTTAGGGTCACCAATTCCGTCGGCGACAGCACCAAAAGAGGTTATGACGCCAATCAGAGTTGCGGTGAATAAGTGTCGTAAAATCACTGCTTATTCTCCGAAAGATTTCAGATATTCGATTACAGCATTACGGTCAGATTCTTTCTTCAGACCGTTAAACGACATCTTTGTTTTCTTCATGTAAGCCTTCGGTTTCGTAAGAAACGCATGCAGTTCTTCTGGTGTCCAAACCAAACCATCTGCACCGGCAGATGCCATTGCTTTAGAATATTTAAATTTTTCGACTGCACCCGCTGTTGCTCCAACAACACCGTTCAACAGAGGACCGGTGCCATTTTTCGCGCCCTCACCAATTTTGTGGCAGGCTTTACATTTTTTGAAGGTCTTTTTGCCTTTGGCAACCAGCGCTTCATCCAATGCAACAACTTCTGGCTCTACAACCGCTGCAACCTCTTCAACAACTGCGGCCACTTCTGCGGTTTCTTCAACCTTTGCCTCAGCAGCGGGTTCAGCTGCGGTTTGATTTGGCGTGACATCCAAAACCAAGGCCCGCATGGTGATTTTCACGTCAGTCTTACAGTTTTCCATGCAAGGTTCACCCGACCACTGTGGATATTCAGTCGTGGCACGATCATCAACGATGAAGCCCGCCGCATTCGGCATATCGACATCAAAGAATGTTTCATTCGACAGAACGAAATCATCCTCGATCATGTCGTTTGAATACAGGATATAAGCGGTGATTGCATAAACTTCGTCATCCGTAAGTGTACCGGCGGCACCAAAAGGCATCGAACGTTTCACATAATCAAATGTCGTTGAAAGATAGGGCCAGTAAGAACCAACAGTTTTAAGCGGATCCTCGTGATCTAGCGTATCGGCACCACCAGCAAGCTTTGGCCAGTTATCGATACCTTCGGCAAAATCACCGTGGCAAGACGCACATTTGTCAGCAAAGATTTCTTCGCCATCAATAGCGTCACCTGAACCAACCGGCAGGCCAGTACCATCTGGACGAACTTCTTGATCCCATGCCGCGATTTCCTCTGGCAGAGCAACACGGCCCAAACCAAATTTTTCCGCCAAAACAGGTGTGGCAACAGACGTTGAGACAACAGCAAAAACTGCAATAGATTTAAGAAACTTCGACATTTTCAGCCTCACCGTTTTCGCGAACAAGCCACGTCTGGATACAATTGTTGTGATAGATGGAATTCAAACCACGCACCTCGCGCAGCTGTGCTTTGGTTGGTTGCACATAGCCTGTGTCATCCATTGCACGCGACTGCAGCAACATTTCAGAACCGTCCCAATCAGTGTCTAGATAGAAACGGGTCATCGCCATTTTCTCACCTGGCTTGGCAAGACGTGCGGTTTCCCATGTTTTGCCACCGTCTTTGGAAACGTCAACACGCGTGATCGCGCCGTTGCCCGTCCATGCCAGTCCCGTGATGACCAAAGGACCTTTGCCATGCTTGATCGGTGATTGTGGGCTTGGGCTGGTTACGACAGATTTTGCATCCATCGCCCATGTCCATTTGCGACTAACGCCATCAGCCAACGTATCTGTGTATTTTGATGTTTCTTCACGGCTTTCAACCGGACCATCCATCACTTCAATACGGCGGATCCACTTGATCCACATATTGCCTTCCCAACCGGGAACAACCAAACGAACAGGATAACCATGCTCTTTACGAAGAGCCTCACCATTGGCCTTAAAGGCAACCAGAACATCGTCTAGCGCCTTGTCCATTGGAATAGAACGGCCATTGGATGACGCGTCAGCACCCTCTACAAAAACCCATTTGTCTGACAGATCACCAGCCGTATCTAGGCCAGCCTCTTCAAGCAACGTGCGCAATGAAACACCCGTGTATTCCATGTTGTGGATCATGCCGTGGGTGAACTGGGCGCCGTTAAGCTGGGCCCCTGCCCATTCCATGCCGGTGTTGGCCGCACATTCACAAAAATAGACGTGATTTTCACGCGGGAAGCGTTCCAAATCAGCGTATGAGAATACCAGTGGTCGATCGACAAGACCGTTGATCATCAAACGATAATCTTCTTTGCGCAATTCAATCGCACCAGAGTGGTGACGCTCAAATGCACAGCCTTGCGGTGTGATTGTACCGTCAAGCGCATGAATAGGCGTAAAATTAATTGAACTGATCGTATCAGCCGTTAGCCATTCAACATTGCGGCGTACTACATCGCCTTCAAATTCAATCGGCAGCCCATAGCGCACCGCGTCCACACCATCCCCTAGTTCGGACGCCCAAGGTTGCACCTTTGTGATCAATGGGTCTGGTGTTTGGGCCGCCGCAGCACCCACAGTGGCGGCTCCTGCTCCAACGGCAGCAGCCCCGCGCAAGAATGCTCGGCGAGAAGTTTTATTGGTCATGCGTTACTCCATGAACGGTTGATTATTTTGAATTCGCGGCCTTTAGGGCCGAATATAGGCAAAGCCGTTTTCTTGCAGCTCGATCAGTCGCACAACGCCCGACGTAACCATTCCTGCTTCAGAGATTAATTCAACTTGTTTGCCAGCCTTTTCGCTCATTTTGCGATGGGTGTTTCCACAAGCGGCAAAAGTCAGATTATCCAATTCCAGAGACATTGCAGAAATGCGCTGCTCGACAGGACTTTTGCCAGCAACAAACATATTAAGACCAGGGCCATAAGCCACCAGTTCAACAATCACTGTGTCGCCGATACTTTCGTAATAATTAGTGACGTTTTGTACGTTGTTAAGCGCCATGTTCATAACTTTTGGATCATTTTCATCCACATGAACTGCAACGTGATGCGTCACGCCTTCTGCCATCGCAGCACTTGTAAGCGCAAATCCAATCAGTAACGTTCCAATAATTCTTCTCATTTTCAACTTCCTTTTGGTTTTGATTAAATACCCACAACTTTAACGCTTGTGTTTGGATCAAGGGAGATCGTTCCCTGTTTGCGAATATGGGATTCTACAACGTCCCAAATTTGTGGACCTTCGGTGCCTTCGTTAACACTCGCCCATCCGGCAACTTGATAGGTTTTAGCAGGATCAATTGCTTCGCCAGTTTTTAGCAAAGTCATCTCAGTAATCCGGCTGCCTTGTGGTTTGGTCACATCGATGCGGTAACCAAGGCCACCAACACGAACCATGTCGCCACCTTGTTGATAGTAAGGGTCTGGATTGAACAGATTGTCGGCAACGTCCTCTAGAATAATATGAATGAACTCGCCCGTCATTTCAGAACGATACGCTTCGCCGTAACTCATCGATGTCACGTTCCACAAATCTTCGCGGGTGATGTCTTGGCCCGGCAAGATCGATGGGCCCCAACGAACACCTGGCGACATTGCGATGTCTGCCTCACGTTCAGAAATAAGGGCATCACAAATCAGATCATCCCATGTCCCGTTGAAATTACCTCGACGATACAGCGTCTGATCATCACCCGTTTTGCCGATTACTTCGGACAACTGATCCATGAATGGCGCGCGCTGTTCATCAATAAGTTTGGTGATTTCTTTGTCTGGTTCAATCACATCAGAAAAGATTGGTATCAATTTGTGGCGGAAACCAAGAACGCGGCCTTGCTGAACATCAAGATCAACACGGCTTACAAACTTGCCGTTGGAACCAGATGCGACAACCAATGTGTCGCCAACAACATAAGGCTCGGGCAATGCGTCATGGGTGTGACCGGACAGAATTACATCAAGACCGGTAACGCGGCTGGCCATTTGCTTGTCTACGTCAAAGCCATTGTGGCTTAGGCAAACAACCAATTCGGCACCGTTGGCACGAACTTCATCCACCATTTCCTGCATGCGTTCATCACGAATACCGAACGAATACTCAGGAAACATCCAACCGGGGTTTGCAATTGGCATGTAGGGAAATGCTTGACCGATAACAGCAACTTTAACGCCACCGCTTTCAAAGAATTTGTAAGGGGGAAACAAGTCTGTAGGTTCATCCCATTCAGCATCAAAAATGTTTTGACCCAATGCGGCAAACGGCAGGTTTTCGACGATTTCATTTACGCGATCAGAACCCAATGTGAATTCCCAGTGGAAGGTCATCGCATCCGGTTTCAGCGCGTTCATGACATTTACCATGTCTTGGCCCTGAGTGTGGTGACATGTGTAGCTGCCGTGCCACGTGTCGCCACCGTCCAACAACAGGGCATCAGGGCGATCTGCGCGAATTTTGTTGATGACCGTTGAAACGCGATCAAGTCCACCAACACGGCCATAAGTTTGGGCCAAGGCACTAAAATCATTGTGCGACAGCGCATAAGCCGAGGCAGTTCCATCCTCAATGCCGTACATTTTGCGGAAATCTGCACCCGTCACATGCGGCACCGCGCCTTTGTTGCCACCAACGCCAATGTTGATAGACGGTTCGCGGAAATAGATCGGCTTTAACTGACCATGAATGTCGGTCACGTGGATCAACGAAACGTTTCCATAGGTATCAAAATCCAGCAACTGGTCTTGTGACATGGCCTGCTGTGCCGCAGCACGGGACCAACTACCAAATCCAGAACCACCATAAATGGCCGCTACAGCCATACTAGATTGAAGGAAATCACGACGAGAAATCATGGGCATGCCTATCTTTATATATTCGCTTTATCGAATGTGTTTAGTTACAAAAAAGCCCAGCGTGGCAACACGCTGGGCTTTTGATCTGTGGTTTAGTTTCGTACGGAAGGTGTTTCTACAGATAGACCTTCGCCGCGCGACGCGATGTACAATTCAAGTGCTTTGAATTCCTCGCCGCCCTCTTTGTAAGGGTTTGCACGGATGTTTTTCATGCAGCCTTTGAAACGAGCGTGCATTGAATTCAACTTGGCATTCTTCAAACGATACGCGGGGAAACCGTTTATTTGGCCTTGGCTCAGGTGATCAGCGCGGATCATTGTGTCATAATTGTCTTCGTGACAATTTGAGCAAGCCATATCCAATTGACCAACACGCGTGTAATACAACTCTTTGCCGGTTTCCCAGAAAGATGCAGCATCACCATCAATCGCAACGTTAATTGGCATACCGCGTGACTGCAATCCAACCAAGGCTGTCATTCCAGTCATTTCGCTGCCTGAATAACTCCAAGCTTCTGCACCCATACGGTCAGTACGACACTCGTTGATCAGATTTTCCATCGTCACAAGCTGACCATCCTCGACCCGTGGCAGGGAAGGACGCAAACCTTTAAAGTCAGCGACGTCTTCGTGACAGCTTGAGCAAGACTCGCCCGCTGTTCCGTCGACATTTGACCATTCATCAATTGCTTGATCAACAAAAACGAATGCAGGATTATCAAAGTCATCAAGCTGCAATGCTTGGGTTTCATCTTTACGATAAACCCAACCTGACACAACTTCATCAAGGTTCTCAGCATGTGCAGGTGCAGAGGCCCGCACAGAGATCTCCTCTCCTTCAATGATCAGTTTAGCGTCTTGGTCAGCCACAGCACTGAAGCTGACAAAAGCCAAGCATACTGTCCCAGCTAGAAGTTTAGAAAATTTCATTCGGCGATCCTCCCTTTTTACCAGCGTTTATCCGATGGCGATTTTTTTAGCCGTTTCATAGACGGAACCATCATCGTCATACCAAGTGAATTGAAATTCACCCGCTTCTGGAACGATGGCTTCAAATTGAAAATATGGGTTCGTTGAAACAGCAGGCTCAATACTGATATCAATCACGTTTTGACCATTAAAATCAGCCGTAAAACGATTGATGATAGAACGAGGAACAACATTTCCATCGCTATCTTTACGTTGACCGGATTCCATCTTGTGGCTGATCAATGTTTTGATGGTGATCACTTCACCAGCAGCTGCCTTTTTTGGTACTTTAACGCGTGGTTTTACGTTACTTGCCATTTTATCTCTCCGTCGTTTCGATTAGCCGCCGCAGCCGCCGATTGTTACTTTCACAGTTGCTTTTGCCATTTTGAAAGAACCATCTTCCATTTTAGCTACTGCAATAACGTCCTGCGTTTTCGCTAGGCGAATACGTGTGGAACCCGAACGGGAACCAGCCAAAGGACCAAAATTGAAGGTCGCAACAGCCGGCGTAGGATTACCCGCCGCCAACAACATAATCGAAGCCGCGCCAGGCGCGTCGACAGAAACTGGAACAGTATTGCCGTTTTCCGCAATCTCAGGGGCCGTTAGTGTCAGGCCACCCTCTGCAACATCGGCACCACCAGTAAAGGCAGCGATTGCCTCGTCAGTACCTTCAGCAAAGGCACCAATTGGCAAAAGCGCCGTCGCGGCAGCGCCGAAACCGATAGCTAGTGCATCACGTCGTGTGAAATTCATAATTCTCTCCTAGAAACATCACATTTGCTAAAAGAACGATTACTCGTCCTTCAGCGTCATTAAATAGGCAACCACATCTTCTACCTGCTGTGCAGTTAGGATTGATTTACCATCAAACTTCTTAGCGCTTCTGCTGAAACCACTGTCGCGGTAGAATGCTGGCATGATTGTATCTTCAAAAACCATTTTTGAATTTGAAACAATCGCGCGCAGTTCTGCCTCGCTCCAACGACTACCAGCACCATCCATAGGAGGGCCAACTTCGCCGTGGAAAGATTCTTCTGGCATTTCTGCATTCATGTGACACGCAAGGCAGTTGCCCAGTTTACGTCCCTTGAATACGTCACGGCCCGCTACCGGGTCGCCCGCCACTCCCGTCAAAGAGGCCATCACTGTACCATCTTCAAACTTAACCGCGCTTGGCGCCACTGTGTCTGCCATTAGACCAGATGCAGTCAACGCAACAATTGCGGATGCTAAACTTAAAAGCTTCATGCGTCCTCCCATAAACAACATTTCGTACACCGTAGCGTACGTGTGATCAAAAACGCAACAACAAATTCAATTTTTTGAATTTTATCAGATTTCGCCGCTGATCCTCTCACAAATTTGCCCTAGCCTTTTTGCTCTGCAAACTTACGTGCATGATATTTTTGAAAGTTTTCTTCGCCATTATAACCTTCTTCGATCACCCAGTTCAGCATGTTAAAAGTCGTATAACGCCCAAACGCACCCGGCATCATGGCAACAGCTGCCGCATTGGCAGGTTTGTCATCCCCAACTTCCGAAGGGAAAAAGAGAATCGTTGGCGTAAACAATAAGCCCCATTTTTTGGCCATATCTTTTTCCGCCATGCTGGTACCGTCAAAATCTGTCACCTCAACATCGCCAAACATATTGATCTGAACCACGAAGAAGTTTTCCTCGATATAGGCGGCAACTTTCGGCACAGGGAAAACTTCCTCATGCATCTTTTTGCAATAGATACATCCGCGCTGCTCGATGATCACCATCAGCCGCTTGCCTTCATCATTCGCCTCGGCCAGATCTTCGCGCAAATCTTTAAACGTGTCGCGCATCCAAGATGCTTTGTGCAATCCATCGTCACCAATTTCCGCGGCAACAGCCAGCGCGGCGAATGCAACAAATAGAATTAGGGCTAATAATTTTTTCATAGGTTTACTCTCCTGATTATCCAATGGCGCCAAAGAACGGCATGTAGGTCAGCATCCACTGGGCGATGTAATTCATGGAATTCGTGGCAATCAACAGGGCGAATACGATCAGCAATACGCCCATTATTTTTTCGACAAGTCCAAGGTGTTTTCTAAATCGGGCCATCCAACGCATGAACGGGCCAATGAATATGGCAGCCAAGACAAACGGTGCCGTCATCCCGATGCCATAGGTTAGCAAAAGCAACGCGCCATGTGTTGCGGTGTCAGAACCCGCCGCTGTAAACAGGATCGCGGCCAAAACTGGCCCCACGCAAGGCGTCCAACCAAAGGCGAATGCCATCCCGATAATAAATGCACCAATGTAACTGACGCCCGATGTTTCACCTGCGTCCATGCGCATTTGACGGTATAAAATCGGAATGCGAATAACGCCCAGAAAATGCAGACCCATTGCCCCGATGATCAATGCAGCCACCCAACGCAGAACGTCAAAATATTCGCGCACCATTTGGCCAAAGACTGTCGCGGCCGCACCCAGACCCATAAAAATTACGATGATTCCTGCGGCAAAACATAGCGCGGCCAACACAGCGCGCACACGAACCTGTCGGCTTACTGATCCGCTGTCGTTGATTTGGTTGATACCAACACCAGCCAAGTAACTAAGGTAAAATGGTACGATCGGCAGAATACATGGCGACAGGAAAGAAAGCAGCCCCGCTATCCCTGCTCCTGCAAATGTGATGTCTAGCATGGTGCGCCTATCTTGTTAAAATTACATATTCACATTATATAATTTGTAATCGAGAGGTCAATTGACAGTATGAAACAACTATTCTTATCGCTCGCCGTCATCTCGGCTGCTTTTTTTCAAGGTAATGCCGCGCTGGCGGATGCTGAACTTATCATGGTTGAAGAGCACGGTTGCATGTGGTGCGAACGCTGGAATGACGAATTATCAGAGATTTACCCAAAAACCGTCGAGGGCAAGGCCGCGCCCTTGCGCCGCCTCGACATCCATGACCCCCACCCTGCGGATATTAAATTTGCCCGACGTCTGTCATTCACACCAACTTTTGTTTTGATCGTGGATGGGGTCGAAGCAAGCCGAATAGAGGGGTATCCGGGCGAAGATTTCTTTTGGGGGCTGCTAGGACAAATGTTGACAGCGGCAGATATCCCTGTATCAGGCTAATCGAAGAATAAATTCACATACACGCATATTTTTATGCATGTATTGACGACACAAAAGAGAGCACCATGGGTCTTCCGGTATTTGACGAGAATATAACCAATGAAGAAATGGATAAAATGGCGACCAACGCCATGGACGCCGCCAACTTTCTTAAGGCAATCAGCCACGAAGGTCGGCTGATGATTTTGTGTTATTTGGCGTCAGGTGAAAAATCCGTCACCGAACTGGAAACGCTTTTGTCGGCGCGACAAGCATCCGTTTCCCAACAACTGTCGCGTTTACGTCTAGAGGGCCTTGTTACCCCACGGCGTGATGGCAAAGCCATCTATTACAGTCTTACCGATGATCGTCCCAAAAAAATCATGGAAATCGTCTATGATCTGTTTTGCAAAGACGACTAATTGTGACGCCTCTCAAGCATCAATCTTTGCCGTACGCTAAGTATCATGCTTGATCTCTATTCAGAACCAGCACTCACGGCATTCTTTGGCCTTGTCGGCGGAATCATTCTCGGTTTGGCCGCACGGATTGGCCGATTTTGCACATTAGGTGCCATAGAGGATTTATATTACGGCGGCAGCTCACTACGTCTGCGTATGTGGGGCATCGCTATTGGCGTGGCGGTGATCGGCACATTCGGATTGTCGGCATTGGGCATCGTGACCCTTGACCACACTCTTTATCTTAATCGTGTCTGGAATCCTGTTGCCAGCATTTTTGGTGGGCTGATGTTTGGCTATGGCATGGCGCTGTCTGGGAACTGTGGCTACGGCGCACTTGCCCGTTTAGGCGGCGGCGATCTTAGGTCTTTTGTGATCGTTTTGGTTATGGGCATTTTTGCCTACATCACCTTGGGCGGCCCCCTTGCCCCGCTTCGTTTGTATCTTTTCGGGGACACGATCCCAAGTGAGGCAACATACAGCTTCGCGTATTTGTTTTCATCAATCTCCAGCGTTCCCGTGAACCTAGTTGGGATGATCTTAGGCGCCTTGATCCTAATCGCGACACTTTCGGACCGTGAAATATTATCATCCAAAACCACGCTATTTTGGTCGGTGCTTATTGGCTTGGCAATCGTAAGCGGATGGGCGGGTACAAGCTGGCTTGCTACCAACGGCTTTGATGACTTGCCTGTGGTCAGCCACACATTCTCGGCCCCAATCGGTGAGACTATTCTTTATTCGATGACATCATCGGGCAATTCCCTCAGCTTTGGCACAGGTTCAGTCATTGGCGTTTTACTTGGTGCATTCATTGGCAGCCTGTTCAAAGGCCACTTCCGGTGGGAAGCATGCGATGATCCGCGCGAACTTCGCCGCCAAATTTTTGGTGCAGCACTCATGGGTACAGGTGCCGTGATTTCAATCGGCTGTAGCGTGGGTCAGGGCCTGTCGGCCTTTTCCGTCCTTTCCTTCAGCGCCCCTGTAACATTCATCGCCATATTACTGGGCGCATGGGTCGGCCTAAAACAATTGATCGTTGGCCTATCCGGATAGCTTTTTTGGGTGGCAAATTGCAGGTTAGATCGAGCCAAGAAATACCAAAGACATGACTGGTAAAAGTGTTTTGCGCGACAGCATCCGCACGTCACGCATCCAGCGCAAAGAAATCCCTACATAACCACAAGAACTTTTCAGCGGGTTTGGATAGTTTGTGACCCTTTTTGAACGCCACTGTCACGTGGCTTGGGGCAATATTTGTGGCAAGTGGACGTCGCACCAAAGATTTTCCATCATAGGTCATGGCAGATGCTGGTTTTGTGGCCAGCAGAGAATATCCAAGACCATGCCCTACCATGCCGCGCACCATTTCAAATGAAGTGGATTTATAGGCGACATTAGGTGTGACGCCGGCTTCGGCCAAAATACTCAAGAAATAATCGCGGCTTGGTGGTGTGTTTAACAGGATCATCGGGTGATCGACCAAATCACTTGGCGAAAGTTCGGTTTTTTCGGCCAATGGGTGATGTTCGGCCAGCAATACATATGGCTGTAGATTTGTAAGGCTTATGGTTTCCAACTCACTGGAAAGGTCTAGATCGTATAGCAAACCCACCTCTGCCTCGCCAGAAAGCAAGCTTTCTTGAATGCGCCGCTGATCCCCTTCGATCAGTTCGATTGAAATATCCGCATTCTCTGTCGCCACTCGACTGATCATCTCGGGCAAAATATACGGGCCAAATGTATGAAAACACCCAACCGTCAATTTGCTACCCGCTGCATTTTGACCGGCTTTAATCGAGTTTGCCGATTCAATCGGCGTCGCGGACCCATAGGCCCGATTGGCATAAATTAGGGGCGAGCCGTTCTCGCGAACGTACAGATCCTCAACCTCACCGATAAACACATAATGCGTGCCGACCTTTTCCGAGGATTTAACCCGACAATCAAACCCAACCAATGGATCGGCAACCCTTGGGGAACCCGTGGACATGTTAACCCAGTCGGTGCACTCAAATTTGTCGCCCACCTGATCTTTAAAACGTCCTGCAAATGTATCGGAAATATAGCCTTGATCGTCGCGTAAAACATTCACGCAGAAAACACCGTTTTCCAAAATCAAATCAGCCGCAGGGCTAAGGTGATGCACACATACTAGCAATGTTGGCTTGGGTGTATCAGCCGATACCGATGACATGGCGGAAACCGTGACCCCTGCCCGCCCCGCTGGACCGTCTGTTGTGACAATATTCACGGTGCAAGCCGCGCAACTCATGCCAGTCAAAAAACCCTGTCTTAGATTTGATTGGTCCATTATCGTCACTTTCCTTTTGATCCCGCAGCTAGCATTTTTTCTTAGGCGTGGGGCTTTAGATGGGCAAACAGAAACAAGCCTTCGCCGTTGATTGCAATGTTCGTTGCATCAGAAAGCAGAACAGAATTTGACTGTGCCACTTGTGTCTGGGTGCCATCAACGGTGATCAAACACCCCTGCCCTATGCAATAAATAAACACCATGTCAGCCGCTTTGCATTTCAATTGCGCACTTGATGCAACGCTGCAGGTTGCTATGTTCCAAACACCCCGACGCGCCATAACATTGATGACACGCACAGGCCCGCTCAATGGTGTGCCGATGGGGGCAAGGCCCGTGTCAAAATACAGCGATTGTAACGGCGCCAAATGTTCCTTTGATGCGCCAAACTGCAAATCCAACCCTGCGCCCTCAACTAAGGTGATCACCCGATCAGCACCCTCATATGAGGAAAATACGCCCTTTTCGACAATCGGCGACAGCGCCAAACGCACATCAAAGGATGCGTGATCGCCACCCTCTGGTAAAATCAGAATGTCATGGGTCGTGCCTTTGCCGTTTTTCCATGGTTTCGTCTGATAATCCTCGCGCGGAATATGGCGCTGGTTTGCAAGGGTAGCAGTGCCCATTTAAGGATCACCCGCCACCCCGTAACTGGGTGCAGCTGTCGGATTTGTCGCACGATTTAGATAATCCTGCATTTGCGGTTCATATGCCACCCACAAGGAACGCAACTTTTTGATCGGGCAATCATCATCCCAATCCACCCGCAAATCGACCAATGGAAATGGCTGATCACCCGACACAACAAGTGCGGCGGAATGCACGGGCCCCTCTTCACCACCAGCCGCCAAACCACCTTCGATGGCTTGCACCAAACGTTCGGCGATATGCGCATCAGGATTGGCGCGAAATCCATCCGAAATACCCTTGGCGACAGCCGTACTTGATAAAAGGTTGCCCGCCGCTACACAGTCGATGTCTTCGCTGATGGCGTTGGTACCAAGAATATGCGCACCTGTGAAATGCGCGGTCGTGCCGTCTTTGTCGACCGCAGTTAGCTGGCGATAATCGATAAATTCGCGATCTTTGGTGATTTGTGCAATGGCACTGTTGGCATCAGAACCCGCCTCCATTGCGTCCAGCACCAATGTCGCCAAATGCGGATCGGTTATGTTCTGCGTGGCAACAGCCCCCACACCAGCGCGCACATGCGGGCAACGCGAGCCAACAGAAATTGACGAGGTCGTAATAGCCACACCAAACATCCCTGTTCGCGCACAGCGCGCAGCGATTGAAAAGGTCATGCGTTTTCCTTTGCGTTTGGCACCAATCGGCGCGCTAAATATCGTTGAAAATCGTGGATTTCGCGCTCAAGCCAACTCAGTTTACCTGGTGCTGCAAAATTGGATTGTGATCCGGCATAAATGCCCTCAACAACTTGGCGATCTTCGGTGTTCACATGTTCAAAGAATTTTACCAATTCATCGATCCACGCCGTACGTTCATCGGCATAACTAAGCATGGCATCCACTTCTGGCGCGATGGCCACACCAAAGCGGATATCAACCTCGCCCACACCCTTGGGACGCAAAGTTAGATACCACAAATGATCCGGTGCCAGCACATACATGTGGCACGGGAATACCGTCGGCAATACCGATGTGTTGCGCCATTCGGCCTCTAAGGTGGTGTTATCAGGGTGCGCCTGTCCATACGTTGCATTCCCCGTTTTCGCGAAGGTCTGATAAGTGAAACTATCAAATGTTTCCTCAGGAAACATAGTTTCATTCAACGCAAACCAAGCACCAACAGTGGCCTTATGAGCAACCGGTAAATGGTACCCTTCCATGAAGTTTTCGGTCAGTAATTTCCAGTTTGTTTTCCAAACATGGTTTTCACTGACAACTGGCACATAATTTTCCATGCCATACCGCGACACCACTTCATTTAACGGCGCAAGCGCTTCTTGCACCGATGGGGCGTCTGGGTTCAACGTGACATAGATCCAACCGTTCCAGATTTCCGTGCGGATTTCCGGCAAGCAAATCTCTTTTTTGTTAAATCCGTTGGTTTTTTCCATGTGACCCGCGCCAATTAGACGACCGTTCAGGTCATAGGTCCATGCATGATAGGGGCAAACAACGCGCGATGTGGTGCCACTGCCCTCTAACAATTGCATCATGCGATGACGACACACATTGGAATAGGTTTTCACCTCGCCTGACTTGTCGCGGACACAGAAAATCGGCTGCCCCGCAACGGTATAGGTTAGGTAATCCCCTTGGTTTGGAATCTCAGCAGCAAGCCCCGGACAAACCCAATCTTTGCGAAAGATATTCGCATCCTCAGATGCCGCAATATCCTCGTTCCAATACAGTGCAGGTTCCGCACCGCTGGCATCTGCCAATGTTCCATTTGCGACCTCTTTCAGTTGAACCAAGAGATCTTCAGCCGATTGATAAATTTCAGCCATAACACACCTTTAGTCTGGGATGACCGCAGTCACCTCGATTTCAACAACCCAATCAGGGCGAGCAAATGCGGTTACAACGATGCCCGTTGAACAAGGATGAACACCCTTTAGCCACTTGCCCATCTCTTGATAAACATCATCGCGATAGCGAATGTCTGTAAGATAAACGACAATCCGACACACATGATCCATATGGCTGCCAGCCTCTTCCAGCAGCATCTTGATGTTTTCCATGGATTTGCGCGTTTGCAAGGTGGCGTCACCGATATGCAGGCTCTCGCGTGTGTCCAAATCTTGGGCCACCTGCCCGCGCAAGAACACCATGGTGCCGCGTGCAACAACGCCTTGCGCCAAATCATTGTCCAAGTTTTGTTCAGGGTACGTCTCTTTCGTATTGAAAGGACGGATACGTTTATGTGTCGTCATGATCGTTTCTCTTCTACAAAATTAGGATTTGTCTGAACCCCAGACGTTATCGGAAAGGCCAGCTGCTTTATGAGCAAAATCCAAAGGTCCGCCCCAATCAAAGTTGCGGTAAACCGCTGCCAATTGCGCAAATGGTGGGGATTGCGCGAACAACTGGAACGTTAGACGGTGGCCTGCGTAGTCGGAATTCAGCAAATCACGTGCAAGGCTCAACAATTTGCGGCGATCATCCGCCACCCACTGTTCATTGATAGTGTAAAACTTATCCATCCATGGCTTGGTACCTGCTGCTGCAAAAGTGGCGGCATCGGGCGTCACACAGATTTGCCCACCGCATAATTCACGGGCCATGTGCATCATTTTTGGCAGATTGCTAAGCGCGTGAACACGACCAGACATCAGCATGGATTGGTTCGGCATCAACAAACCACTTGGGCTTTTCTCAGCTGTTGCAATCGATGCGGTAAGGAAGGCCTCAATGCCTTCGCGCCAAACGGCCAACTCGGCCAGTTTTTCTTGCACGGCTTGTTGTTTGTCCAAACCTGTTTGTTTCACGTTCCAAAGGGCCGCACCGATGATCAGATCAGCAAAAGACAGTGTGCGCTGAACAAATGGCAAGGCGGAATAGCGGTGCAATGTGGCGCGAATAAAGCTGGCCGCACGGGTGTGTTGGTAAAACAAAACGTCTTCCCATGGCACCAGAACATTATCCAAAATCATCAATGTATCGATTTCATCAACACGGTTGGACAATGGATAATCATCCGCAGGTGCGCGACCTGCAAAACCTGTGCGACAGATGTGTTTCACGCCGGGCGCGTTCATTTTCACGATACATCCTAGCGCATAGTCGGACATTTCCGAATTGCCCCAGTTTGCAATTGTTGGCTTCAAAAACGCTTGGTTTGAATAGGCCGCTGCTGTTTCGTATTTCGCACCACGAATAATGATGCCAGCATCAGTTTCTTTCACGACATGCACCAACATGTCTGGATCTTGATCTTGAGGCGCTTTTGATCGATCCCCTTTCGGGTCGGTATTGGCCGAAACGTGGAACGGGTCTTCTTTGGTGCAAGTTTGAATGTGGCGTTCAATATTTTGCGCAAATCGAGGATCAATTTCGTTTAGGATGTCCTTGCCATCGCGCAAAGACCACATTTCACCGATGGTTTCGTCGCCTACGCGCGTTACAACACCACCGACATCATGCATGACCATATCAACGGCTTCGCGCTTGTCTTGCCAATCCTTAGCCTCGTGCGGCAGGCGCATGCCGATGGCGTGACGCTCACCGTTTTCTTCATAAGTCATTGCCGCTTGTGTTTTTGGGTCATGCTGCATGTCATAAATACGGGCACGCACATCAATGATTGGCTTTAGTTGTGGATGAACCGTGGGATCTTTAACTTGTTCGCCGTTTATCCAAACTTCGCGGCCATCTTTGATTGAATTGCGATATTCCTCACCGGTGCGGATCATCTTGGGTATTCCTCATGATTAAATTTCGAATTTTGTTCAGTCGTGCAGAATCTAATTTGACTGCATTTCCGTTGCGCGAAGCGTAGCCAGCAAAGTTTTATTATTAAAATAAATTGTTTTTTTAGATAAGATAGTATTTAGCTATTTAGATGCATCGTTTCTCACTTCGCCAACTGGAATATCTTGTTGCCTGCATTGATCACGGATCAACCGCACGCGCCGCAATTGCCCTAAATGTATCGCAACCAACGATTTCAATTGCCGTGACCAAACTTGAGGATCAGCTGGGGGTGCAACTTTTGCGACGTCACCATTCACAAGGCGTATCCGCAACCGCCAGTGCTGAGGATATTTTACCCTCTGCACGCGCCCTTTTGGCCCATGCAACCGACTTACAAAGACAGGTTACCGCCACGGGCGGCGAGATGGTCGGCGAGCTGCGATTGGGCAGCTTTACAACGCTTGCATCCTCGGTTCTGCCCAGATTGGTGAACGCGGTCAGCACTGAACATCCTGACATTCATTTACGCATCAGCGAAGGCACCCAAGACGAATTGCTAGAGGGGTTAAATTCCGGCCAATTAGAAATGGCGCTGCTTTATGATTTGAACCTTCCAGATGACATCCAAAAGATCCAGTTGCTGGAACTTACGCCACACGTGGTCCTGCCCCACGATCATGCACTTATTGGGCAATCAGAAATCGATCTGGCCGATCTGGCAACAGAGCCTTTCATTCTGTTGGATGTCCCGCCAAGTCGAGATTACTTTTTAGGCCTGTTCAAAACCGCAGGTCTTACACCTAATATCGTGCACAGTTCGCCGTCGTTGGAATTGGTGCGTGGCCTTGTTGGGTATGGACTAGGCTTTTCCTTGCTGGTGACACGTCCGACAGGCGACATGACTTATGATGGCCAGCCGTTGTGCATTCGGCCCTTGAAAAACGAAGCCAACAAAAGCGCGATCGTTTTGGCGCGCCACAAAGAACTTCGTGCGACACAACTTATGACACTGATTACTGAGTTGGCGCAAAACGCGGTGATGAAGCCCACTATCCCTGACCGATTAACGACATAGCCGCCTACGCCGCCCCTACCCCTCTGATTTAGCGACCCTGGACGGCAATTGCTCCTTCGTTAACCTGCTCATCCAAATTTGTCCCAATGGCGCTCTGCGGACGTTTCTGCCCCCTGAACCACTTAATGCTGCGACCTGTAAAAATCCCGACACGGCATAGATTAATGAACGTCGTTCAGTTTTCGCGCTATTTTTCCCCAGCACCTTTCTAATAATTGCGAAACCTTCCCCGCGGGGAAGATTCTGCCAATGTATCAACTACCAATCCAATTCATCTAACAGCTTGGCAACCGCCGCCTCAAGCTTCAGACGGTCCATGGCTGAGAAATCCCGCGGCATGCGTATTTCCAACCGTCCTGATGCAGCGGTGCATTTTGCAGCACCGTCAGGACGCGCCAATTGAAAGGTCGTCTTGGCCACACGCGGCTTTTCCGCTGACTTTGGCGCGGTCGGCGTTGATTGCTCGACCCTCTCCCCCTGCCCTGCGTATTGACGCAAGATGGCCATCTCGCGATCCGGCTTGCGCCCGAGGCGGGGTTTCAGCTCGGCCTTAAGCCCTGCAATCAAGAAATCTTTCCCTTCGATTTCTTTCAGCAACGCCAATCCCAAAGAGCGCGGAATATTTTCAACATAGAGCAAATCATCGCCAAGTATCTCAAGCAGCGAGACGAAGTTTCGAATATAGCTGCGCTTTTGATAGCTGGCAGATGTAAACAAAGTCGCGACCGCCTTGGCTGGATCAGACACTGTGGTTGCCGGATCTTTCGCATAGTGAATCGCCAACGCCGCCATTTCACCAAACGAAATATCTTTGCGGATCAGGTTCTCATCGACCATCTGGCGGTAGAGCGTATCAAGCCCCCTGCCCTGTTCTGACGTTGCCGCGGGAATTTTGCCGTACCGTTCAACGTCGCCGGTATCCTTTAGCAACGCGCGAAACGCAGACAATCTGCGAAAGCCCTGCACCAACTCGAAACGTCCATCCTCGCCAATCTCGACTTGAATGGGGTTAGACAGGCCAATGTCGGTGATCGATGATTTCAGTTCATCCAGCTCAGCATCAAAGCCAGCCTTGCGATCGCGGATCAACTTGTTGGTGTCGATCATGTCCAGCTCAATCAACTCGACAACCAGACCAAGTTTCTTCAGACGAACATGTTCGTGCGCCAAGGCATCATTCTCGGCACGGATGGCGACCTCGGTTTCTTCGCGCAGCTTTAGGCTTTCAGCATTCTCGGAGATCGCTGATGCCATCGGGCCACGGCGGGTTGTGACCTTCCCCGCGGGGAAGGCTTCCCCAACCGGTTGCCCAATCGGTTCCATGTCCACATCGGGCATGTCGATGTCAAATATGCGACGTTTCTTGCTCATTGCTCATCCTCCAAATTTTCCCAGGCATTTAGAAAGGTTTCTTTGAACTCTTCATAGGCGCGATCAAAACTTCCGCGTGCACGCCGCCAAGTATCCCGTGTCATGTCGCGGTAATCGATTTCGTAAATCGAACTTAGGAAGCGACCAGATTGCTCGACGGCGCGCGTCATCTCGATGGGGTTCTTGGTCAACCTATCCCCAAACACCTTACTAAAGGCTTCGACCATCGCGCGGTGCAAATCATTGCTGGGCTCATAACGCGTAACAAGGAAGCGGATGTCTTGGAAAACCTTGGGCAGGGAAACCTTCCCCGCGGGGAAGGTCTTACCAAACCCCTCACTAAGATCCCCAAGAGCCTCGGCCAATTGCCCGATGAAACTGGTTGTGCTGTCGTATTCCCAATAACCAGGGCCAGATGGGATATACAAAACGTCCGTCGCAAAAACGGCATTCATCGACTGATAACCAATAGCAGGTGGGCAATCAAAAATGATTAAGTCGTATGCGTCATCAGGAATAGAATCCAAGTACCGACTAACCGCCGCGAAAAAGGACCACTCTGGATTAAGATGTCTGTACTGGGCAGAAGCAAATTCAACGAATGCCGCATTAGCACAGGACGGCACAATATCAATCGTTGGCCACGATGTTGGCTTGATGAAATCATTGACGCGTAAGTCCGCCAAGCCAAGATCGCTGATTGAAGAAGGAATACGTCGCTGGGGCAGGGAGGTACCAGATTGCGCCCCGCTGGCCGCGGCATTCATCCGGTTCGTCTCCCGTTCCAAATCTCTCGCCATGATGCCCCAAACAGTGTGATCCTCGGAAACGTTTGTTAAACCCATGGAATGGCTCAGCGTGGCTTGGGGGTCAAAATCCACCGCCAGAACGCGGTATCCATCCAAAGCCGCAGCGTGGGCAAAATGCAACGCAACAGTCGACTTACCAGCACCCCCTTTAAAATTTGCAATCGCGCACCGGATCGCACGTTTACCAGCGGGACGTTTAGGTAAAAGGCTTTGCCGCTTCACCTTCATCTTACGACGCAGCTCGTTTACCTCTTCCAGAGAGTACCAACGTTGACGACCATCTTCTTCCACCAGGCCATCGGGCAAGCTTGGATCAACAGCGAGACGCCCACGAAAGGTCGACTGATTAATCTTAAGGATAAGTTCCGCAACTTCCCAACTCGAAAACCTACGGAGGCTTTTGTCCATTTCAGGTGAAAAAGTTTGCTGACGGATGAAACTTTGCATCTTTAGACTGTTGGCCTGTAGTTGGCTTAAATCTTCGTGGGTAAACATTGAAATTCCTTCCGGACGTAAATTCTGGTATTTTTTTCAAATACGCCCTATTTACAAAAAAGGCAAAGAACAATTACACTAAAACAACAAAAACTGATAATACTGGAAAAACCCTAAAAAACAAAGGTCATGACGCAGTAAACCGATTCGTCTGATCCTTCAGAAAACGTCACTAACCCAGATGAATCACATGTTATTTGCCCGACATTTAGAGGGACAGAAATTGACCTGATACAAAATATAGGGGACAAAACTAGTCTAATAGGGGACACTCATGATGTCCCACTATACCTATATTACCTTTTTTAAATTTCAAATTAGGGTAAAGAATAAACACAAAGTCGAAATGAACTTGACAGATCCGCCAAACTAGACGCAAATGCCTTCAGGTTAGGCAATAACGTTCCAAAACAACAAAAAAAAAACGGGTTGCCAAATAAACAGACGGTAGAAATCGCAGCAGGGCAGTATGGCAATTCTAAAACGAATAGGCAAAAAGTCATCTTCAACGAAATACGATATACTTGCCTGCATCGCAGCGCATGGTCTCTCTGCTGACAAAACCACTCAACGTCAAACTTTACGACTGATTGCTTTGATCACTGCACGCTATAACTGGCTGGGTAATGAGCTCAAGATTGGTCAAAAAGAAATCGCACGTCTTTGGGTCGTAGATACGAGAACCGTCAAACGCGAAGTCGCTAGGCTGAAATTAAAGGGGTGGCTTGAAGTACGTCATCAAGGCGCGCGGGGCAGGGTGACCACTTACAAATTGAACATCGAAAAAATTATTTCAAGTTGCCAACCGCAACTGTCAAACATCGGTCCAGACTTCGTTCAGCGACTTGGTGCTGTGGTTGAGCAGAAAGAACAATCAAAGGTGGTCAATGTTGATTTTGGCCAGACAGCGGCAAAACCAGTTCCCGTACGCGAAGGCAGCTGGGGGGATGTCATGGCCGCTATGCGACAGGTCAACCCAACGCAATTTGAAAGCTGGCTAGCCAGACTAGATTTCGTCAACGTTGATGCGCACATCCTGACATTGCGGGCACCAAGTACGTTCGTTGCAAATTATGTCCAATCCCATTTGTCGGATATGGTCCTAAATACGGCCAAACGCGCATTCACTGACGTGCGCAGACTGCGAATAGTGGGGTAGGGGGGGAGA
>Ga0208971_1000437_pt1 | contig 29851 bp, 27 predicted proteins | sample AOAMet1_18_M0_10_2_FD_188229 | JGI IMG/M metagenome (GOLD analysis project Ga0208971, IMG submission 188229) | Ammonia-oxidizing marine microbial communities from Monterey Bay, California, USA - CAN11_18_M0_10 (SPAdes) | ecosystem: Environmental > Aquatic > Marine > Intertidal zone | place...
GATGAAGTTTCGCTACAAACAGCCTGTCTGGCTCGACTTGAACGGACCGCAATCAGCTCTGGATCAACATGTGTCCATTAGCGTGTCAACGTCGTTTTAATGAAACTGTGAGACGCAAAGTGAATCACACTGTTTGATTAGCCTAACGGGAGATTGGTTCCCAATAATCTGACCTTTGCCACTGTTTGCTCGATCCCTACTAGGTCGGTAGCTACACACAGCATAGTGTCGAGTGGATATCATGCCTCCCTGCCCCTATACGTGTCCGCACCGTGCTCCTTTCCAATGTCATTTTGGATGCAATACCGCGTAGCGCTTGGAGTGCGACTCAACAAGCATAAAGACCTGCAAAGCACTAGCCAGTGTGGATTGCTTTTCCTTGTTCCATGGTAATTGACAGTCCGAAGGGCGTGAACAATTCAAGTGTTAGCGCATAAAGAAAAACAGCAACGCCTGTCAGTTCTAAGGTTTCTTCAATCCAGTCGATGAGCCCGTAGCCTAAGTTTGAGGATCCGTGCTCGCTGACCCAATAGCCCAGTGGCAGCTCCATAAAAAGAGCACCCCCCACATACAAAACTGCCGCTAATATGAACCTCGATCGTGTGTGAATCGGCAACTGGAAGAGGAAAGTGCCAAAGATCATCCCAAGAACCAATAAAATCCCCGTCGCGGGTATGACCCAATCGTAGTAGAGGATACCCTTACCCGTGGAGAGCAAGTAGCCTAAGTTCTCGTGAAGTTGGGCCGTCTCATCGAGAGAAACGTAGGTAAAAATTGCTGACATTGCAAACCAATGGCGAGACCGCGGACCACCCAGTTCCTGAGCCCGTCGACCAATAGCCCACAGGAGCCCTGCGCACACTAGCAATAAACTAGAGGCCACCCATGTAGGCAGATTCTCCTCCCAACTCAAACTGGCAAACTCAAACAGGCCCCAAGGATCCCGCCGATCAAATAGCGCATACGCAATTTCCGCTGCAAGACCGAGAGCGGACAGCGTGACCACCAAAACGATTAGAACGAGACGAAGCCGTCTTGGCGAAAAAACGATCGGAATAGACACGACGGGCGAAGGTTCTAAAACTGTTTTTTCTGTACTGACCATATGAAACCATCGTACCAAAAATGCATGATTGAGACCGTCAACGTCACTGCCCACAGCGTGGTGATATCAGTATCGATGACCTCGGTCCACAAGCCGTAGCCGAAAGTCACCACTAGAAACAGCCCAAATGCCAGGTAGTTTCCAAACATCACATTCTTAACCTTAAAAATACGCACTATGTTCGACTTTTCTCTCGCCCAAACAATGCCAAAGTACTGCAAGGCGTGGAAGAAATTCATAATTAAAAATGCTTCTCCCCAGCTATTAAAGCCCCAACTGAAAATGGAAACAAAACCGGTAGTAACGAGCAAGTACACCTTCAACGGCGAAATACGGTAACCCTGACTTACTAATTTCAACTGTGTGAAGAGATAGAAGAATAAAAACGCACACCCCAAGAAAATCACGACCCACGCGTAGTACTGTTGGTAGCCGTCCATATAGATGGGAATACTTGTAAAGAAGGCTGCGCCCACCTCCTCGAAACTCTCAAACTCTTCAAAATGATCTATCATCGTTGCACCAGCAAGAATTGGCCCTGCGTAGAGCAACTGATTCAGCCACCAATCTAGCCGCCGACTGATTGTTGGGTCATTCGCATACTTGCTGTCATAGATGCGCGCAAACCCAAAGGTCTGCAATGCCGAATGGTAAACATCCCAAAATGTTGCTACGACCGAGACGCTGATCAAAATCCAGTTGGAACTGACAATTCCCAAAAATAAAACCGCAGGCACAATTAGAAATCGGCTCCGGAATCGACGAAAAATCTCTGGATTCCCGTGACTACGAAAAAATACAGCGAACAAGTGTGCGTGAATAAAAATGCCAATTAACAAACCTGCGAGCGTCTGTTCATAGCCCGCAAACTCAATAATCTCGTTAGAGACCCAGGAATCTTTTATGACGAATCCAAGAAGAAGAGCCAGTAATGGTGGTAACAAAAAAAGCGACCAGTCATAGACCGGACTGACGATGTAAGCACTGCGAGGAATGGAGAACGGCAGTGCCCTATGTTTAGTATCTATCGTATTCATACGCCTTTTCCAACGCCGTTTACGGTACGCCGAACTCAGTTTCGGGCGCCTTAACGCGAATGGGGTCGAGATGCAGTTGATGGTTTTATGTTAGCAGAATTTTAAGCCCGCTCGATCGTGACTGGCACGGAGTCCGAAATTAACCTTCAAACCCTTAGTCGAGTCTCCAGTGTAAGACTTAAATCGTTGTTGCGGCTTTCCGCATGCGACGCAAATTTCCATTTTTATTGCATCGAATCAGCGCTCATGATTGATGATAATTCAATGGCCCGATCGAGAATCTGTGTGACCTGCAGCTCTACACTTGGAGTAAAACGAAACCCCAAAAATGCACAGCGCCCCAGTTCTATACAGCCCATCATCACTGCGCCCTCATCTGACGCATCGCCAATCATTTCCGAAACGCCGTTGAAGAAGAGGTATTGATCGAGCTCGCCTGCTTGCATAAGGTCAGCGCAGAGCGCGTCGAGCGGTCCCTTAATTTGCGTAAACACTAAATCAGAAAAGTCCATGGTACTCCCATATCATGGCGCCATAACCTCACTACGGTAAAGGTTTAGACGCTTCGCGCCAATGCGCCTGAGTCATCACCGCGACCGGCGATCGGCGGTACCGCCAAGGTGAATTTCCTACCTATTTGTGTAAATCTAGCGTCTGATCCAGGGCGGTAAAATGATGCATAACAAGCAATCCCTCTTTTCGATCACGCTTGGTTACCGTGAAGCCCAAGTATTTTATCAAGGTCACAAGACCCGGGTGCAGGTTAGGGCACATGATGGTCAGACGATTAATTTACCGTGGTCGATGCTTCAACCCCACTTCACTTCCGAGGGTGTTGTAGGCACGTTTCAAATGACTTACACGGATCAAGGCAAACTGCTTTCTCTCAAAAAGGTCAGCTGAGCCGCTACTGCAATCTCAAGATCGCACGCTCCGCGCCGGCAAGTCCCTTGAAAATACCCTCTCTTAGGCCCTCAAGGTCAACACCCTCGCTACTCTTTTGTCCCGCCTTATACCGCGCATAGACCCCATGCAATATCGCAGCGGTCTTCCAATGATTAAAACCCACGTAATAGTCGAGCAAATCAACCGGGAAACCCGTGCGCTCTGAGTAGCGTTGCGCTAACTCGCCACGCAGCGGAAGACCCGATACTGCTGTCGGTGCAGTCGGCTCTAAGAAAGGATCATCATCAATCTCGGGCCATGCACGCAACGTGTAACCTAGATCAGCCAAAGGATCACCGAGCGTGGCCAACTCCCAGTCGAGTACGGCAGAGACCTTTGACCCCTCAGAAAATAGACAATTATGCAGATAGTAATCGCCGTGAACGACGCTGGCTGTCACTTGTGCAGGCTGGTTCGCCAAAAAGAACGCTTTAAACTCATGCGCACGAGGATCGTCAAGCTGGGCAAACTCGATAGACGACTCCCATGAGCGATACCACGCTTTAATTTGGCGCCCAATGTAATCCTCTTTTTTTCCCAGTGACCCAAGTCCTACCGCATCAGGGTCCAGCACGTGCAGATCGGCCAGGGTGTCGATAAACGAGTAGGCCAGTGTTGCTCGCTGATCAACCGGTACCCAAGCTAAGGTGTCTTCGTTATTAAACAACGGACGGCCCCGAGAAAAACCCATCACATAAAATAAGGCACCGGTCACCGACAAATCCTCGCAAAAACCGATAGGCTCCGGTACGGGGAAACCTGTGGGGGAAAGGCCTGCAATCAGTGACCACTCTCGATTCATGTCGTGTGCTTTGGGCAGTAACTCCCCCGTGGGAGGGCGACGAATCACTGCCTGTTTGCCGGTTTTGTCCTCAAGGCGATAGGTTAGGTTGGAGTGCCCTCCCTCTAAACGCACCCAGGTAAAGGGCGGCGTAAAGTATTCGGAGTTTGCCGCGATCCAGGCCTCAACCGCTGGAATATCATAACCTTCGGCCACACGTTCTTTATCGTTTTGGTGAGTATTCATGGGGCACTCGTCCGACTAGAGAGAAAACAACAACGTACGATCCTACTCACGGTTTTGACGACTGCCAAACCTAATTAACCAATAGGCGTTATTTCAAACCAGAGAATTAAGTCGTCGACACGGTTATAGTCGCAACACTCAGCGCATCCGCCCACGCACGCTCGAAGGAGATAATGTGCTTTACCACATTCACTGCCAAGACAAGGCCAATAGCCTGCAAATTCGCCTTAATACGCGCGACGCCCATCTGTCCTATATTGACGGTTTAGGTGATCGCCTTTTTGCCGCAGGTCCGCTGCTCAGCAACGGTAATGAGATGGTCGGGTCCGTACTAATTATTGACTTTGATAGCGATGACGACGCTCATGCTTTTTGCGCCGAAGACCCCTACGCACTGGCTGGTTTGTTTGACCAAGTGATGGTCAGCCGCTGGCGAAAAACACTTCCAGCCTGATTGTCATCGTTCGAATCGTCTGCCCAGAGTGCGTAGCGATCGGGAAATCGTTTCTACCACGCTCAAAACCGCCCAGCGGCATGAGCTTCGACCACCGTTACAGCCCATTAGTTAAACAGATCGAAGGTGTGTGAAAACTTAAGGATCCACTCACGTCGCTTCTGAGTGAACATGCCGACGTCGTCGTCACGGGTTTCGTTGTAGACCAGGTATAAACCTGCGTCGGCAGACGTCAGCCACGCAAATCGAATGTTTGAGGCCATAACCTCGGTCGCGTCGTTGTATTGAACAAGCGCCTGAAGCGACACCTTGGGGTTAAATGAATAGGTCATTCGCAGTGAGCCGACATTAATTTTTAACGTCTCGGGATTATTCGGGCGCTTAATTTCGTTGTAGGTCCAGCCAAGTTGGGCGTTAAATGTTTCACCGATACGATAGCGAAGGCTCGGTGTAAGCTGCGTCCGATCACCACCAAAAAAACCACCGACCTTTGCCGTCATATTAAATGACAGTGGCTGACTATCGTCCGTCATTAATACCAGTTGCAGCTCCTCATCATCGTATTCACCCGCTTCGACCACCTGCCCAGGCGCGAGCTCGAACGCCTCACGCACGCCTTCGTGCAACAAATTGACACCGGTATGAATTTCAAAACCTGACTTCCATTCCCAGTGGTTATCGATGTGAAGAAACCCCGTCTCGTGAAGGTCATCGGCACCGCCCCACCAGCCCCGATATGAAATATGGGGTCTCAACTCAAGTAAATTCTCCCACGCAGGATCGCGCCACCGCTTTAATGCAAAAAGACCCACCCGCTTAAAATCAGTTCGCTGCAAAAACCCAACCTCCGGGTTGAAATTCTCACCGACCTGCATGACGCTGGCAGAGTATGACCACTCCTCAGTGTCAGCCGCTGCGGAGAGCTGAAACGCCGTGTCGTCGCCATTGAGTCCGGGCGTCTTTGTCTTCGCATAAAAACCCGATACCAAGCCGTCATCACCCAAACCCAACCGACCATCGAGTGCATAAGTCCGGTTGTAGTGATCAGCGCCACCATCGAGTGAACCACTTTCCTCCTTGTTGACCACCAGGAGCCCCAAACTGGACCGGTTCTCAAATTCTTGGCTTACCCTCGCAACAGTAAAGTCGGTTTGTGGAACGACGCCCGCCACTGCATCGGCCTGCATGTGCAAGAAACCCACATTCGTCGCCTCGCCCACTTTTCCCGAGAGTCGAGCGCCCGCTTTAATAGGGATCTGGCTGCCATCATTTGCAATTCCGATGCGTCGACTAAAAAAGAGCTCGACCTCGCGCGACACTCCGACGCTGAATTGTCCGGCGTTCTCCAAAAAGAACGGTCGCTGCTCAGGCAAAAATAAGCTAAATCGATCGAGGTTAATTTGGAATTCGTCGACTTCCACCTGTGCAAAGTCAGTGTTATACGTCATGTCCAGCGTCAGGCTCGGCGTCACACTGTACTTCACGTCGAAACCCAACTCTTGATCACGGAGCCGCTCAATCTGATTACCACTGCGGTCTTTGGCGAGGCCGTAGGGCGTGACTTTTAAATTGCGTTGCGCGGGTGCTTTGATATTTGCAATCCGTCCGGCGTCCGCCAATCGTGAAAGGCTGTACTGCCGAGAAATCGGGGCCCAAAAAGCCACCTCATTATTTCTTCGGATGGTTCGCTTAAAGTTAAAGCCCCACGTTTGTACGTCATCATCACCGAACCTGAGGGACTTAAAGGGAATGGCAAATTCGGCTGACCATCCGTAGTCGCCAATATGGCTTTGCACCTCCCAACGCGTATCCCAGTTGAGATTAAATCCTGCCCCTCGGCTCATCGAGCCACTGGCCTCTTTACTCACCTGAGCGTCATATTCAATACCAGCAGGATTGGTACCAAACACAAATCCATTTTGTTGGTCTCGGAAACTGTCGACAATAAAGCTAAAGCTGTCGCCGTTATCTAAGGATGCATCTCGACGGCTGTCCGCGACGATAATGCCGGAAGGGTCTTCGTCATAAGCGATGACCGCGACGTAAAGGGTCGTATCCGTGTAACCGATAAACACCTCAGTTTTTTGTGACGACGGCGCGCCCTCCGTCGGGCGCTGCTGCCAAAACCCAGATAGCGCAGGCTGTGTCCAAACCGCATCCGCAAGCACCTGACCGTCGAGTGTCGGCGCTTCGTCAAGCCTGACTGCGTCCGCCATCGGTGTCGCAAGTGCTGTTGATGTACAGCTGAGAAAAAGGAATATCGAAAAAAGAAACAATACGGGCTGAAGCGTCACAGAGAAAACCGAAGAGATAAAAAATCAGGGCACTAGATTACCATCTCCTCTTCATGATCTTTAGAAAACTAACCCCGTTGAGTTACTCAAATGAGCTAAAAAAGACGGCGCTTTCGACCAAAAAAGTGGGCTTGTGCGTGCTCAGCACCACCGCACTAAAATCTGTTTTTTCTCGGCAGACTCGGTGGCCATTGCCGCCGCCACATCACCAAAACGATCCGCGATTTGATCACGCCTTATTTTTAAAGTCGGCGTTAAAATACCGCTCTCAATGGTCCACGGGACATAAGTTAATACCACTCCCGCAAGGCGCTCGTGCTTTTCAAGCGATGCATTCATGGACCGAATTGTCGATGTAACAGAGGCTTCTATGTCCTCAAGGGGCGTTGCACGCATCGACTCAGAAACCACCGCAACCATGACCGTTTTTGCCATACCCAAACCCAGCAAACACTGCTGTTCCACACAGGTATTTTCCGCGAACAGCGCCTCGATGGGTGTGGGTGCCACAAACTTTCCATGAATGGTCTTAAAGTAATCCTTAATGCGACCCGTAATATATAGAAACCCATCCTCATCTTGGCGGAAGCGATCCCCCGTATGCAGCCAGCCGTCCTGAATAAGCTCTGCCGTCTTATCCGGCTGCTTGTAATACCCCGGCGTGCAGCCGTCTGCACGAATAGCCAACTCACCCGCCTGAGTGATCTTAATATCCACTCCGGGCAAAGGCTTCCCTAGTGCACCCAGCCGCCTTTGGCCCTCTCGACTGATGATCAAGCTCATGGCCTCAGTTTGACCAAAGCCTTCCATCAGCGCGATTCCAACACTGTCCCACCAGGCCATCAGTGGCATGGGTAAGGGCGCTGAACCCGTAAGATGAAACTCGCAGCGATCAAGACCCAAGGCCGCTTTTACATTTTCCGAAACGACTTGTGAGTCCGCCAGTAGCGCTCGGTTGAATGCGTCGGCGCCACCAAACTGTGCAAGCACTGCCTGTTGGAACTGCTCCCACACGCGCGGCGCACCAAAGAAAAATGTGGGGCGGGTTCGCTGCATGTCTCGCCCAAGAAACTCAAGTCCTTCATTAAAACTTACCGGAGCACCGCGACAAAGTGCGGTAAATTCTATGACCTGGCGCTCCGCCAAGTGAGACAGCGGCAAGTATGAAAAATAGATAGGTTCTGCCTCAATTTCCAAGAACTCGCTGCCCCGCCTTATGGGGATCACGTTACTGTCATTCGTTTGAATAACGCCTTTTGGCCGACCGGTCGTACCCGACGTAAAAATCAGTGCAATGGTGTCGTCGTGACGAGGGACATGGCTTGGAGTACCTGCCGCGCCCTCTAGCAACAACTGATCCCAGGTGAGGTGCGCTTCGGGAATTTCCACCCCCGGCAGGCTAATCACGCAGGTGTCGTCAGGTAAGATTTCTTTGACACTTTCCCAATTGTCCGCGTCGCCAACAAAAATGGCCCGCGCTTGGGTGAACTGGGCAATGTAGTGCGCAACATCAGCATTAAGCGTTGTAAACAAACCGACACTGACGTTGCCTGATGCCATAATCGCAAGATCGGCGAAAAACCAGTGCGCTCGATTTCGCGAGAGCAGTAAAATTTTAGTGTCTTTTTCAAACCGTGCCTCGAGCGCGGCAGCCACGCAGCGCACTTGGCGGCGAGACTCTGCCCAGCTGTAGTCATCGCTACCATCATCCCTTAGATCTTTGAGCCACACGGTGTCCGGCTTCTCAGATGCCCACTGGTCGAGGTACGCCAACAGCGTATCGTGCTCCATCATGTTGCCTCCGGTGACTTATTATTCTTAAAATTTTTACCGCAGTTTAGGCCCTGTCCTAACGCTCGCCACACGCGGTGATTCGGTCAAGCTCAGTCAACTCGACAGAGCCACCGATAATCCCTACGTTTTCACCACCGTTGGTAAAGTGCATAAGCAGCTGCGTATTCGCATCTGGTTCAAACTCGGCGCCGGGTACATCAAATGACTCGCGATAGCGCGCCACAGTGCTGACTCTGACCTCATCGATCAAGCCATTGAATACTTCGTAATAGCCTCGACAGCAATTATTTCCACCAATCGCAATATTTTGGTATCCCAGCTGAGCCGGACGGCCAGCAATTCGCTTTTCAGACACCTGCACGCCGTCGATAAACAATCTGACGTAACGACCATCAAACGCGCTTGCTACATGCACCCACTGGTTTTTTGGGACGGGAACAGCCGAGAGTACGATACGGCTATTATTGAACGTTCCATCAATGGAAAACCAGCTTCGCAAGAGGCCTTCTTTATTTACGGAAAGTCTATATTCGCGGCCACGACCGCCACCCGAGTATTTATCAACGATAATGCCAGACCGCACGTAATCGCGAATAAACACCCGCGCTTCGATCGTATAAAACTCATCAAGGTGAAGCTCTTCTGTCCCTTTAACCGTCATCGCCTGTGATCCTTGGAACGGATCGAAGTCGGCCGCCTTGCCGCAAAAAGTTGGCCCAACGTCAACAGCGCGAGCCTCAACGCAATCAGATTCGTCATCCGAACAGGGCCCATCGGCTGCGCTTGCAAGCACGTCCTCACGGTTTTTTTGGGCCGAAGAATGTTGAACTAAGCGGTCAAACTCCGGGTCATAGTTTTCAGACACAATGCGAATAGTGCCGTTCTCAACACGAAGCATGGCGGTCAACACCGGAGTATCCACCGACGGTCCAATTTTCAGCCAGTAATCGCCTGTAATCGGCTGGAAGGGGAGCAGGACCTCAATCCGACGAGCGTCCACCTTAAGCACCCTTGGCTCGAGAAGGTAATCCGCGTCTTTCGCACCAAAATAGACTCGGTGGTCAACGGCACGAAAAAGTTGCTGCCCATAAACAGACAGGCGAGACCCGTCCATACGGACTTGTGTCAGTAGCGAAGCGCCGTGTGATGCCCACGAACAGACAGGCACCAAGAGGCTCGAAAGCAACAGCAAAATGGCGATGTAAATTCTCTGCACAGAGCTCATCCGAATACAGAATGCAAAAAAGACGGCGAACCGTCTCAGTAGGCTATAGCTTACACTCATTACCTATTCCAATAAATGTGCTACCGGCAAGGCAATTCGGTCAAAACTGTGCGTCACCGATGAGGCAATTGAGGCGAAGTGGTCCGTTTACCCATTACCGCCATTAGGCGACGACAGAACTACTTTTTAGCCCTTCAATGGCCTCTTTACTGATCCCAAAACTACACAGCACTTGTTCGGTATGTTGACCGTGGCTGGGCGCACCCCAACCCGGTTCAAGACGCTCACCCGAAAATAGCGGCGGTGCCAACACCCGCCGCGATTTTCCCGCGAGCGGGTGATCGTAAACATCCACCGTACCATTCGCTAACAGTTGGTCTTGGGCCAACACCTCCTCCCGAGTCATCACCTTCGCGCAGGGGACGTCGACTGCGCGCAAGAGACCCACCATCTCATCACAACTCAGGGCCTTACAGCGCTCGGAAACGAGGGCTTTGAGGACTTTGATGTTGCGCATTTGATTTTCGAACGTGGCAAAACGCTCATCCGATAAGAGTTGCTGCATATCCAAGGCGGTTAAAAAGCGCTTTTGCATTTCATAACTGCCAGCAGAAATAATGACGCCACCGTCAGAACACACCCAGGGATCGTACAAGATATCAATGAGCAGTCCGGCACGTTCGTGGTCATCGCTGAGTAACGTGTGATTTTGGAAGCCGTCCAAGAAAATGAAAAACAACCCAGAGTCGATCATCGAAAGATCAATATGCTGGCCTTGCCCCACTCTTTCTCGCATAAACAGTGCGCTGGTCACGGCTTGGCAAGCCGTATAGCCTGTAATTTTGTCGCAGAGCAACGTGCGCATGAACGCTGGCTGATCACCCTGCCCCTGAGTCGCCGCAATACCGGCGTGCGCCTGAATAATCGGATCGTAAGCGGGTGCATCGCTCATGGGGCCTTCAGTACCAAAGCCTGAGATGGCGGTGTAGATGAGCCGCGGGTTGATCGCGCGAAGTGCGTCTGAACCCAAACCGAGTTTATCCATTACCCCTGGGCGAAAGTTATGAATGACGACATCGACCGAGGGGATCATGTCTCTAATAATAGCCGCCCCCGCCTCTGACTTTAGATCGATACGAAGTGCTTCCTTACCTCGGTTACAATTGGCAAATAGCGCCGAGATGTCACCCTTTTTTGCACCGATGTAACGCATAGGGTCTCCCATCGTCATGGGCTCGACCTTGATTACCCGTGCGCCTTGTTCGGCCATCATCATTGATGCCAAAGACGCCGTAATCATGGTTGAAAATTCTAGAACCGTTACTGATTCAAGTGGCTTCATGCTGACTCCCTAATTATTCTTATCTGCCCAGCTACACCCTAGGTCGTCGGCCCCCCCACAATCAAGTGCTGCGACTGTTCAAGGCCACCCAGAACCCTATTCGCTAAAAACCGAGCGTTGTTCCGAGTGGTTTCTGAGTATTTATGTCGGCACTTCCATAGCGCATTAATAGAAGACCGACTGGGCAAATAAGCAAAGATCATCAAATACGCGCAATCACTGACAGACTAAAGTTCATGCGCTATGTTTAAGCGTCCCCAAGGATCGGGGTGCACTACACACAAGGACGTGATCATGACACTAGAAACGACACCGGCCAAACCCACGAGCACTGTGCAGACTGCACACGCGCTTGACTCAAACACACGGCTCGCTTGGGGCCGCGATTGCGACGTATTTGCCTTGCGGCTTCGTGATCAACCGCCCGAACCGCCAAAACGGTTATTTGAATTTTTAGACTCGCCAAACAATACGCGATTTTCCCAGACGACACGCAAGGTGGTCGACGCTCTGCTCACCGGTGACCTCGCCCGAATTCGTTCAGAAACGCTCGCTGATAGTCTGCGGATTAGCCCAACAACGTTACGCCGACGTCTGAGCCGAGACGGCCTGAACTATCAAACGATTTTAGATTCAGTCAGACAGTATCGTTGCGAAGAGTGCTTGGCGGATCAATGGGTCCCGGGCAAGTGCCTTGCCTGGGACTTGGGTTATGCCGAGGTCAACAGTTTTTACCGTGCCTTTCGTCGATGGACCGGGAAAAACTACAGTGACGTAAAATTATTGCTTATCTGACAGTGACGGTTCTGCGTCAGCGGGCTCTAAGCGCCCCAGTTGCTCGTCGACCCAGTAACCCACCCACTCGTGAATAGCCGCTGTACTGGTGTTCAAGTGATCGACCGTGGGCATCCACCCCGGTATGAATCCTGAATGCTGGTGAACTCGGTGATCGGTTGGGACAGCGGTGACCTTGAAACCTTGCGCGTCAAATAGGGCCGCAGCGCGACGCATGTGAAGCGCTGAGGTGACTAATAGAACGTGCCGCGCTCCCACCAAGAGTGTCACCAAATTTTCCGCTTCGGCGCGAGTAGTGAGGCTCGTCTCTTCTAACAAAATTGATTCAGACGGTACGCCCAATCGCAGAAGAACGTCGCGCGATCTGATTGCGCCGGGCACAGTCCCTCGAGACGCACCGCCGCTCACAGCAATCCGCGGCGCCTTTTGGGCCTTCCACAACTCGGCACCAACAAATACTCGATCAGCGGCGTCATTCAAATCGCCCCAACGACCGAACTGACCCTCAGCCTCGATGCCGCCACCGAGAACAATGATGACGTCTCCGTTAGGGAGTTCTTCGGGAGAGAATGCCGGATAGCGTGCCTCAAGGGGTGCCGCAATCATCTCCACCCCCATTTGAGTCGATGGAAAATACAGCACCGTCACAGCTAAGAACGTGCACAGACCTGCAGCTGCTCGGTTACCGCGCAGCTGCCCCCACAGCGAAAGTCCGACAAAAAACAAACCCAATGACAGTGGGTAGACGAAAAGCGATAGAATTTTCGTCAACGTGAGCATCAGGCGTACGGGCTCCTCAGCACAATCGTTTCCGCACGGTCGGGCCCTGTCGAGATAATATCAATAGGGGCACCCACTAACTCTTCCACTCTGGCGATGTAGTTTCGCGCAGCGAGTGGCAAATCTTCGACTCGCTGCGCGCCAACTGTCGACTCATGCCAGCCGGGTAGCTGCTCGTAGACGGGGTTCAGATCCGCGTAATTTTCCGTACTGCCCATGACCGACTTACCCTCTGAATCAGTGTATCCAATACACACTGAAATCTCATCGAGACCGTCCAGCACGTCCAGCTTGGTTAAGCACAAGCCCGAAATTGAGTTGATCTGAACAGCACTCTTAAGCGCAACCGCGTCAAACCACCCACACCGCCTCGGTCGCCCTGTGGTCGCACCGAACTCGTGACCGCGCTCGGCCAAACGACGTCCCACGTCATCGAACAGTTCGGTCGGAAAAGGGCCTGATCCCACGCGTGTCGTGTATGCCTTTGTAATACCTAAAACGTAATCGAGGTAAAGCGGCCCAAATCCCGAACCGGTTGCCGTGCCACCCGCGGTCGTGTTTGAGCTGGTCACGTACGGGTAAGTGCCATGGTCAATATCGAGAAGCGACCCTTGGGCGCCCTCAAACATAATATTTTCACCGGCGATCCGGTGCTCGTGCAGTCGTGAAGTTACGTCAGCCATCATCGGCAGCAGCTGCTCACACTCCGCTAGGCTCGTGGCGAGTACATCGTCAAATTCAAGCGGTTCAGCGCCGTAATAATGAACCAACGCCTGATTGTGATAATCCAAAACTTCTCGCAGGGTATCCGCGAATTTTTGTCGGTCTCGCAGATCACCCAATCGTAGTCCACGCCTTGCAACCTTGTCTTCGTACGCAGGCCCAATACCTCGACCTGTGGTGCCAATCTTCTTCTTACCTCGACGCTCTTCTCGCGCTTGGTCAAGTGCAACGTGATACGGCAATATTAAAGGGCAGGCGGAAGAAATTTTAAGACGGTCGCGAACAGGAACACCGCGCTCCTCAAGTTGCTTGATTTCTTTTAACAACGCCGCTGCCGACAGAACCACGCCGTTGCCAATAAGACACTCAACATTTTCGCGCAAAATACCCGACGGAATGACGTGTAAAACGGTCTTCTCACCGTCTATAACCAGCGTATGGCCGGCGTTATGACCGCCTTGAAAGCGCACTACAGCGGTCGCCTGTTCAGTGAGCAAATCGACGATCTTGCCTTTGCCTTCATCGCCCCATTGCGTCCCTATTACGACGACATTACGACCCATTAGTTGCTCTCCACTGGCTCCACAAGCCATTCACTCTCACGATTTACCAACTGATGACTGCATCGAACGTCAATTTCACCTCCGACGGCTTTCACCACCACATGGCCTTTTGTTCGAAGCTCCGACTCTTTGCGCATCAATACGGGACACGCGTCGACCGGCGACGAAATACAGGTCGCCTGACCTTGCGGCAGACGCGCAAGCGACGACCACGCTTTTAGATCGACAGCAAAGCCAGTTGCCGGCCGTTTACGACCAAACACCTCACCCACACCGTCGTAACGACCGCCTTTGGCGATCGCGGCACCTAACTCTCGGGCGTATAATGCAAAGACAACGCCCGAGTGATAACGATAGCCGTGCGCCTCTGTGAGATCGATGTAAACGCTAATGCCACTGTCCGCTCGCTCGCAGCAACTGAGCACAGCCTCTAAATCGCCGATGACGTCATTGACACCGGCAAGATCGCCAAACACGTCCTTCGCCCGACTCAGCACGTCTAATCCACCGTGCATCGATGCCAGCTGCGACACTTTTAGTCGCTGGTCTCGACCGAGCCCAGTCAATAACTTGTCGAGTTCGGAGTTGGCTTTGCGCGCGAGCAGCGCCAGTATCTCTTCTTGCTGCTCTGCACGTAAACCCGCCGAATCCAGTACGAGCTGGCAAAATCCGACGTGACCAATATCAAAGGTGATCTCGGACAGATGACTTTTACGCACCAAAGAAAGCACTAACTCGACGATCTCGATATCTGCATCGATGCCGGCACAACCAAATATTTCAGCGCCTAGTTGCACTGGACTTCGATCGGCGGGAATCGTATCCGCGACGCTTTTGAGCGTTGAACCTGCGTAGCACAAGCGTGATACGCCAGCCCGGCCAAGGCTGTGTGCGTCGATACGAGCAACTTGAGGCGTTATGTCAGCGCGCACGGCCAACGTTCTTCCTGTCTCTCTGTCTGCAAACTTACAACTCAGAACTTCAAGGTCTGCGCCCAACCCGACCAACAATGAATCGGTAAACTCCACCAACGGCGGCTCAACGTATTCGTAGCCCCACGTCGCACAGGTATCTAGCAACAAACGTCGACAGCCTTCGACACGGCCAGCCTGCTCAGGCAAAAGCTCATCGATCCCGTTAGGGAGCAACCATCGTGTTGTATCACCCATCTCTTAGTCCAAAGGCTGAAGGCCGGGGTCGCGTGCAACCCTGTGACTGTACGCTGGCATTATCGCCGGTACAGCCACAGAGTTACAGCAGAAGATTACTGACCGGCCTTCGGGTCTCTCAAATATTGAAAGAACTGGCTGTCCGGCTGCAACAGCATAATGTCGCCACCACCCGCGAACGTCGTTTGGTAGGCGTTCAAGCTTCGAACGAACGAGTAGAACTCAGGATCACGATTAAAGGCCTCAGCATAAATGCGTGTTGCGTCTGCATCGCCGCTACCCCTTATAATTTCCGCATCTCTCACAGCCTCAGCTTCGAGCACGGTGACCTTTCGATCCGCTTCAGCACGCATGCCCTCGGCGATCTCCTTACCCTCAGAGCGAAGCTCTCGCGCTTCTTTCTCTCGTTCGGCGTTCATTCGTCGATACACCGACTGAGACACTTCATTAGGGAGATCAATTTTTTTAACACGAACATCAATGACCTCGATACCGAGCCTATCCAGCACCGTTTCGTTGAGTCGCGCTTTCACCGCCTCCATGAGCTGGTCTCGTTCACCAGAAACCACCTCTTGAACTGTGCGACCCGCCACCTGGTTTCTCAGATCATCGTTAATCCGCTGAGACAGCAGTGCCGCCGCTCTAAATTCCTCGCCATTGGTTGCGGTGTAGTACTTAGAGGTGTCGACCACACGAAACTTGGCGTAAGAATCCACAATCAGTTGCTTCTGTTCCTGAGTAAAGAAACGCTCAGGCGTTGAATCGACCGTCAAAATACGACCATCGAACTTTCGAACAGAATCCACGAACGGCACCTTGAAGTGCAGTCCGGGCGCAAGGTCTGCCCTCACCACCTCTCCAAACTTCAACAATACCCCGCGCTGTGTCTCACTGATGACATAGACCGAGTTACTGAGAACGAAAAAACTCAAAAAGAACAGCGTTCCAATAATATTTTGTCGAGACATGGTTAACGACCTCCTCGCTGGTTACGACCATTGAGGTCACGTCGAAGCTGCTCTGTTACAGCGTCGGTGACCTCACGAAGTTGCTGAGACGTCAGACCACGACTCATTGCGCCTGGCAAGACGCCACTGCCCGCGGACGGGGCCATCTTATCGAGCGGCAGGTACATCACGTTATTACCGCCTTCAACATCGACCATGACTTTATTGGTCTTTGAGAGCACAGACTCGAGTGCATCAAGGTAAAGGCGCTCTCGCGTCACCTTGGGTGCCTTCGAATACTCATCAAGCAGCTGGTCAAATCGCTTCGCTTCACCGGTCGCTTTCGCAATCACCTGCTGTCGGTAAGCCTCTGCCTCCTCCTCAATTCGCTGCGCACGACCTCGTGCTTCTGGGACAATACCATTGGCATAGGACTCTGCCTCGTTCTTGACACGCTCTTCATCTTCCCGTGCTTTAATCACGTCATCGAACGCTTCTTGCACCTGAGTAGGAGGGCTGGCATCGTCAATGTTGACCTTCTGCACGTTGATGCCGGTCGTGTAGTTTCGCAGGTACAGTTGCAGTCGCTCTCTCACTTTCACCGCAATTTCAGCACGACCTTCGGTTAACACCAAGGCCATAGTGCCGTCACCGACGACGTGGCGCAGTGCGCTTTGTGCCGCATGCTGGAGTGATCGCTCCGGGTCACGCACTTCAAGGACGAAATTTTTGGGGTCGTTAATGACGTACTGCACCGACATACTGACATCAACAATATTTTCGTCCTGTGTCAGCATGGTTTCTCTAAACTGCGCGGAACGAACCTGTGTAATGTTCACGCGTGTCAGCGTATCGATACCCCGCGGATACCAAAACAATCCCGGCTGTGCTGTTTTGTTGTATTCGCCGAGCCTGAGTACGACAGCACGCTCTTGCTCGCCAATCTGAGTGAGACCTAACAGCCCCCAAATTGTGAGGGCAACAATCGCTACGATACCAACGAGACCGCCCATTCCCTTAGCGGTGCCACCACCTGAACCACCGGACCTGCGGCCAAACAAGCCGTTCAGCTGTGCTTGCAGTTTACGAAGGGCCTCATCAAGATCCGGAGGACCCTGATCCTTGCCACCCCAAGGATCGCGCGGACCATTGCCGCCATTGGGCTCGTTCCATGACATAACTGATTCCTCGATTAATAGTGTCGATAGTCTAACAAAACCTGTGATAATAAGGGGTGTCATCGACGCGATAACGTCAAAAACTGTACCTGGTCTTCAACCGCGCCCAATCCGCCTCCGGCAAATGGACGTTTAATGCACTGCCACCCGCCTCCAGCCATTCTTCAGACTTCACTGCCCCCAGCTCGTAAAGCGCAGCACGGAGCTTCCCTTGCGCAGGGGTCAACTCAATACAAGCATTAAAGAAATTACCCGCAAGACGCTCGCCAATCGCCATTCTAAGCAGATCCAGTCCAGCACCGGATTTGGCCGAGACGGAGACCGTGTCGGGACGTCCGTCACTGTCCCGAGTCATTCTTGGTTCGCGTTCGAGAAGATCGATTTTGTTGTAGACCAAAAGCTGAGGGATATCACCTGCGCCGATCTCCTCGAGTACTGACTCCACCTCAGACTTTAAAAACTCGCGATCGTCCGCGGCCACATCAATGACGTGAATCAGCAACGACGCGTTGAGCGTCTCCTCAAGCGTTGCGCGAAACGCTTGTACAAGCGTGTGCGGTAGGTCTGCGATGAAGCCGACCGTGTCGGCAATAACCACCTCACCCAGACCGTCTATTTCGACACGTGCAAGCGTCGGATCTAGCGTTGCGAATAACTGGTCCGCCACATAAACGATCGATTCAGACCACGTGTTAAACAAGGTCGACTTACCCGCATTGGTGTAACCCACTAGCGACACCAGCGGAACCTCTGCCCGCTCTCGTGCCCGCCGATTTTGTGCACGTTGCTGGCGCACCTTGTCGAGGCGAGACTCAATCGTGCTGACACGCTCGCGAAGCAGTCTTCGATCAGTTTCTAACTGCGTCTCACCCGGGCCGCGCAAACCGATCCCGCCTTTTTGCCGCTCAAGGTGTGTCCAACCACGGATCAGCCGCGTGCTGATGTGTTTAAGTTGTGCCAGCTCAACTTGCAGCTTGCCTTCATGCGTTCGCGCCCGCTGCGCAAAAATATCCAGAATCAATCCTGTACGCGCGATCACACGGCAACAGAGATAGGCTTCGAGGTTCCGCTCCTGACTGGGCGACAGCACGTGATTGAACACAACCAAGTCGGCTTCAACGCGGTCAACCTCTTCCTTGATCTCATCAAGCTTGCCTTGGCCAATAAAATATTTGGCCATGGGTGCTCGTCGCGACCCTCTAATAATTGAGGCTGGGTCGCCACCAGCGGAGCGCACAAGCTCAATAAACTCACCCAGATCGGGTTCGTGTCTTCCGCCATCGATTGCAATTTGGACAAGTACAGTGCACTCACCACCGTCGTGGAGATCAAAAAACATAGCAGTTATCTAACCGTTCTAGGCCGGGGAGCTTGCAGCTACTCTTATGCAGCAGCTTCTTCCTCACTGGGCTCAATCGGAATACGAACATTCCGCGCAGGCACGACGGTCGAAATGGCGTGCTTATAAACCATCTGCGAGACCGTATTTTTCAGTAGCACAACGAATTGATCAAACGACTCAATTTGGCCCTGAAGTTTAATGCCATTGACGAGGTATATTGACACCTGAACACGCTCTTTTCTGAGTGCGTTGAGGTAAGGGTCTTGTAGCGTTTGCCCTTTTGACATGTGATCTCCTTAGAAAGTTGGCGGTCGCAAAAAAGGAGGCGACCCAAGGCCCCAGAATGGGGGGCGCATAGTCTACTACGACAGTGGTGGTGCTAGGTAGTTCCTTACTTTAAATTCGACCTGTTCTTGCGCATTTTCTGCCGCACTGTCTACCCAGTTTAGATCAGTCCAGCCCCTTAGCCAGGTTATTTGCCGCTTTGCGAGCTGTCTTGTTGCAGCAATGCCTTTATCGCGCGCCTCAGCGAGCGAACATTCACCCGACAAATGTGACCAAATCTGCCGATACCCAACCGCGCGAATAGCCGGAAGATCCACATGCAAGTCGCCTCTGCGATACAAGGCCGCCACCTCGTCAACAAAACCTTGCGCCAGCATTGTGTCAAAGCGAGACTCAATTCGGTCATGCAGCGTCTGACGCTCGGCAGGCATCAGGGCTACACAGATCGCCGCTTTTTTTGACTGCTTTGACGCCGCTCTCCACTGACTCATGGGCACACCACTGAGCCGAAAAACCTCCAGTGCGCGCGCAATACGCTGGCTGTGATTCGGGTGCAATTGTGCCGCGGTAGCGGGATCAATCAGTTCGAGCTCTCGGTGCAACGCGGGCCAGCCACGCGCAGCCGCATCAGCTTCTATCTCGGCGCGCAGCGTGGGATCTGAGGCGGGCATCTCCGCCAGCCCTTCGATGAGCGCTTTAAAATACATCATGGTCCCACCGACCAAAATTGTCCGTTTACCGCGCGATCGTGCGGCTTCGGCAGCCTCAATGGCGTCGGCGACAAAGTCCGCCGCCGTGTAAACGTCAACAGGATCTCTTATATCCACCAAATGATGAGGGTAGCTCACTTGAGCTGCACCAATTGCCAAACCGCGATAAACCAACGCTGAATCGACACTAATCAGCTCCGCATTAAAGGCTTCAGCCAGGGCGATTGCGGTGTCTGTCTTTCCGGCCGCAGTTGGCCCCATGAGACAAATCAGCGGCTCGCTCGCCTTATCGGCCACGCAAGAACAACTTATCGAGCTCATCGTGACTCAATTGCACCCATGTCGGTCGTCCATGGTTGCACTGCCCAGAGTTCTCCGTGATCTCCATGTCCCGCAGCAACGCGTTCATTTCCGCAAGCGACAAGGGCCGATTCGCTCTCACTGAGCCATGGCAAGCCATTGTGGCCAATATTTCGTCCATACGTGCCGCGAGTCGATCGCTGTGCCCCACTTCGGAGAGATCTGATAGCACATCACGCACGAGTTGCTCGGCGTTATCGCGCACCAAAATGACGGGGATCTCACGGATCACCACGCTACCTTCACCGGCAATATCGATAACAAGGCCCAGTCGCAAGAACTCTCCCGAGAACTCCTCAAAAGCCGCCATTTCGCTGCTGGAGAGTGACAATGCCGACGGTACCAATAGCGGTTGGCTGACCAGATTCTGCGCGGCCCTCGCAGCTTTTAAACGCTCATAGGTGATCCGTTCGTGGGCCGCGTGAGCGTCAACCAAAACCATTCCGTGTGCATTTTGAGCCACAACATAGGCGCCGTGTAGATGCGCCACCGCGAATCCCAGGGGTGGGACGTCGGCCGCCTGATTCTCCGACATTCTATGAGCACCTGCAGGCCCGACCCCTGGATTAAGCGTGCCACGGTCCGATAAGCCTGAGCTAAAACGTTCAAAGGGCCGAGAAGGCTCAAGCGTCTCCAATGCGTGCTCAGCGACCCCGTAAGCCTCAGTAGTGAGTGTCTGACGCGGCGTTTCGAGTCCCATTGAGACCTGCTCAAACTGGGCCGAAGCAATCTCAGATAGATTTGCCGTATTCGTCTGATCCTCAGGCCTCACCTCAGCGAGAGCTCGGCCGAGTGTGCTAAACACAAAGCCATGGACAGATCGACTGTCCCGAAACCGGACTTCATGCTTCGTGGGGTGCACGTTGACATCGACTCGACTGGCATCGAGCTCAAGAAATAGCGCGTACGCCGGATGTCGGCCACCGTACAAGACATCCCGATAGGCTTGGCGAACAGCGTGTGTAATCACTTTGTCCTTCACCACTCGCCCATTGACAAAAAAGTACTGCAGGTCCGCCTGCGACCGAGAAAATGTCGGCAATCCAACCCAGCCTCGCAAAGATAGGCCGTGAGCGACCCGGTCAACCACCACACTCTGATGTGCAAACTCGTCACCGCAAATCCCAATAACGCGCCGCTGAAGATCTTGCTCGGACGTGCCCGAGGGCATCCGATGAGTCACCTTACCGTTGTGCGACAGCACGAAGTTGACATCGGGTCGAGCGAGCGCAGTCCGCTTAACCACCTCCTCAATGCGTGCAAATTCTGTTCGCTCAGTTTTCAAAAACTTTCGTCGCGCAGGCGTGTTGTAGAAGAGGTCTCGAATCTCAAGCGTAGAGCCTTGGGGATGCGCGGCTGGGGCGACGCTAACCCTCATATCACGACCCTCACACCTCGCCACATGCCCCTTGCTGGGTTGGTCTGTTGTATTAGACGTGATCGAAAATTTTGAAACCGACGCAATCGACGCAAGCGCCTCACCTCTAAAACCCAGGGTGGCAACGGCTTCTAAATCGTCAATCGACGCAATTTTACTCGTCGCGTGACGCGCGAGAGCGAGACTCAAGTCTTCGCTCGCGATACCTATACCGTTGTCGGTTATTCGTATCTGTTTCACACCGCCCAATTCAATATCAATCGAAATCTTGTCGGCAGCAGCATCCAGCGCATTCTCCAACACCTCTTTAACGACAGATGCCGGACGCTCAACCACTTCCCCGGCGGCAATTTGGTTGGCAAGTCTGCTGTCGAGCTGCCGAATTTTGCCCGTTGATGTCATCCCGACTCCGGAATAATAAGGACCTGTCCCACTCTAATACTATTAGAGGACAGGTCATTTTTTGACTTTAACGCCTCAAGCGTCACTGAGTAGCGCGAGGCGATGCCTGACAAAGTATCTCCGCGCACAACCTTCACACTGCGCCCGGCTGGCATGGGGGCGGACGACGCACGTGCAAAAACAGTACCCGGTGGCGGGTTTGCTCTAAACCAACGTTCGACCCCGACAAAAATAGCCGCCGCCATTTTGGTTTGATAGCTCGGTGTGGCCAATAACGCGGACTCCTTCGGATTGGATATAAAACCCGTCTCAACCAAGATTGACGGAATATCAGGAGACTTCAATACCAAAAACGCAGCCTGCTCGACCTTCTTTTTATGGAGGCGCTGAGCCACTTGACCCATCTCGCCCAAGATCTCTGTCCCAATGCTTAAACTGGAGTCGAGTGTTCCAGTCATGGACAAGTCTGTCAGCACACCAGCCAAGACATCGTCCAACTCTGATACTGCAACGCCACCGACTAAGTCAGCGGCGTTGCCTTTATCAGCAAGGTACTGCGCGGTAGTGGAAGTGGCCCCTCGCGTCGACAACGCATAGACCGACGCGCCATTCGCCGACGGGTGCGTAAAAGCATCGGCATGAATAGAGATAAACAGATCCGCTTGATTCTTGCGCGCCAAATCTCTGCGTCCTTTGTGGGTGATGTAATAATCGCCCGTGCGAATCATGACTGGAGTAAACCCAGGTGAGGTCTCAAACTGTCGCTTTAATCGGTCCGCGATCTGTAAGACAACGTTTTTCTCGCGCAGTTTATTAGGGCCCGACGCACCGGGGTCCTCACCACCGTGACCCGCATCGATCGCCACCACCACCGGCCGCCGACGATCGACTTGTTGCACGCTTTTCGGCGGTGTGACGATCGCCGGTACTGTGTCCGTATTGGCGTCGTAAAGGTCCAACACCAACCGATGCCCTGTCCGCTCATTAGCGGACAGTTGAAAGCTCTTCGGTTTAACCTTGGCAGTAAGATCAAAAACAACACGAAGGTCGTCGCCCTGACGGACACCTGATCTGACGCGCGCCACCGGCGTCCCCTCAAGCGGCAGATCTGTGAGTACACCCAGTAAAGATGCACCCTTCACATCCAACACCAAACGCGATGGGTCTTCGAGCTCCAAAATAGTGTGTGCGGTAGGTCCAGACAAATCCAGCACGATGCGCGTGTGGTCCGGCGCCCGCCAAAGCCGGACGTCCTCGACATCGACTGCAGCAACCGAAAAAGGGGCGAGGAGCAGTCCCAGAAGAAAAAGTAATACCGAGGGGCTGCCACGCCTATGCAACATCATCCACTCCACAGCGTTTGAGCACTTGGGACCCGTTGGTCGTCAGAGCCAAAACACGAAGTACGCGTCCCGACCCATTCTCACTCAGTTCGATTTTCAAATCGGGATTAGGCAGCCAGCCTTCACCGCGACTGGGCCACTCGATCAACACGATCGCACCGCTGGCCAGATAGTCTCTAAAACCCAGAAACTCGAGCTCTTCTGGATCAGACAATCGATACAGATCTAAATGACAGACGAGGTGAGTGTCGTCTAATTCGTAAGGCTCGCAGAGCGTGTAGGTTGGGCTCTTGACCGCCCCCGTGTGTCCGCGAGCACGCAAGACTCCGCGCGTAAAGGTGGTTTTACCCGCACCGAGCTCTCCCTCAAGAAAAACCACGTCTCCAGCGGTCAAACCAGCACCGATTTTGGCGCCCACGTCGACGGTTGCAGCCTCGTCTGCAAGAAACGTCTGAATTAAACCGAAACTAGTCATGCGCAGAGTGTACCGCGCTCGAGCTCATATCTGTCACACTGTTAGCGTGAATAACCGTGACCACACAGCAATCATTGAGACCATTCAAGCGTGGGCCCGCGAGCTCGGGTTTCAAGACATTGGTTTTACAGGCGTCAATCTTAACGAACACGAAGCCTACCTAGAAAAGTGGCTCCAAGCGGGATACCACGGCACGATGGATTGGATGGACCGCCATGGTAGCAAGCGCAGCCGCCCATCTGAACTGGTGCCTGGGACCTGCACGGTGATCTCGTGTCGAATGGACTACCTACCCGAAGCCGCAGATGCGTGGGAGATCCTCGAAAATCCGGAAAAAGGGTTCGTTTCTCGTTATGCGCTGGGGCGCGACTACCACAAACTCATCCGATCTCGTCTGGCAAAACTGGCCGAACGCATTCGCGATGAACTGGCATCGGGGACGTTCAGAGCGTTCGTCGACAGTGCCCCCGTTCTCGAACGCGCTGTCGCCGAACAATCTGGATTAGGATGGATCGCCAAAAACACCATGTTAATTAATGAGTCAGCGGGCTCTTACTTTTTCTTGGGCGAGATTTATACCGACATTCCCTTCATGCCCTCCGATCCAAAAGAAGAAAAACACTGCGGCAGTTGCTCAGCCTGTATGACCGCCTGCCCAACCGATGCCTTTGTCGCGCCCTTTGTGCTCGATGCTCGACGCTGCATCTCTTATCTCACGATCGAACACAAAGGATCCATTGACGAGGCACTGAGACCTAAAATGGGCAACCGGATCTACGGATGTGACGACTGCCAGTTGGTCTGTCCCTGGAATAAGTTCGCAACCACCAGTCCTGAACCTGACTTTTCGCCACGCCAAGGCCTGGATCAGGCTGATTTGGTCACGTTATTTGCCTGGACTGAAAGCGAGTTTGAAGCGCGACTTCAAGGCTCTCCTATTCGCCGAATCGGCCACGAACGTTGGCTTCGCAACATTGCCGTTGCGTTGGGCAACGCTGAAACAACGCAAGAAATCGTCAGCGCATTGCGCTCGAAGCTCGATACATCGTCACCACTGGTTAAAGAACATATTGCTTGGGCCCTAACCCAACACGGGTGTTAGCCACTCATTTTCACTAAATGTTCACGGTAATAACGAAGCTCTTCAATCGACTCGCGAATATCGGCCAAGGCTTCGTGAACATTGCGCTTGGGCACCGCAGGCAGATCTTTTCGCCAATAAGTGGCCAGTAGTTTGAGCGTCGTAACGTCCAAATTTCGATAGTGGAAAAAGCCCGCCAGCTCTGGCAAGTGCTTCACCATAAAACGACGGTCTTGGCAGATCGAATTGCCACACATGGGCGAGCTGTTGGGCTTAACCCATTCCTCCAGAAACGCCAGCGTTCTCGCAGAAGCCTCGGCCTCATCGATGGTGCTGGACCGAATCCGATCCACCAATCCAGACTGGGTATGCGTACGCGTATTCCATTCGTCCATTGCAGCAATCGACGCCTCGCTCTGACGCAGTGCTATAACCGGACCCTCCGCGAGCACCTCTAAATCCTGTGTGGTGACAATGGTTGCAATCTCAATAACGCGGTCAGTGTCCGGATCTAATCCGGTCATCTCCATATCGACCCAAACAAGCCTGGTTTGCTTACTCATCAATCCTCGCCCTCACAAAAGCGCCCAAAGCACATCACTATCCGATGGGACAGGGTACACTGATCTTATGGCGAATAGACGACTGACAGACCAACAGAAGCGACGCATTGACCACAATGAGACGAAGCGGCGAAAAAGCTCATTAGCTGGCCACAATGACGATGCGCTCGGCACCATCGTTGCTCGTTACAGTAAGACGGCGATCGTCAGAGACGAGGCCGGCAATACCCACAAGTGTCATCTCCGACCCAACCTCGCTCACCTGGTCGCGGGCGATCGTGTATTTTGGCTGCACAGCGATACTGGCGCCGCCGTATCAGCGCAACTCGAGCGCCGTTCAGAGCTAAATCGCCCCGATGCACGAGGCCAACTTAAAGCGGTTGCCGCCAATGTGGACCTGATCGCAGTCGTGATTGCTCCAGCGCCCGAACCGTTTGCAAATCTGATCGATCGCTATTTGGTAGCCGCGCACATTGCGGGCATCGAGGCTGTTGTCATTCTTAACAAGGCTGATTTATTGGCGATAAATCCAGAGAGTCGAGTTCTACTAAACCGCTACAAAGAAATTGGCCTTTCGGTTCTGGAAATCGACCCGAGCGCCAGCGCTACACGAAATTTAAACCGCTTGCTGGGGGACCGCACAACAGTCTTCGTCGGTCAAAGTGGCGTCGGCAAGTCATCGATCATTAATCGTTTGCTACCGGACGAAGATCTTCGAGTGGGCGAGCTCTCCGAGGGCGTCTTAAAAGGCCGACATACGACCACGACAGCCGAGGTTTTTCAGCGCCCGGAGGGCGGTTGTATTATTGACTCGCCGGGTATACGAGAATTCGGATTGCAGCACATCGATCCAGCGCTCGTCGCCCCGGGCTTTGATGAATTCAGACCGTTTTTAGGCCACTGCCGATTTCGAGATTGCAAACACCTCGTAGAGCAAGGCTGCGCTGTCTTAGCGGCGCTTGAGCGAGGGGATATTGGCGCGGAGCGATATGACAGTTTTGTCAATATTGTGCGCGATATCCCGCAGAAAACTTACTAAGGTCTTCTGCAGTCCCGTAGACTGAGTTCATGACCATGCAACGTGTCTTTTCCGTCTTAACGCTCTGCACATTGGGGGCTCTAGCCCCAGTGACCGCTTCGGCGGCTCCAACCCCGATGGGCGCTTTGGAGGCGCTAACCCCGGCTTCAGAAGCCGCCGATGCGCCGGCGACTGCCGAGCAACTGACAGAAGAGGAGGTCGCAGGGCAGGACAGCGTAAAAGACCCCGCGTGGGTAGACACCAGTCATCGCTTTGCAACCGATCGGACGTTGGCGCTCACGCGCTGGGTCGACGGATTTTTCGGTGATGTCGACAGCGACACCGAGATTGCAGAATCGCGTTTGCGACTAAAGTTGACGACCGATTGGGATGATCGACTAGGAACTGAGACTCGCGTGAGCGTCGGCGGCAAGGTCAACCTCCCTCAGCTTGCGAACCGCGTCGATCTTGTTTTCCGGGGTGATGACCCCGACGAGCTCATAGCGGGCGATAAAGAAGACCCCTCTCAAAGCCAAGTTGGCTTTCAGGTTCTTGTCGATGAGAGTGCTGCCGGCAATCATCGAACCGATTTCACGGTGGGCCTATCGGGCTCAGGACCTAAGCCCGGCATCAACTACCGATATAAAACCATATGGAATCCGAAAACATCGTTCCGATTTGCGCAACGTGCTCAGTACGACTTTGATGATGGAGCCTTCGCGACCACAAAGATCGACCTCGACTATGCGTTGTCCGAGCGCTCGCTGGTTAGAACGCAAAATCGCATACTTTATGGTGAGGAGACAGACGGCGTCGAATGGTCGACCCGCGTCGGCGTTGTTCGGCAGTGGGCCGTCACTAAAGGGTTTGAACGAGCGGCCTACGTCTACATCGGCGCGAAAGGCAATACCGAACCGAAAGACGAAGTTGAGAACTACCAATTAGGCGTGCGCTTGCGCGCGCAAGCCATTCGTGAGTTCCTATTTTTTGAATTGGAGCCGACGTTAAACCAACGCATCGACAGCCCCACCTCCGCCAGAGAGGCGACCTGGGCCATCGAGGCTCGAGTAGAACTACTGCTATTTGACTAAAATCTGCAGGGCGCTAAAGGTTTTCTTCTGCAAACGCTGCCAGACGCGATCGAACAATGCCGTTAATGTGCATGATGCCCGCATGTGGGAAGGGTTTGGCGCGCTCGACCAAATACGTCAGCCCCGACGTCAACGGAGAGATGTATTTATTATCGATTTGTGCCAAGTTGCCCAGCACGACGATTTTAGAGTCCGAGCCCACGCGACTAATAATCGACTTCAGCTGAAACTGAGTGAGTCCCTGAGACTCGTCGATAATAATATAGGCGCCATTGAATGATCTTCCGCGCATGAAATTCAATGACTTAAATTGAAGATTTGCGCGCTCCTTCACGTAGTCGATGCTCCCATTTGAACACTCGTCTGCACCGTGTAAGATTTCCAAGTTATCGTCAAACGCGGCGAGCCAAGGTGCCATCTTTTCCTCTTCCGTGCCCGGAAGAAAGCCAATGTCTTCCGCCATCGGCGGGGTCGATCGCGCGACTATGAGCTTCTTATATTTTTTTTGCTCGAGGATCGCGTGCAGTCCATAAGCAAGCGCCAGCAACGTCTTACCCGACCCGGCAGGCCCCGTCAGTACGGTCATGTCGAGATCATCATTGTCAAGCAGGCGCATCGCCATCGCTTGCTCTAGATTACGCGGTGCGAGACCCCAAAAACGCTGATTCATTAAATTATCGCGACTGTCCACGGCAAGAAAGACGTATTCCGAATCCACGTGGTCAACAAAGGCCATGAACCCATTATCGTCGTATAAAAACTGGTTCGGGTAAGCGTCTGGGAGCTCCGACTTTGGAATTCTGTGAAGGGTAATACTGCCCTCGCGAACAGTATCGACTCGATCGATACCCTCCCAAAACTCACCGTCACTGCGTCGGTAGCCCGTGGCCAATAAATCAATGTCATCAAGCACTCGATCGTGACGGTAGTCTTCAACGTGCAAAAGACCCGAGCCCTTTGCCTTGATTCGCATATTGATGTCTTTGGTCACCAAGCACACAAACTCACCGGGGTGCTCGACCTGATATTTCAACGCCACATTAATAATGCGATTGTCATTCGCCTGGTCTTGTGTGCTGTCTAAGAACGGTACGTTCTCATTGGCACTCAGGAGCTGATCGGGAAAGATGGCCAGTCGCCCCAGACGACCCGAGAGGGTTGAGCCCGGAATGTCCACGCCGACTTGTATCGCCTGAGGTGACGCCGAGCCGACGACTTTGTCGATCATCTGAATCGCAATCCGTGCTTCACGACTCACCGACTTGTCGCGACGATCCTTAATGTGATCAAGCTCTTCAAGCACGGTCATGGGAATCACCACACGATGCTCCGCAAACGCGGCTATTGCCGTCGGATCGTGCAACAGCACATTGGTGTCCAGCACGTAGGTCTTCACCGTTGCAGACTCAAGGTGTGTAGCGTCATTGACCAACTCGACTGGTTGCGGCATGCGATCCCCCAAGGACACAAAAATGAAAGCAGGGTCCCACGGCACTCGAGGGAGGCTGCGGGCATTGAGTAACGGATGAGGAAGAAGAGAGCGTCGCTGTCGGTTCACAGCGGTTAACGGCGATGTCGAGCGTCAAAGTGTGACCAGCAAACATCATTACCAATAAACCGTCCTACTCTTTCTATTTCGGGCAAAAATGAGTAAAGCCATGACCGCAACTGATGTCAATCATCGATTGGTAGTTTTTTCGCCATTACAAAAGCGTGAAAAATTGGGGCCCGTCAGCTAGGATTTGTCCGGCAAGTCGTGACTGTCGCTACCGCAGTTAAAATCAGGCTCAAGAGACCTCTCGGTGTATGTTAGATAAAAATGCTCTAAACCAGCTTCAGGGCCTTAAAAACAAAATAGAAGCAGAGAAAGAATCCGCCGAGGGAACGGTCAAAGCGACACGCAGTCGCTTTGGTTTTGTTGTGCTTGACGACGCGCGCGAGATCTTTCTACCACCCGATGAGATGCAGCGCGTACTGCCCGGAGACAGGGTCTCGATTACGATCAAACCCGTTTCGGGAAAGGACAAATCAGGTAATGCACAGACCGCAGGCGAGCTTGAGACCCTACTGACGACATCAGTCGACACTTTCGTCGGCGAGGTCGTACAAAAGGGCAAGGCATTTTTTGTAGCACCTGACGTTCCTGAGTTGATGCATTTCTCACGTTGGCTGTTCATTCCGCCCAATGCACGATCAGGCGCGAAGCAAGGCGATCTGGTTCAGTGTCAACTAAACCGCCACCCCTTTGCTGACGGGAAGCCATCGGTCAAGGTGTTGCGATCGTTTGGCCCAGCGGGTACACCCGGACTTGAAAACGAGTATTGCGCGGCTCGCGCCGGTATTCATCGTCAACTTCCCAAAAATGTTTTGAATCAAATTGAGTCGCTTCTTAGCACGACCCCGGAGAACGCCCTTCCCCGGGAAG
>Ga0208971_1000441_pt1 | contig 29523 bp, 32 predicted proteins | sample AOAMet1_18_M0_10_2_FD_188229 | JGI IMG/M metagenome (GOLD analysis project Ga0208971, IMG submission 188229) | Ammonia-oxidizing marine microbial communities from Monterey Bay, California, USA - CAN11_18_M0_10 (SPAdes) | ecosystem: Environmental > Aquatic > Marine > Intertidal zone | place...
CCGCCGATACGGCTTAGCTAGATGCGAACTTCCGGGGCCAGGTGCCACTGCAATAGGGATGACCCGTACTGTGGGTGTGCATGGAGACGCCGCGACCAAATCGCCTCTGCCCTTCAGCCACATAGTATCCTGTGACAGGCTACCGCAGCCTAGGGGTGTTTTCTATGACGGAGCCGCCTATTCTGATACGCGTTTGTCCCCATCACACAGGAGCGTAATTGCCATGTCCAGTCAGCAAACCTGCTCGTACTTACTCGCTAATCTCAACCCGGTATTGTGCTCACACCCGTGGGTTTTTGATCATATTGCAAATGACACACCGTTAGATTTAGACATGGCGACACTATTTGCGCTAGTTCAAGAAGCTGAGGGCAATACGCTGATACGGCGGGCATCGGCAGTGACCAAATCCCCGCCCACGCTTCGGCCTACATTTGCGAAAATCACCTTACAAGTTTGCTCAGATCTTGAGGCCGTAGGCCTAACCGCGGCGGTAGCTCAGGCCCTAACTAACATTGATATGTGTGCCAATGTTGTCGCCGCTGCATTACACGATCATGTCTTCGTACCTTACGAGCGTAGATTTGAAGCCATTAAGTGCCTAGAAGCCTTGTCATTCTCTGCCCAACAGTTACACCCTGAGGACTAGCAGCGCGCGGCGTCTCGGCAATATCTTGCCAGTCGACTTTGTATAATTTAATCCTTGCAAACAAAATTTCGACCACTACACAGCACCAACGCCGGTGCAAAGTTTGTGCCGTAGTGCATAAGGACTTTTTCACACCAAGACTATGGCTAAACGCTAAATCAAACGCCTATACTGTGATAAAGGTCACGGAAAGACCTCGACTAATAATAGCTCGAAGTCGCGCCGTAATGTGTCGCGCCTTACGACTGGAAACAGGATGCAAAAGGAAATGGATACTTCCTCACTGAAAGTGCTAGTGGTTGATGACGAAGCCTTCGTGCTCAAACTCACAGTCAGAATTTTATCAAAACTAGGCTATGACGACGTTGTTACAGCAGACAACGGAGTGGTAGCGCTAGGTGAGATAGACAATGTGACGACGCCTTTTGATGTCATTATTTGCGACCTGAATATGCCTGAGATGGATGGCATAGCCTTCATGCGGCACGCAGCCGACAGGAACGTAAGCGCTGGCATGATCCTGCTCAGCGGCGAAGATGAGCGAATGCTCGAAACCGCGAGAGACCTCGCCGCCGCTCACAAACTGCACATATTGGGTGTGATTCCTAAACCTCTCAAACCAGACGCACTGAACAACCTTCTTAATACATTTCAACCAACGGCAGTGGTTGAAAAACAAGGCTGGCATCAAGAAGGAATTTCAGAAACTGAACTGCTAGATGGCATGAACTCAGACCAACTGCATCTGGTGTACCAACCCAAAGTGAATATAAGCACGGGGGAAGTCACCGGCGTTGAAACCTTAGCAAGATGGATGCACCCAGAGAAAGGTCTGCTGGGACCTGGAGCATTTATTCCCCTTGCCGAGGAAACGGGGCATATCGACCAGCTCACTTGCGCTATCTATCGAAAAGCCATGCATCAGGCGGGAGATTGGTTAGCTCAGGGCATTACGATGAAAATATCGGTCAACATATCGGTCAACTCTTTCACGGCTCCGGGCTTCACTGACTTTCTCATTGAAACCGCCCAGAACGAAGGCATGGATTTATCCAATGTAGTGTTGGAAGTCACCGAAACTCAGGTCATGGACAACGCCCTGGGCATACTGGAGACACTGATGCGCCTTCGCATGAAACGATTCGCGCTTTCAATCGATGACTTTGGTACCGGCAATGCTTCTATGGAACAGCTTAAGCGCATTCCATTTAGCGAACTAAAAATTGACCGCGCCTTTGTCTTTGGTGCCGCAGAAAATGCAGGAGCACGAGCAATACTTGAATCCAGTGTCACCCTGGCGAAGAGCCTAAAAATGGATATTGTCGCCGAAGGCGCAGAAGGCAGAGAAGACTGGGATCTTTTAGCATCGTTAGGCGTGGACACAGTTCAAGGTTTTTATTGCGCTAAACCCATGAACAACGCAGATCTCATGACCTTTTTAGAAGACTGGACAGGGCCGCATTGAGCAAGGCCCCAAACCTTCTCAAAAAAATATTTCCAACACAAACAAAACCCAGCGCAAGGAATTGCACTATGAGCAGCAAAGAAAACATAGATCAAAATGAAGCTTTGGTTGCCGCCATTCAACTTTCACAGGGCGTCATCGAATTCAATTTAGACGGCACTATTATTAGCGCAAACCAAACTTTTCTTGATCTTATGGGGTACTCCTTAGCGGACATTGAGGGTAAGCACCATAAAATATTTTGCTCAGAGACCTATGCGAATAGCCAAGAGTACGCAGCATTTTGGGAGCGACTGAATCAAGGGAAATTCGACACTGGTGAATACGTACGGTTCGGGAAAGATGGAGAAGCTGTTTACATTCGAGCCTCGTACAATCCGATCATTGACGAAAATGGTCAGCCTTACAAAGTCATTAAAATCGCATCAGATGTCACGACTCTTAAGCTGGAAAATGCAGAGGCACAGAGCAAAGTCGCCGCTATTGATTTGTCTCAAGGCACCATTGAGTTTGCTATGGACGGCACAATCATTACCGCAAATGAGTCATTCTTAAGCACGCTCGGCTATTCACTCGATGAAATACAGGGCAAGCACCACAGCATGTTCTGCGACGATGCCTACGCAGCAAGTGAGGACTATGCCAAATTTTGGGAAACGTTACGTTCCGGAACCCACCATCGAGGGGAGTTTAACCGCACGGGTAAGAACGGACGCCAGCTCTGCATCCGCGCCACCTATAACCCTATTTTTAATTTAAAAAATGAACCCGTAAAAGTTCTCAAAATTGCTGACGACATTTCAAAGCAAAGACGCATGGAAGCGGAAAGAGACAAACAGCAGGCGCTGATAATGGAAATGTCGACCCCCGTAATGCAACTGTGGGACAACATTTTATTATTGCCGGTGGTAGGTCTAGTCGACTCCAAACGCGTACAGTTGATCATGGAAACAGCACTGCAAAAAATTCTGGACTATCAAGCGAAGCTGCTCATATTAGATATCCAAGGCGTGCCTGCTGTGGATAGCGCCGTCGCAAATCACCTGATTCAAATAACGAAAGCCACCCGATTAATGGGGTGCACTTCGATAGTCACAGGTATTTCTCCAGAAATTTCACAGGCGTTGGTTAATTTGGGTATTGAATTAGGCGACATCCAGACCCAAGCAACATTAAAAGATGGCGTGAGTTTTTCTCTAGCTAATTTGGGCATGAAGCTTCAAACAATTAATACCAATTAAGAAGTTACCGTAAACTAGAGTTTCTTTAATGACCATATCGTCGCAGTCGCACAGCATTACCATGCATGAAACCCAGAGGTGCCTGGTCGTTCCAATTCAGGAAGAACTTTCTCAAACAGCCGCCGTTAGCATCCAGCAACAAATCCTCGAGCGAGTACATGCAAGCCCTCTAATCGGCGTAGTGATCGATTTGGCCGGAGTACAGATTATTGACAGCGCGCTATGGACTACTTTTATCAATACGAGTCGAATGATCAAAGTCATGGGGGTGCCCTCGGTATTGACAGGACTAAACCCAGGCGCGGTCGCATCGATCATTGACTTGCAGTTGGACTGCGACGAAATCGAGACCGCCATGCAACTTGAAGACGCCCTAACGATGCTAACTCGAGGGTGTCCAGATCCATCTGAATTAGCACCAGCGCCTGAGGCTACGCCTGCCGAGGCTGACCCAACCACAAATACAGCAATAGACGCGTCAAACGACGCGCAGTAAAGGTTTTCGCCCCAACGTAGCAAAGGCCGACTAAAACTATGACTCTGGATGCAATCAAATTGCAAATCGAAGAAACATCCGATGTGGCATATGCCGCACTAGACGCTAAAAACTTTGCCAAAGGCCTGGGATTTTCTATTGCTGATCAATACACAATTGCAACGGCAGTCAGCGAACTCGCGCAAAATATCGTCAAATACGCCGACTTTGGTCATGTCACTTTAACAACAATTGAAAAGGGTTCTAACGTTGGCATAGAGGTCGTAGCGAAAGATTCCGGTCCGGGCATCGAAGACCTCCCAAACGCTATGGAGGACAAGTTCAGTACGGGAGGCACCATGGGCGTTGGCCTACCCGGCACCAGGCGGCTAATGGATGACTTTCACATCGCCACTGTTTTAGGTGAAGGCACCCAGATTGTGGTGAAAAAATGGCTATAAAACAGGTGTTAAAGGTGGATTATGCGATCGCTGAGAAGCCCCTTGAGTCTGTCAATGGCGACCAGGCATTTTTTCAACAACACGACGGATCCGCTTTCTTTGGCATCGTTGATGGAGCTGGCCATGGGCAAGATGCCAACGAAATTGCCACTATCGCGTGTGAGTTTTTAAAAGAAAATACCCATCTCGAGCTAACAACAATGATGCAAGCTCTGCACGTGCACCTGAAGGGAAGTCGAGGAGGCGTGGCCATCATTTGCAAGATTGATCTTGTGGCTGCACAAATCAACTGCGTTGGCGTGGGCAATATTGAGATGCGCATGTTTGGCTCACAAACAAAACGCTTTGTTTTGACCCCCGGAGTACTGGGCTATGACATCAGGACACCTCAGCATCAGACTACCGACTTAAATGTGGGTGATGTTTTAGTGATGCATAGTGATGGAATTTCGAAAGTCTTCGATCTCTACGACTATCCTGATTTACCTTGGGATGACGCCAAGACAATTGCAACCACCATTATCGATAGGTTCGGCAAGAGCAATGACGACGCCACAACGCTTGTCGTCCGAGTAGCATGAGCCCGACATTAAGCTGTGTACGGTTATTGGTGCTAATGAGACAAAAAACCAGATGGTGCAAGGAAGCCGCATGATTGAGCTGGGCAATATTTCGATACGCAACGACGACGGCATTTTACAATGCCGCAATAAAATTCGTATGTTAGCCGTAGCGTTCGGCTTCAGTGATATTCAAGCCACACGAATCGCAACCGCATCATCCGAAATATGCCGGCAACTGTTACCCGATAATGGGCGACTATCCGTTGAGACAATGGTTGATGACATCGAGGGCAATTTAGGCTTTGCACTCGCGTTCAAGGGTGCTTCGTCAGAGTTCTCGACAGAGCGTTACGCCTTGGTTTTTGACACTGTTAAATCTGACTCAAACAACAACGGCGGCCCGAGTTTTTACGCGTTTAGATACCTTCCCAATACAAGTCTCGTAATCTCCGACGCGCTGGTTGAAGCTCAAAGGACCATTGTCAGTCAGCTTAGTGAAGAAGAACTCATGGCTGAGTTGCAAGAGGCTAAAGAGGAGGCCGAGGTCGCCGCTCAGGCGAAAAGCGAATTTCTCGCCAACATGAGCCACGAAATCAGAACACCGATGAATGGTGTTGTCGGGATGATTGAACTTCTCAACCTGACAAAGCTAGACGCCGAGCAGCACGAAATGCTGCAAACAATCTCTGATTCGGGCCAATCGTTGCTCACCATCATTAACGATATCCTCGATTTCTCTAAGTTTGAGGCTGGCAAACTTGAAATAGAGGAAATTGAAACCACGTTGGTAACGTTTCTGGAGAGCACAGCTCAGACGCTAGCCCCCAGCGCCCTGAAAAACGATGTGCAGATTATCGTCCACGCTGCTGCAGGCACCCCTGACCAGTTAATGTTGGATCCGGTTCGCACCGGCCAGATACTCATAAATCTGGCCAGCAACGCCATTAAATTTTCTGATGGTGGCGAAGTGCTGGTAAAAGCTGAGCGTATCGATCCAACTCATGAAGGCAAAACATCCTTGCGCCTAAGTGTTGTAGATCAAGGTATTGGCATATCAGAGGAGGCACAAAAAAACCTTTTTCAAGACTTCAGTCAGGCTGATTCATCGACAACGCGGAAATATGGGGGTACGGGCCTAGGCCTTGCCATCTCCAAACGACTCACGGAGATGATGGGTGGCACCATTGGGGTAAAAAGCCGCCCAGGAGAGGGCTCTACCTTTTACTGTGAAATTCCGTTCAGTGTGGTCAGTGAACAGACGCAGTCGCAAAGCCGGGACCACCTTGAGGGACTGCGGGTACTGATTTTGAGCCGCAGCGAAAACTATCGCGCAACTTGTGTCAGTTATCTCACCGCTGCGGCGGCGTGGCCTACCACAGCCGATTCAGCAGCAGAAGCGCTGCAACACTGCATCGACGCCCAATCAGCAGGACAGCCCTTTGACATAGTGCTCATTCCGAATCTCACGGGACATTCCGATTGTGTTACTACGTTAACCTCCGCCGTGCCTTCGCAACTGGCAGTACTGCCTAAGTTGATCATCGGTGCAGATCCCCGGCAGCCCACACCCGATTTAAAGCCGGGTCAGGTGGCTACCACTTTAGACATCAACCCTTTGCGGCAAGAGAACTTCTTCCGCACCCTTGCGGCTGTCACGGGTAGAGCCACAACAGAAGTCGAATCCAGGTCCTCAGATATTGAGCTGCCTACTAAAATCGCCCCCTCACCAGATGAGGCGCACGCTCAGGGCAAACTTATCCTTCTTGCTGAAGACAACCCCACCAATCAAAATGTGATCCGACGACAGTTAAACCGTTTGGGTTATGCCTGTGAGATTGCAGATGACGGTAAAGCCGCCTTTGAGCTGTGGCAAGAAAAGTCTCACGCCTTGCTGCTAACCGATTGCCACATGCCGCGGTGGGATGGCTTTGAGTTGACCGCCGCGATTCGCGCTCACGAGGACCAGACTACCAATCACCTACCGATTATTGCCATCACGGCAAATGCACTTCACGGAGAAGCCGAACGCTGTATCGAGAAAGGCATGGACGACTTTATGACTAAGCCCGTCGAAATGGCGGTCCTGCTCTCAAAGCTTGAGCAGTGGATGGGTGATGGGGGCATTGCACACGCTGCCAATGAGAGCCCTGAGGTCGGGCATGGCGAGGCCTACGACGTCAAGAGCGCACCGACGGAAGCCAACTCTGCTATCAACCCACAAGTGTTGATGGATATGTTTGGTGACGACGAAGAAACCTGCACAGAGATCTTGCAGGACTTCCTAGATCCATCCTGGACAATCATAGAAGAAATACACGACGGGCATACCACAAGGTCATCCGAGTCGGTGCAGCAAGCAAGCCATAAACTCAAGTCTGCAGCATTCAGCATCGGTGCTGAGGCGTTAGGCGATCAGTGCCAACGAATTGAAGCCGCGGCAAAAGCCGACGATTGGCAAACTATCGATCTAGTCGTACCCGCCATTCGCGGGTCTATGGAAAAAATCGCTGCTTACATAAAACTGCTGTGATCGACCCTTTAAGGGTTAAAAATTGGGTTATCTCGGGCCCTCGCACGAGAGAATCCGATCACTTGGATAAATTGGATCGGAGATCCCAAAGAAAGCAAAGGGCGTCCCCTGCAATTACCAGACTGTAATCGCAAAAGAAGTAGATCGATTAGTTCATGACTAACCGTTTGAAATTGCGGAAAAAATGGTGGGTCGTGCTGGGTTCGAACCAGCGACCAATTGGTTAAAAGCCAACTGCTCTACCGACTGAGCTAACGACCCGAAAAGAATGCGCTATCACTGCGAGGGGGGTATCGTACGGATTCTAAAAAAAAGTGCAAGCTAACTATGACGTCCCAGCCAATAAGACCCTTTCATCTTGCCCTTCCCTGCAAAGACTTAGCGAAGACTCAAGCCTTCTATTGCGAGATTTTAGGATGCAGTCTTGGAAGAACGAGTGAGTGTTGGATCGATCTCAATTTATATGGTCACCAGCTAGTTTTTCATGACTGCGGTGGCGAAACTCTCCCGGAAATGCTCAATCCTGTGGATCAACACGCCATTCCGATACCACATTTCGGGATTGTGGTGACACCTCCTAGCTTTGATGCCCTCGCGGCGCGTCTCAATGGCAACGTCGATTGGATTTTAGAACCCAGTGTTCGCTTTGAAAACACGGCGGGTGAGCAGAAAACACTATTTTTTCGAGATCCCAACAATTATGCGTTGGAATTCAAAAGCTTTGCTGATGACCGTTTCCTTTTCGAACCTTTCGAAGACTGAATCAGCCCAGAACGAACCAAAAACAACCGACCTCGAAACCTCAGAAGGCTCCTAAAGACGCCGGTGAGCTCACTTACGCATAACGGGTGGGATCACTCACACCTGCCTCAAAAAAACCCTGCGCCCTCAGCCTACAGCTGTCACAGCGACCACAGGCTATACCCTCGTCACTCGCCTGATAGCAGGAAACCGTCTGTTCATAATCAACGCCCAGATCCATGCCACGAGCGATGATTTCAGCCTTAGTCATATCAATAATAGGAGTGCAAATCTTTATGGGGTCTCCCTCAACACCGGCCTTGGTAGCAACCGCCGCCAAAGCACCGAAAGCGTCTATAAATTCTGGGCGACAGTCGGGGTATCCGGAATAATCAACCGCGTTGACCCCAATATAAATTTCCGATGCGCCAATAACCTCTGCCCAACCCAAAGCAATCGATAGAAAAACCGTATTACGCGCCGGGACATAAGTAACGGGTATGCCCTCCGTGGGCTCGACCGGCACGTCAATCGCATCGTCAGTGAGTGCAGAGCCACCAATACCTCTCAGGTCGAGGCTAACCGTCTTATGGATGATCCCCTCAAAGCTTGCTGCAACTCGTGCGGCTGCGCTCAGCTCGGCTCTATGGCGCTGACCGTAGTCAAAACTCAAGGCATAACATTGTCGGCCAGCAGCATGCGCCATAGCCAGTACAGTCGCAGAATCTAGTCCACCAGAAGTCAGCACCACCGCTTTCATAAGTTTGCTTTCCTTAATGACCCGGCGCATCGTTCCACAGCAGTTTGTGCAGCTGCAGCTGAAATCGGCCCGGCACCCTATCCTGCAACAGCCACTCTGCCAACTCTCGGGGCTGTAACTCTCCGTGGGTAGGGGAAAATAATATGTCGCCCACTCGGCCTGCCAGCGCCAGCTCATCGACTTTAAAGCGGGCCCAATCGTAGTCACGCCGACTACTGATCACAAACTTTATCTGATCATGTGGGGTTAACTCGGCAATGTTGTCCCAAAGATTTCTGTGAGATTCACCAGAATCAGGAGCTTTAAGGTCCATAACTCGACTAACGCGCCTATCAACGTCAGCTATAGGCAGGGCACCGCTGGTCTCCAGTGACACCTCATAACCCTCGTCACACAACTGTTTTAACAGTGGCAGACTTTCTGGCTGCGCCAAGGGTTCGCCACCTGTTACACAAACACGCGGGCAAGAAAAACTTTTTATCTGCTGCAAAATCTGTGTGAGGGTTAAAATTTTGCCGCCGGAGAATGCGTATTCGGTATCGCACCAAACGCACCTCAGAGGGCAGCCGGTCAACCGGACAAAGACCGTGGGCAACCCTACGCTGCGCGCTTCCCCTTGCAAGGAATGAAATATTTCCGTGATGCGAAGTTCTGGATCCGTCGAGGCAGTCATACCAGTAGCTTAAAAATTCTCGTCCAAAAAATCCCGGGCCAGCTGCGCGGCTGGGTGACGAGGGTATTCCCGAATGACTTGTTCGAGGTACTCGCGGGAGCGATCCCGACTACCCTTGAGGAAGTGTACTTTACCAAGCTTGTAAAGTGCGTCAGGGACTTTTGCATTTTTGGGATATTGATCGAGTAACAGCTTAAAGTTTTGCCTCGCCAGCTCTGGCTCAGACGGGTCGACGACAAGATAAAGCTCTCCCAGCCAATAATGTGCGTTGGGCGCATAAGCCCCCAAAGGGTAGCGGCCTAAAAAGTCTTGAAAAGCGTCAACAGCAGCAGTGAAGTTTCGCGACTTCACATAGCTGTAGGCCGCCTGATATGCAGACTCCTCTGCAGGGTCAGCCACCGGTGGCTCTGCTACTGGCCTCATAGGAATATCGGTATTATTGGGAGGACTAGGCGCTATGCCACCGCCAAAGGTCAGACCTGAAGTGTCCCCCGCAGGCACCTCGGTAGCTTTGGCAGTAGCCAACTCAGCGAGCCTTCGATCGAGGTCAATATATCGCTCTAGGCTCTGCTCCTTGAGGCGTCTAATTTGCGACGTTTGTTCCTCAACGACGCCATTAAGACGACGAACCTCTTCCTGCAGTTGCTGGACTTGAATCACAAGTGCACCTGCGTTAACCGCGGTTGTAGTGTCGTTGGCAGTGTTTTCAATCGGCACGGCCGTGGTCGTAAGACCTGAATACGGCTTGACGCCTCCTTGCACTGCAGGCTGCACGCTTGGCTTTACTGTGCTCGTCGAGGCGCTAACAGCTGCGTTGCCTTCCCGCTCGGCCTCAAGATCAATAAAATCTTGAGCTGAAGCGTTCAAGGCTGCCATAAGAATCGGCACGACAATAAAAAAGCCGGCTATAACAACCGGCTTGGTCTGGCTATTTTTCAATGGAGATTGACCTTACTTGAGCTCGACACGGCGATTTTGCGACCAATTCGCCTCGCTGGATCCAAATGCCACCGGGTTTTCTTCGCCGTAGCTAATGCTCTCAACACGGTAGCTGGGAACACCATTTGCAACCATATAATCGCGCACAGCATTGGCACGGCGCTCACCTAGCGCCAGGTTGTACTCACGGGTGCCACGCTCGTCAGTATGGCCTTCGAGGCGAACGCTATCGTCGTTTGATAGCAAGACCGCAATGTGGGCGTCTACCGCCATTCGAGCAGCATCCGTCATAGAGGAACTGTCAAAATCGAAGTAAAAGACTGTACCGGCAGACATCGCCGCGTCTTGTAGCTGCTGTTGCTCCGCAGCGGCGGCGGCTTCAGCTTGTGCCTGCGCCTCTTTCGCTGCGCTCTCGGCTGCTACCGCAGCAGCCTCTTCTGCAGCGGCTGCTTCAGCGGCCGCGGCCTCAGCTGCTGCACTATCGTTTGTCTCATTACCCGAGCAGGCAACTAACAATAAGGAACCGAAAAGAATGCTGGCAAATTTACCGGCTACTGGAAGTGATTTCATGAGTCTGTCCTATCTGAAAATTTGTTGGATAAACCACAGAGAGTAATGTATCGCATCCTTCAGCAAATTGCTGGCTGATTAGGCAATTTTATTCTAATCCGATTTTAAAAACTCAAAAAATCATAGGTCGAACCCTGTTATTTTGACGATATCGACCGCCTTAAGGCAGATAGGGCGACCAAGAGGGCTCCTGCACTTCACCATCTCGGGCGGGAAGATTAAAGCTAACACCACCGTCGACAGCCACCGCACCCAAAATACTCTGTCCGTTTCGTTTGGTAGCATAAAGAACAATTGAACCATTGGGCGCGATGGTTGGACTTTCGTCCAAACTGGTAGCCGTCAATACGGTCAATCGTTCTGTTACTAAGTCGAAAACCGCAATGTGGTACGCACCATCTTGCTGATGAACCAGCGCAACGTTTCGGCCATCCTGGGCAACCCGGGCCCTCGCGTTATAACGCCCCTCAAAGGTCACCCTCGTGGTATTACCGCTTTTAAGATCATAACGATAGATCTGGGGCCGGCCACCACGATCAGAAGTAAACAGGAGGGACTGACCATCAGGCATCCAGGTCGGCTCCGTATCAATGGCATAGTGCTTAGTCAGACGGGTCAGCCGCTTGGAGGCGAGATTCATGAGATAAATATCTGGACTGCCATCCTTACTGAGCACCATAGCCATAGAATTACCATCAGGGGAAAATACCGGTGAATTATTGAGCCCCTTGAAGTTTGTCAGCTGCTCCCGAGCACCGGTAGCCAGGTTTTGTCGATAAATGGCAGGGCGCGAGGTCTCGAAGGAAACATAAGCCACCTCGTCACCATCGGGTGACCAGGAGGGACCTAGAATAGGCTCGCGACTCTCCAATAGAACAATGGGTCTCGCGCCATCGGAGTCGGCGAGCGTCAATCGATAAAAATCTTTCCCCGCTGGGTTACGAGTCACCGAGACATAAAGCAACCTTGTCGCAAAAGCTCCGGGTATTCCCGTCAGCTTTTCGTAAACCTCATCGGCAATTTTATGCGCTAACATCCGCACTTCCGAAGCCGCTCCCATGACGACGCCCTCTTCTACTGACAACTCCCGAGTGCTGTCAAAGAGCTGCCAGCTCAGCTTCAAGTTGCCAGCAGCCGCCAATTCATACCGACCGATCAATACATAATCACTGTTAATCGCTCGCCAATCTCGGAAATATAGTTCCGATCCACGAGAGGGATAACTGAGCATATCTCGTCGACTCACCGGGGAAAACTGACCACTGCGCGCGAGGTCTGAGTCAATAATACGAGCGACGTCCTCTGGCGAGGCACCCGACCCCGACCAGCCAAAAGGCACCACAGCGATCGGCGTTGGATTATCGACACCACGGGTAATCTCTATTTGAAGCTGAGCCAGTGCAGGAAATGTTGCTACGCACAGACTCAAAATAAGCACTCGTAATAAATTAGGCATCAATACCTCAGGTCCTCTGGACGAAAAATAAGCTGAAAACGACGAAAATCACGTTCAAACACAGCACGTTCTAGAGATTTTACCTCAGAAAAGCGCGCGACCTTTTCAATTGCGTTCACTGCGCTGCTATCAAAGGCAACATTACCGCTCGATTCCAGTACCGTCACCCCCACAACATCCCCAGTTGGCACGAGGGCTATTTCAAGGATGGCGACCATATTGTTCCGGGCCGAAGGGGGGCGGGTCCACCGACCAATCACTGCCTGCTTAATCAACGCCGCCACTTGATCACTCACAGTACCCACACTACCTTTTTGGCTCAGTTGCTCAGACGCTAACACCGATTCAATGTCACTGAGGGTTTCTTGGCTCAATTGCTCTGGAGTACGCTCAGGCTTCGCCGCCTCCAAGGGAACGTCAGGCTCAACCTTTTTTTCAGGCGTAACAGCAGCTGGTATCGGTTCGGTCGTTGCTTGGGGCTTGGGGTTGGGTTTGGGTTTGGGTTTGGGTTTGGGCTTAGGCTTAGGCTTAGGCTTGGGCTTGGGTTTGGGCTTCAACGTATCGGCTGAAACCAAGGTCGCTTTAATGGCAACAGGTGCTGAAGTACGCGCCTCAATAGTCACCGGGTTAGCCCAGCGCACCATTAGTAATCCCGCCACAACAAGATGTAAAGCCAGCGTAAGCACAACGGGCATTCCAAACCATGTCACTCGGTCTGAAAAAGTGCTCACGGGGCCATCGGTTCCTCTGTCACCAGACCGACTGAAGGTGCTCCTGAGGCTTGGAGCGCTGACATTACTTCGACCACCCTTCCGTAGGGCACGGCCGTATCACCCCACACTAATACCGGCTTGTCGGGGTCACGTCGCAATACCGCGGAAACACGCTGCTGCACCGTGACCAACTCCAGCGCCTGCTTGTCATTGCGACCCAAATTTATAAACAAGCGACCCGCTTTATCAACTGAAACAATAAGGGGCTCACTGTCTTGGTTTTTCACCGGCTCAGAAGCGGCGTCAGGAAGATCAACTTTTACCCCTTGCATCAACATGGGGGCCGTCACCATAAAAATTATGAGTAGCACCAGCATGACATCGATGTAAGGAACCACATTGATTTCGGCAACAGCTCGACGTTTACGCATCGGCGTTAATCCGCGCTGCGCCGCGCGCGCTGGGCGTAGGTCTGGCGCTGAAGAATTCCAGAGAATTCATCGACAAATGTATCGTAGTGATTAATCAAACTATCGGATCGTGCGGCAAAGCGGTTGTAAGCGAGCACTGCAGGAATTGCGGCAAACAACCCCATGGCCGTTGCAATTAAAGCCTCTGAAATACCTGGCGCTACCGTTGCAAGCGTCGCCTGGGTTGCGTTGGCGAGCCCGCGAAATGAATGCATGATTCCCCAAACCGTGCCGAACAAACCTATGTAGGGGCTGGTTGATCCTACGGAAGCCAAGAAGGGTAAGTTCGATTCCAGACGGTCGCTTTCCCGCAGGGTGGCTACACGCATCGCACGTCGTGCTCCCTCGAGCACGGCGTCAGCTTCGATATCTGACTGCTGAGACAACCGCGAGAACTCTTTGAAGCCCGCTCGAAAAATGCTCTCTACACCAATAGGCGTGGCGCCGTCGGCCAGAGCCTCATTGCCTTCCCGATAGATCTGCGCAAGGTCAACACCCGACCAAAAATGTGCCTCAAACCCGCCCAGCTCCTCAGTCATTCGCCGGTACAACATCACCCGCTGAACGATCAAATACCAAGAAGACACAGACGCCAGTAAAAGAATTAGCATGACCACCTGGACGGTCCCACTAGCGCCAATAATCAGCTCCAGAATGCCTAATTCTTCACTCACACGAACCTCCCTAAATTTTAAATTCTAAATTCTGTGAATCTTTAATCTTTTGACGCAGGTCTGCGGGCAGGCGGCATGGCCGACCGTTCTCATTGTTAACCAAAGCAAGGGTCACCGTGCCTTCAACCAAACAAGTTGCACCCCGCAGCACTGTCTGTGCGAAAGTTAGCGTCGCAGCGCCCGTATTCGTAATGCGCGCTGTTGCCTTAATCGACTCGTCTAGCCGCGCAGGACACCGATAACTAACATTGGCCTCCGAGACAACAAACATTAAATTTTCACCCGGGAAAGCCGGTTTGTCATAACCGAGTGATCGCATGTATTCCGTCCGGGCACGCTCAAAATACTTTAGATAATTGACGTAATAAACAATGCCTCCGGCATCAGTATCTTCTATGTAGACCCTCACCGGCAGTGAAAATTCCCCTGGTGGCGGCTTAGTCACCTATCGGCATCCAAGTCTAAGGGCAGAGTATTTTCCCGATCAGCGCGAGGCATTTGTATTCCAAAGTGCCGATAAGCCGCTTGCGTTACTATTCGACCACGAGGTGTGCGCAGCAGGTAACCCTGCTGAATAAGGTAAGGTTCGAGCACATCTTCGAGGGTGCCTCGTTCCTCTGACAGCGCAGCAGCTAGACTGTCAACACCCACAGGACCACCCTCAAACTTTTCAATAAGCATGAGCAAAAGACGGCGATCTAGGTGGTCAAGGCCAAGTTGATCAACATTGAGCATGTCTAAAGCCTGCTGAGCCACTAGTTCAGTGATCCTGCCGTCAGACTTCACCTCTGCATAATCCCTCACCCTTCGTAAAAGGCGATTGGCAATGCGGGGGGTTCCCCGTGCGCGTCGCGCCATTTCTCTGGCGCCCGCATCATCGACTGGAATCTCGAGCAATTTGGCCGAGCGCGCCACAATTTTTGTTAGATCATCGACTTCGTAAAACTCAAGGCGCTGCACGATGCCAAAACGATCTCTCAGCGGCGACGTCAAAAGCCCCGCGCGAGTGGTTGCCCCCACTAACGTAAAGGGCGGAAGATCGAGCTTGATAGACCTAGCCGCCGGCCCCTCTCCAATCATAATATCCAGCTGATAATCTTCCATAGCAGGATAAAGGATCTCTTCGACATAAGGACTAAGCCGGTGAATTTCGTCGATAAACAAGACATCACCCGGTTCAAGATTTGTCATTAGCGCGGCAATATCGCCGGCCTTTTCTAGCACCGGCCCACTTGTAGTCTTTAAAGCCACACCCATTTCGTGGGCGATAATACTGGCAAGAGTTGTTTTACCGAGCCCCGGGGGCCCAAAAATAAGTGTGTGATCTAGGGGTTCGCCTCTTTGTTTAGCCGCTGCTAGAAAAATTTCCATTTGCTCGCGCACAACACGCTGACCCAGATAGTCCTCAAGGCACTTAGGCCGAATAGCACGATCCACCTGCTCATCGCCGCGGGCTCCCTGCTCTGGCGCAATTAAACGATCGGTCTCAATAGTCATCGATTTCCCTTCGGCGCTGATGCCTTCAAGGCCCGGCGAATAAGCTCTTCGCTGGATTCGATAGACTCGTCATCGACAGCCGCGACTAGCCGAGATGCTTCAGGAAGTTTATAGCCCAGTGCGACCAGTGCTTGCTCAGCCTCGGTGCGACTGTCCATCGCCGGCGCGACCGACACGAATTGACCTTGAGTACCTGGTATCGCTGGCGACAGCTCCTCAAGCCATTTACCAGCTTTATCACGCATTTCCACTAAAAGTCGTTCAGCGGTCTTACGTCCAACGCCCGGTAGTGCCACCAATGTCGCCACGTCATCACGCTGCAAGCATTGGGCAAAGGCACGGGCATCGAGGCCAGACAGCAGCGCCAGAGCCAGTTTAGGTCCCACCCCACTCACCTTAATTAACTCACGAAAAAGGCGTCGATCGGCCTCTTCCCTGAAACCATATAGCAACTGAGCATCTTCTCTCACCACAAAATGCGTCAGCAGCGTCACCTCTTCCCCCACCGCGGGAAGATCAAACAGCGTCGTCATGGGCACCTGTAGCTCGTAACCGATGCCGCCAACGTCTACCAGTAACTCAGGCGGCCGCTTGACGATGAGGCGCCCCCTTAAATATCCAATCATCAGCCGTACTCAGCGTGACCGACCACGGCTGCGAACCGTGGCAGGAATGTGTTGTAAAGATTGATTCGAATGCAAGTGACACAATGCTGCAGCAAGCCCGTCAGCCGCATCTTCTTTCGGTGCAGCCGGCAGTTTAAGCAATACTTTTACCATATGTTGTACCTGCTCTTTGCTAGCGGCTCCGGTGCCAACAACGGCCAGCTTAATTTGACGTGCCGCATATTCATAAACGTGCATGCCTCTGTGAACACATGCCGCCATCGCAGCTCCCCGGGCATGCCCAAGCTTCAGTGCGGCGTCGGGGTTCCGCGCCAAAAACACTTCTTCAATTGCCAACTCATCGGGGTTGAATTCATCAATAATGCTGTTTAGCGAAGAAAATAGCACGCCTAGGCGAGGCCCAAGCGCTTGATCCACAGGTAAACGAATAATACCGCTAGTCACGTAAACAGCAGCTTTACCCTCCGTCCTGATAACGCCAAACCCCGTTTTTCTCGAGCCGGGGTCAATACCCAGAATCGTGGCCATGGCAAATCCCTTGTCGCTGAGTGCATTCTGACTGAAACTAAGCCCAACGTCACAGAAAGTGAAGCGTCTTCCCGTTAATCGTTTTTAACCACGTCTGGACGGCGCAACTTAATGCTGAGTTCTCGAAGTTGAGCGTCACTGACCCGCCCGGGTGCTTCAGTCATCACACAAGACGCTGATTGGGTTTTAGGGAAAGCAATAACATCTCTGATTGACTGCCCCCCCACCATCAATGTCACCAATCGATCAAGACCAAATGCCAGGCCCCCGTGAGGCGGCGCCCCATACTGTAGAGCGTCGAGTAAGAAGCCAAACTTCTCGGCAGCTTCATCTGAATCAATACCCAACACATCAAACACAGCCTGCTGCATGTCTGGCCGGTGTATTCGTATGGAACCACCACCAAGTTCCGATCCATTGAGCACCATGTCATAGGCTCGGGATAACGCCTCTGATGGGTTTTCTCGCAAAGCGGCTTCTTCACAAGCCGGTGCAGTAAACGGGTGATGCAGCGGCGTGAGTTCACCCTTACTGTTGTCTTCGAACATGGGAAAATCAACCACCCATAAAGGTGCCCAACCAGCCTCGACTAGCCCTAAGTCTTCTGCCACCTTTAACCGCAAAGCCCCTAGTGCTTCATTGACAACCTTACGGCTATCAGCGCCGAAGAAAATAATATCGCCATCTTTAGCCTCAAGTCGGTCCATTAATTGCTGGACAACCTCTTCAGGCATAAATTTCAGGATGGGCGATTGCAACCCCTCAAGGCCCTGCGCCAGATTGTTTACCTTGATCCACGCCAAACCACGAGCGCCATAAACGCTGACATGACGGGTGTAATCATCAATCTCTTTCCGCGACAATTTAGCCCCACCATCAACTTTTAATGCCGCAACACGACCCGAAGCATCCTGAGCGGGACCACTGAAGACCTTAAATTCCACGCCCGCCATGAGATCATCAATGGAGACAAGCTCGAGCTTTATGCGAAGATCCGGTTTGTCTGAACCATAACGCTCCATGGCCTCATGCCATGTCATGTGAGGGAAGTCACCGAGATCCACATTGAGGTGCTCGGTGAAAACTGATCGAACTAGTCCCTCGGTAAGCGTCATAATATCCGACTCCTCCAGAAATGAGGTCTCGATATCAATCTGGGTAAATTCGGGCTGGCGATCAGCACGCAAGTCTTCGTCCCTAAAGCACCGGGCGATTTGGTAATACCGATCAAACCCCGAGACCATTAGCAGCTGCTTAAACAGCTGAGGAGACTGTGGCAGGGCAAAAAATTCACCTTCGTGTGTGCGACTTGGCACCAAATAATCCCGCGCACCCTCAGGCGTAGCGCGCGTCAAAATAGGGGTTTCGATGTCGAGAAATCCATGGCCATCTAGGTACTGCCGAATAGATGACGTCAATCGAGCACGGAACATCAAATTATTCTGCATCTCGGGACGACGTAAATCCATGTACCGAAATTTAAGCCGTACGTCCTCACCAACCGAATGATGTGCATCTAAAGGGAAGGGAGGGGTGGCAGACTCGCTCAACAGCTCAATCTCTTTACCGAGTATCTCTATTGAACCCGTCGCCATAGCGGGATTTATTGTACCTTCACCACGGGCACGGACACGGCCAGTAATTTTTAATACGTACTCACTACGGACCCGGTCTGCCAGCGCAAAAGCGGACTCGGTATCAGGATCAAACACGACTTGCACAATCCCTTCACGATCACGCATGTCTAAAAAAATAACCCCACCGTGATCACGACGGCGATCTACCCAACCGTAAAGCGTTACCGTGTTGTCGATATCCGATTCACTAACCAAGCCGCAGTAATGTGTTCGCATACTATTTTCACCATGCCCTTGCAGGGATTCAAACGTCCGTTGTTATGTAGTCTTACTACCTGACTGACCTGAGGACTTGTTCCCCTCGCCAGATGACCCAGAAGAACTCTCAGAGGTGGTCTTAGTGCCACCCTCCCCTTTTCCGGAGGCTGACTTCTCACCTGAACTATTTTTCTCTTTGCCATCACCCGCAAGATTCTTCTGGTTACCCGTCTTAAAGTCGGTCTCATACCAGCCGCTTCCGGCAAGTCTAAAAGCGGGCGCGCTAACCTGCTTGCGCAACGTTTCCTTCCCACACTCTGGGCAGGTTGTAAGCAGTGCATCTGACAGCTTCTGTAAGGCTTCAAACTCGTGCGAGCAGTCACTGCACCGGTAGTCATAAATCGGCACGTCGGTGTCTCCCAACAGGAACGGCTAAATCGTTCCGGGCAAATTGAGTGGAATTAGAAACTTATGAGGGAGCGGAGGGTACCGGAAAAGCAGATCTGTTTAAACCGGACTTCGCTTGAACCATGAGGACTGACGTTTTTAGGTGTCCATTTCGGTTTTTTTTGGTGCACATCCTACCTTGGAGCATCGGCGCTACCCGCATTACTGGGACAGACGACGTCAATATTGAAATTCCCTCGGAACCGAAGCCCCGAGGGAATGATAAAAGGTCGCTAGGAGTTAGCGAACTCCTTCATTTTCTTCAGAGGACGAATCTTTACTGCCGTGCTAGCAGGCTTCGCCTTGAACATCGTCTCTTCACCGGTGAAAGGGTTGATCCCCTTACGCGCCTTAACCGCAGGCTTACGTACCGTCGTGATTTTCATCATGCCTGGAATTGTAAATTCCCCGGCACCGCGCTTTTTGATACTTCCCTCAACCAGCGCATCCATTTGCTGCATCACATCAGAGACCTGCTTTTTCGTCAGACCCGTGTTTTCGGCGATAGTGCCAACGATCTGAGTTTTAGTCATCTTGGTAGAGATGGCCTTTACTTTTGCAGGGGCCGCCTTAGCTGCCGGCTTTTTAGCAGGCGCCTTCTTGGCTGCTGCTTTTTTCTTTGCGGGTGCTTTCTTTGCTGCTGCTTTTTTGGTTGCCATGGGTCTTTATCACCTTTTTAGTAGTGGTATGGAGACTGGGTAACCGACTCAAAACCCTTAGAATCAAGCGTTCAAAGTGCAGTTCTGCAGATTCAACACGAGAATATCCTTTAAAACAAGGGATTTTTTTCTAAAAACAGGTAAAAACCCCTGTTTTTTTAGTATTTTTCTCCATACACAAAGTTCTAACAAGTTTGCTTCCGCCCGTTGCTGTCTCTCCGTACAATTGGGGCCTTTGTTTTGGGAGTCGCACTGTCATGCGTGCCAGCCAGTTTTTACTATCAACCCTGAAAGAAACACCTGCTGATGCTGAAATCATCAGCCACCAGCTTATGTTGCGGGCCGGCCTCATCCGCCGTGTGGCGGCAGGCATATACAACTGGATGCCACTAGGGCTGCGCGTAATTCGGCGTGTCGAAAAAGTAGTTCGGGAAGAGATGTGTCGTGCTGGTGCTCTGGAAATCAGCATGCCGGTAGTACAACCCGCGGAACTCTGGCTGGAGTCTGGGCGCTGGGAGCAATACGGCCCGGAGCTGGCGCGACTTCAAGATAGACATGATCGTGACTTTTGCTTGGGACCCACCCATGAAGAAATCATCACTGCATTGGGTCGCAGCGAAATTAAAAGCTACAAGCAGTTACCCTTAAATTTCTTTCAAATTCAAACCAAGTTTCGCGACGAAATTCGACCCCGCTTTGGAGTCATGCGTTCGCGAGAATTCATAATGAAAGACGCCTACTCTTTTCATGCCGATCAAGTATCACTCGAACAAACCTATTGGCGGATGCACGAAGCCTACACGGCTATTTTTACCCGTCTGGGCCTTAATTTCCGATCAGTCGAGGCGGATACGGGGTCTATTGGTGGCAGTCACTCCCACGAATTTCATGTTCTCGCAGACTCAGGGGAGGATGCTATCGCTTTTTCCGACTCTAGCGACTACGCAGCGAACGTCGAGCTCGCGCCTGCGTTAGTCACACCCGCCACGGCATCTGAGATCACAAACTTAATAGAGTTTGCAACGCCGGGAGTAAAAACCATTGACGACCTGGTCAAGCAGGCAGGAATTACCATTACCGACACCGTTAAGACGCTGTTTGTAAACGGCGAAGAGGGCGAAATCGTTGCCTTGGTGCTGCGAGGTGACCATCGCCTCAACGCGCTTAAAGCGGAAAAACTTCCGGGCATAATTTCCCCCCTGGAAATGGCGGAAGAGGCACAAGTTCTGGCCGCAGCGGGCGCAGGGTTTGGCTCGCTGGGCCCTGTCGGCCTCAATGTGCGCATCGTTGCTGATACCAGCGCCGCCGCACTCAACAGCTTTGTTTGCGGGGCAAATAAAGATGGCTTTCACCTCAGTGGTGTCAACTGGTCACGGGATTTACCCCTTATTGAAACCGCAGATATACGCGAAGTTATTCCCGGGGATGCTAGCCCCTGTGGCCAAGGGGCTCTGGAAATTCGTCGCGGAATTGAAGTGGGGCATATTTTTCAACTTGGAACTAAATACAGTGAGGCGATGAAGGCTGTAGTCCTGAACGATGAAGGAAAGTCGGTACCCATGGCAATGGGATGTTACGGCATTGGCGTGACACGAATTGTGGCCGCCGCCATTGAGCAAAATCATGACGATCAGGGCATCATTTGGCCCGATGCCATGGCTCCCTTTGAAGTTGCGCTAGTGCCGCTCAATATGGATAAATCTGAGGCGGTTGCCACCGCGACTGAGGCGCTCTACGAGCAGCTCATTGCTATGGGCGTGGAAGTTTTCATGGATGATCGAAAAGAACGGCCTGGCGTTAAATTCGCTCAAATGGAACTCATTGGAATTCCAGTGCGCGTCACTTTGGGTGACAGATCTCTTGCAGAAGGCAACATCGAACTGCAAGAACGTACTAGTGATCAAAAGCAACTGATTCCAGTTTCAGAGGCATCTAAGGCGATCGTCGCCATGATTCGCCGTGCTTAGCAAAGCCACAGTAGGGCTACTATTGGGCTTGTTGAGTTGGGCGCCCATCTCGGCAGCAGACACGGCGGCCTCCGAGAGAAGCGCGATGCGCGCCTTTCTCGAGCGGTCAATTGCCAGTGCCACCAGCTTCGAGGATCGCTTTGACGCGGAAGTCTGGCTGTTTGACATGCAGACACGCCTGACGCCCTTTATGCCAGACCCTGAAGAGCGCGTGCAGTTTTTGACCTTAGTCCACAGAGAGGCACTCGCAGCTGACCTACCCCCTGAATTGGTACTGGCACTCATCGAAGTTGAAAGCCATTTTGATCAGTTTGCGGTGTCCAGAGCCGGCGCTCAAGGCTACATGCAGGTTATGCCCTTTTGGAAAGATGAGATTGGCAGATCAGAGGACAACCTCACGCGGAGTGACACCAACTTGCGTTACGGCTGCAAAATTCTTCAGTTTTACTGGCAACGAGAATCAGGAGATTTACATCGTGCGCTCGCAGCCTATAACGGCTCACTTGGCAGTCCGGTGTACAGCAATAAAGTGTACCAAGCTTGGCAAAGTCGCTGGCGCATGGCGCCGCTGGACTGGTAGTTTATTGGCCAACCGTTTTTAACAACGGTGGTTTTGCTCAAAACATGTGCATCCAAAACAAGGGACTGGCTAACTATGGTCGACCTACAGGCGTTTACCCGCTGGAACTCTGATGTCGCTAAAACTGTTGGGGCGATTGGGGGGGCGCAGTTTTTCAATCAGCTTTTCGCCGCCCTCGCTGATCAGGTCGCCCACATCTACCCACAAATTTGGCTATACCATCGCGACCTTCCTCCCAGAGTTCTCTATCACGAGATCCCCGATCATGCCGTAGCGCTGCAAATAGATCGCTACCTTGAAGGGCCCTACCGAGAGGATCCATTCTATCAAATATCGATGAACAGTCCGCGCAGCAGCATATACAAATTGGGCCGCCTTACCGGAAGTACCTTCGAAGACAGCGGCTATTTCCGCGAATACTATGGCGACACCGGGACCTGTGATGAAATTATTTTTCTGACGCGCTTGGATGACGGCAGCGTTGTGAATTTTTGTATTATGCGCGACGTCAATGACACGCCCTTTAATGAAGGGGAATACGATCTGCTGTATAGCGTCTCTGAAGTTGTCGCGTCACTTATTCAGTCGCATTGCCATCGTGATGACTTTGCAACGACCAACCTCTTGCAACCGGGGCTAGACGCTCAAATAGACCTCGCGTTTAGAACTTTTGGTAAAGATTTTGTAAGTCCACGAGAGCGTGAGGTATTAGAACTAATGCTTAGAGGCTACGGCGCTGATACCTCGGCTGAACGGCTTTTGATTTCTCTGGAGACGGTACGGCGACACCGCAAGGCTCTCTACAAGAAGCTAGATGTGTCCTGCCAGGCCGATTTATTTGCACTTTTCATCAACACGATGCCTTACATCGGCAGTGCGCTGGGGGGCGACCCGCTATCTATTTACATGAAATAGATCGTAAATATTTGAACTAGCTCACAAAAATGCACTTACTACTGCCCTTTTTGGGGCATTGCCTGTGCCAGTTTGACCGCTCAGACTTTCGCCTTTGAACATTAAGCGGTGATACCCGTGCAACGCGAAGTCGAATTATTCTTGAAGGCCTACCCATCTGTCGAAATGATAGAGGCGCTTATTACGGACTGTAATGGGGTCGCTAGGGGTAAGTGGATTCCTCGAGGAAAAATACAATCTATCCTAGACGACGGATTGAAGCTGCCAAAATCCGCGTTAGGTCTGGATATTTGGGGAAGAGATATTCCCGAATTGGCCCATGCCAACGGTGATATCGATGGTTACTGCATGGCTGTAGAAGATTCTTTAAAGCCTGTGCTCACCCCCCGTGGTACCGATCAGGGACAACTGATCATGACTATGGTTGACGAGACCGGCGCCCCTTATATGGGTGATCCCAGGCAAATCCTTGCCAAAGTTTTAGAAGGGTTTTCAGAGCGAAATCTCAAGCCCTGCATGGCTGCTGAGCTGGAGTTCTACCTGCTGCCGGATCCTGGGCGAGACAAGCCACTGAGAGAATCCCTCGACAGCCTAGATACTTTGGGCGGCAATCTTTATGCGCTCAACGAGCTCGACCACCACAGTGAAATGCTGGATCTGCTGCGGGAAACATTTAAAACACAAGATCTCCCTTACGAGGGGATTATCAAAGAATCTGCCCCAGCTCAGTTTGAGATCAACATGGCACACAGCGACAATGTGATGCTGATGGCGGATCAAATCATAAGAATGCAGCGCTGCATTCGCAGAGTGGCCAGCCAGTGTAATCTGATCGCTAGCTTCATGCCCAAACCTCTAGATAACGAAGCTGGGAATGGTATGCACATTCACTGCAGCGTGTTGGAGGAACGAGGTCTCAATATCTTTAATGATGGTAATGATGAAGGCAGCCCCCTGCTAAAGCAGGCCATCGCAGGATGCTTAGAGTTAATGCCTGATTCCATGCTAATTTTTGCACCCAGCTTCAACGCCTATCGGCGCTTTCAAGCGGGCAATCATGCTCCAACTGTTCCAACATGGGGTTATGACAATCGCACCACCGCATTGCGGGTTCCTTCGGGCCCCCAAGCTGCTTTACGTATCGAGCATCGTGTGGCCGGTGCCGATGCAAACCCCTATTTAGTGATGGCCGTGATGCTCGCTGGCATTTTGCACGGGTTAGAAAATAAAATGGAGCCCCCCGCAGCGATCGAGGGCAACGCTTGGGACATGAAGCACGATACTCCAGACCTCCCATGCCTAATGAACGTAGCCGTGGAGAAATTTCTTAACTCACCACTCATCGAGAAGTACCTAAGCGCAGAGTTCCAGTTGCTTTATGGGAAAACCAAAGAGCAGGAACTGAATGAATTTCAACGCCGGGTGACCGACTTTGAAATTGAAAGCTATCTACGGGGTTAATTTAAGCGCTGATCCATAAGGCCCTATTGCCGTATGATTTAGCATCCAACCATGCTCAGGAATTAACCCCATGACAACTGCCTACGATTTTCAAGCAAGCGCTGCTAATGGCGATAACATCAATCTAGACGACTATCGGGGCCGAGTTTTACTGATCGTCAATACCGCTTCCAAATGCGGCTTCACGCCCCAGTACGAGGGCCTTGAAGCGCTTCAAGCCCAATACCACGACAAGGGATTCGATGTTCTGGCGTTTCCCTGCAATCAATTTGGTGGTCAGGAGCCTGGCAGCGAAGAGGAGATCGTAGAATTTTGTACTACCCGGTTCAGCTCTACATTTCCAATTTTTGCAAAAATCGAGGTCAACGGCGCGGACACACACCCTCTGTACGGCTGGCTGAAAGGGCAAGCCAAGGGGATTATGGGCACCGAGCGTATCAAATGGAACTTCACAAAATTCCTGATCAATACCGACGGCAAGGTCGCCAAGCGTTATGGCTCGCAAACGAAGCCCGCAGCCATAGCCAAAGATATTGAACAATTGCTCTAACGATTTAGCGAAGCTTCCACCCCTCTCGCGCTGACAGCAATGAGGGGCAATCTCACCGATCGGATCAAACCTCAGGAAAGACCGTGCGATTAAGCGAACCGCGAATTCAGCCCCTTACCGATGAAAATATCGGTGATGACATTCGCAGCGAGTTGGGCGAACAATTCAAAGGCCACCCGGTGTTTAATGTCTTCCGAACATTGGGAAAATCTTTGAAAGCCTATCGAAAGTTCATGGGCTGGGGTGGCTATATCCTTTCATCGGACAACGACCTGACTCCCCGCGACCGAGAGCTCGTTATTCTACGTACGGGTTACAACTGGCAGTCCGGATATGAATGGGCACAGCACACCCGCATAGGGCGCAACTGTGGGCTTAGCGACGAAGAAATAGAGCGCACTAAGGCAGGCCCTCAGGCCACCGGATGGAGTAGTCGTGATCGTGCTTTGCTCAATGCCACAGACGACCTCACCAACAATGCATTTATCAGCGACCTCAATTGGGCGGCTCTGACAGACTTCTCTGAAAAGCAGCGCATGGATCTGGTTATGACAGTAGGTCAATACACCCAGGTATCGATGATGCTAAATAGTTTTGGGGTGCAATTGGATCCGGGTTATACATTAGATCCTGACCTAGACGGGCGTTAGCCTCGTGTTAAGGGGTTAGCCGTGACTTCCTTCAGACTCTATACGCCCCCCGATCAGGGAGGTCTTCCACACCGGATTAGTGCTCTCGAGTTTCCCGGAACTGAATGTCGGGCCAACGCTCCTCCATGAGTGACAGATTGACCCGCGTTGGCGCCAAATAAGTGAGATAGCCACCACCATCCTCTGACAAATTATCTTCGGCCTTTTTACGAAACTCTTCTAACTTTCGAGGATCTTCAGCTTCTATCCATCGCGCGGTGTACACGTTAATAGGTTCGTAAATGGCCTCGACTTTGTATTCGTCCTTTAACCGATAAGCAACGACGTCAAATTGCAACTGACCCACAGCCCCAACCACTAAATCGGTGGACATAAGCGGCGAAAAAACCTGAGTCGATCCCTCCTCAGAAAGTTGCTGGAGGCCTTTCTGCAGTGCTTTCAGTTTCATCGGATCTTTCAATCGAATACGCCGGAACAGCTCGGGGGCAAAATGGGGAATACCTGTATAGCGCAGCTCTTCGCCGAGAGTAAAGGTATCCCCTATTTGAATGGTTCCATGATTGTGAAGACCAATGATATCTCCCGACACCGCCTCCTCGACCAGCACCCGCTCTCCGGCTTTAAAAGTCACTGCGTCTGCTATTTTGACGTCTTTAGCAGCGCGAACATGGCGCATTTTCATGCCCTTGGCGTAGCGCCCCGAACAAATCCTGACAAAGGCAATTCGATCGCGGTGCTTGGGGTCCATATTCGCCTGAATTTTGAAGACGAAGCCTGAAAATGGCTCTTCTCGAGCATCAACAATCCGGGTTCGAGTTTCTCTAGGTAAGGGCTTGGGTGCCCACTCTACAAATTTATCAAGCATTTCCCGAACACCAAAATTACCGAGGGCGGTGCCAAAAAATACAGGGGTCAATTTACCTTTGAGAAAAGCATCCTGGTCGAAAGGGTGACTTGCGCCTTTTACGAGCTCGATTTCGTCACAAATTGACTCATATTCATCATCCAGTAATACCCTGGCCTCGGGAGAGTCCAGTCCCTGGATCCGAGTATCTGGGGGTAGTAACGCGTTATGGCCTGACTCAAACACGTGAATGACGTCATCGCGTAAGTCATAGACGCCCTTAAAATGACGACCCATGCCTATAGGCCAATTCACCGGTGCACCGGCAATACCCAGCACCGCTTCTATCTCGTCCAGCAACTCGATAGGATCGCGAATATCCCTGTCCATCTTGTTGACGAAAGACACAATAGGCGTATCTCTCAGCCGACAGACGTTCATTAGCTTGATGGTCCTATCCTCGACACCCTTTGCACCATCAATAACCATGAGTGCCGAATCGACCGCTGTAAGCGTCCTATATGTATCCTCAGAAAAATCCTCATGGCCCGGGGTATCGAGAAGATTAACCGTACGATCGCGATAGGGAAATTGCATCACTGAGGAGGTTACAGAAATTCCACGCTCCTGCTCCAGGGTCATCCAGTCCGATGTCGCATGCGGTCCTCGCTTACCCTTCACTGAACCCGCTACCTGTATCGCGTTACCCAGCAGCAACAGCTTCTCGGTAATGGTGGTCTTACCCGCGTCTGGGTGGGAGATAATGGCAAAGGTGCGCCTAGCTTCAATATCGCGTTTCAAATCTGCCACGGTATCCGACATGTTGGTTCCTCCTGAAGCGCGGGATTATGCCAGTGCCAATGTGCACTCGCCATGACGTGAGCGATGAAACCGGAACAAAGGGGCTGAAATACCAATAATCTCGACAAATCACTACAAAACCAGAATTTTTAGTGCGTAAACTCACGCTCCAAGCTATCCAGCAGGGCTTGCCCAATGGCCTCTTTGTCCACAGCGTCAGATCCCAGCAAAGACGCCATCGAAATCACCTCGAGTCCAGCATGACCGCAGGGGTTTATACGTCGAAAGGGCTCAAGATCCATATCGACATTTAAAGAAACGCCATGGTAACTGCAGCCTCGAGAGACCTTCAGTCCAAGAGCCGCGATCTTCCTGCCTTCGACGTAGACACCAGGAGCTTTAGGGTCGGCGGAGCCTTCTATGTCGTATTTTGCAAGTAACGATATAACCGCCCGTTCGATAGCTGTCACCAGCCCCCTCACCGTGAGACTTCCACGTCGAATATCGAGCAAGACGTATACCACCCACTGACCAGGCCCGTGGTAGGTTACCTGCCCACCTCGATCAATTTTCACAACCGGGATATTGCCGGGCGCTAATAAATGTGCCGCTTTTCCCGCCACGCCCTGGGTAAACACTGCTGGATGCTCGAGCAACCAAAGCTCATCGGGCGTATCTGCACCTCGACTTCGAGTAAAGGCCTTCATCGCTGAAAACGTTTCCTCATAGTCAACAAGCCCGAGCAGGCGTCGCTCAATCACAGGTCAAATCACCATAGAAACGCGGCCCGTCGCCATCAAATCTTGATGGAGTGCCGCAAGCTGCTCTGGACCCGTCGCTTCAATAACCACTGTTAAAGACAGGAAAGTCCCAGCTTTTGAAGGGCGACGCTGGGTAAGACTTCGATCAAAGGCAGGCGCATGACTCTCAAAGACCTCGTAAATAACGGCCTCATAATCATGGCTCGCCCGACCCACTACTTTTATAGGGTAACGACAGGGAAACTCTATCTTTGGGGCTTCCGGTTCCATAGATATTCTCTAGCAGGACCTCAAGGACTGAATATTTGAGAGAGCCACAGCAAAAATCCATCCCACAGGCGCTTGAAAAAACCCGCTGCCTCGACAGTTTGCAAAGCCTGTAGTGGCCTCTCCAGCAACAGCTCTCCATCGAGAAGAACCTGTAGCTGACCTACGACATCTCCTTTATTGATCGGGGCTTGTAGCGGGTCATCAAACGTGGCTATCACTTCGGCTGCAGCCTGAGTTCTGGGCACAATCACTGTGACGGACTCCAATAAACCGCCATCAATTGCCTCGGCATTACCTTTCCAAACTCGCGTACGACCCAGTGAAGTTGCTCCGGTGACAACTTCCAAATTTTGATAAAATCGGAAGCCGTAGTTCAAAAGCGAGCGTGTTTCTGCCTTGCGGCTACGCGTACTATTGCTGCCGAGAACCACCGAAATAAGACGCATTCCCTCTCGCTCCGCTGAAGCTACGAGACCATAGCCGGCGACGCTGGTATAGCCTGTTTTCAAGCCGTCAACCGAGGGGTCCTCGCGCAAGAGATGATTCCGGTTGTACTGCGTTATATCGTTGTAGGTGTAGGATTGCTGACGGTATACACGGTATCGATCAGGATGATCACGAATCGTCGCAATGGCGAGTGAACCGAGATCACGCGCTGTTGTCAGGTGGTCGGAGTTTGGCAAACCGTGAGTATTTTCAAAGTGCGTTGCGGTCAGGGCTAGCTCCTCAGCATAGCGATTCATCAGAGCAAC